>Ga0115566_10001068_pt1 | contig 23732 bp, 24 predicted proteins | sample COGITO_mtgs_1204_3_FD_87173 | JGI IMG/M metagenome (GOLD analysis project Ga0115566, IMG submission 87173) | Pelagic marine microbial communities from North Sea - COGITO_mtgs_120405 | ecosystem: Environmental > Aquatic > Marine > Epipelagic | place: Germany:Helgoland, sampling site Kabeltonne...
AGAACTCTCTCAAATGCAAATCAATGCAATGAGAAATGCTGGTATTGAGGTTGATGTTCTTAATGAGAAATGCTGGGTTGGATATACTCAAAAAGGCATGAAGAAGAAAGGTGGCAAGATGGTCCCCAACTGTGTACCCAAAAATGAAGAAACACAATCCGAGAAAGACAGAATCCTTGAGAGATTGACTCTTGGTGAAGGTATTGAAAGAATCCCATCTGAATCAGGGAAAGTTTATCTTGTATCTTTCCTTTGGAGAGGGAAGTATATGATGATGAAGTTGTTCTTCCCTGAACTCAAGCAACCTAATAAAAGGCAAGTTCAAGCAGCGATGGATAAGGTTTATCCTGGTTCCAAGGTGATGAGATTCGATGCTTCTATGTTGGACAATAAAGATACCTATATTAGAGTACCTGACATGTCCGAAGAAACTGAAGTTACTGAAGCAGTGAAGGGTCAAGATACTGAAATGAGAAAAGCAGCATCTGCCGAAAGAAAGTCCGGTGAAAAACGTCTTGCTCCTTCAAAAGGAAAAGGATATGCTGACCAGCAAAAACAATCCATTAATTATATGGATAAGAAAACCAAAAATAATAAAATTATTGTTGGTATGACTCATGAAGAGTCTGTTCCTAATCTTGGTCCAGATACCACTGGATATCAAGACGCTATCGATGAAGACATCGAGGAGGCAGCAGCATGGACAAAAAAGTCTGGTAAGAATCAATCAGGAGGATTGAATGAGAAGGGTCGTAAATCTTATGAAAGAGAGAACCCTGGTTCTGACCTGAAAGCACCATCTAAAAAGAAGGGCAACAAAAGAAGAGCATCCTTCTGTGCAAGAATGAAGGGTATGAAGAAAAAACTAACTTCTGCGAAAACTGCCAATGATCCTGATTCCAGAATAAATAAATCATTAAGAGCTTGGAACTGCTAATACTTCTTTATGTCTGAAAATATCTATCTTGGGAATCCAAACCTTAAAAAGGCGAATACCCAAATTGAGTTTACACAAGAACAAATTGAAGAATACATTAAATGTAAGAACGACCCGGTCTACTTTGCGGCACACTATGTAAAAATTGTGACGTTGGACCATGGTCTTCAACCATTTAAGATGTATGACTTTCAAGAAAAGTTAGTTAATAATTTTCACGCAAATAGATTTAATATTTGTAAGATGCCACGCCAGACTGGTAAGTCTACGACTGTGGTATCTTTTCTTCTACATTATGCTGTTTTCAATGATAGTGTAAACATTGGTATTCTAGCAAACAAAGCATCGACTGCCAGGGAACTTTTAAGTAGGTTACAAATTGCATACGAGAACTTGCCTAACTGGATGCAGCAAGGTATTCTATCTTGGAACAAAGGTTCTCTGGAGTTAGAAAATGGATCAAAGATTCTGGCAGCTTCTACATCTGCAAGTGCTGTCCGAGGCATGTCGTTCAATATCCTATTCCTCGATGAGTTCGCTTTCGTTCCAAACCATATCGCAGATGCCTTCTTTGCCTCTGTTTATCCTACTATTACTTCCGGTCAAAGCACGAAAGTAATTATTGTATCCACACCACATGGTATGAATCATTTCTACCGTATGTGGCACGATGCGGAGAAAGGTCGAAGTGAATATGTTCCAACGGATGTTCATTGGTCAGAAGTTCCAGGTAGAGATGGTAAATGGAAAGAGCAAACCATCAAGAACACATCCGAACAACAATTTAAAATTGAGTTTGAGTGTGAGTTTTTAGGTTCTGTTGACACTCTGATTGCTCCAAGTAAACTCAAAACATTAATTTATGAAAATCCAATTAAAAGAAATGCTGGATTAGATGTATACCAACCAGTGATAAAGGATCATGATTATGTTTGTACTGTTGACGTAGCAAGAGGTGTTGGAGGGGACTACTCTGCCTTTACTGTGATCGATATTACAGAATTTCCACATAAACTTGTAGCAAAATATAGAGATAATAATATCAAACCGATGCTATTTCCTAGTGTCATCTATGAAGTGTGTAAAAGTTATAATGAAGCATTCATCTTATGTGAGGTGAATGATGTAGGAGATCAGGTAGCGAGCATTTTACAATATGATCTAGAATACCAAAATCTGTTGATGTGTTCTATGAGAGGTAGAGCAGGACAAATTGTTGGACAAGGATTCTCTGGTCAAAAAACCCAACTAGGTGTTAAGATGTCTAAGACCGTAAAGAAGGTTGGTTCTCTTAATTTGAAAACTATGATTGAGGAAGATAAATTTACCTTCAGCGATTATGAAGTCATTTCAGAATTGACCACTTTTATATCAAAGCATAATTCATTTGAAGCAGAGGAAGGTTGTAATGATGACCTGGCAATGTGTTTGGTAATATATGCTTGGTTGGTGGCACAAGATTATTTTAAGGAGTTGACAGATCAAGATGTCAGAAAACGATTATACGAGGAACAAAAGAATCAGATCGAGCAAGATATGGCACCCTTCGGTTTCATTGTCGATGGATTCGATGATACTTCTTTTGTTGATAATGAAGGAGACAGGTGGCATACCGATGAATACGGGGACATGAGTTATATGTGGGATTATCAATAATGGATTTAGACGCTCAATTCGATGTAAATCATCTCTTTCTGAATGAAAGAAAATGTCGGACTTGTGGCGAAACAAAGAATTTATTAGAAGGATTTTATCGAACTAGAAAAGATAAAGGTCAAGTTCCATCGTCATATTCATATGAATGTAAAAAATGTACAATAGATAGAATAAAGAAAAGTAGGAAATCCTAGTGTTCACGTCTTGTTCACGTCATTGAAACTACTCAAAACTCTAAATATTATTAGTTAATTTGAGACATTAAGGAGAGAAACATGGCGACTCCTCAATTATCTCCGGGCGTATTAGTCAGGGAAATTGATCTTACAGTAGGTAGAGCAGAAAACGTTCTCGATAATATCGGAGCGATTGCTGGTCCATTTAGACTGGGACCCATTGATGAAGCTACTGCTATTACAACTCAGCAGGAGTTGATCGATGTTTTCGGCACTCCTCAGAGTAATGACAGACAATACGAATACTGGATGACAGCATCTGAGTACCTCAACTACGGTGGTATTTTGAGTGTTGTAAGAACAGATGGAAGCAACCTAGTTAACGCAAACGCGGGTGTAGGTATTGGTTCTTCAGCTTCATTGAAGATCAAGAGTTACGATGACTATCAAGAGAACTACACTTCTTCAACATCCTACTACTATGCTGGTAGGAATCCTGGTCAGTGGGCAAACCAACTAAAAGTTTGTACTATTGATAACGCGGCAGACCAAGTTATTGGTGTTAGCACCAGCAACCTCGCTGGTCTTGGTATTACTGTTGGATACGGTGTTACTGCAGTGCTTTCATCTGTAGCAATTCCTGGCGTAGGAACAACAACAACCTTTAATGGAATGCTGAAGGGCATCATTACTGGTGTTTCAACTGATTCTACAAATAGTAATAGCACAATTGATGTTAAAGTAGTTTCCAGAGTTAACACTGCTGGAACTGAGTTCCCTATTGCTTACCAAGAGAACAATCCTGCTCAATCATTTGAAGCAGCAGACGTTCTTACAATTCGCAACAACGCTGGTGGTTCAGAAGGAACTACTTCCGCTACTTCCGCCGAAGACTGGTATGATCAGCAGAAACTGCAGATCAATAATAGCGCAATCTTCTGGAAAACAATTGCTCCAAAACCGGTTGATTCAAACTTCTCCTCTTCAAGAGGCGGTGGTGGTGATGCAATCCACGTTGCAGTTGTAGATGATACTGGTTCTGTAACTGGTATTGCTGGTAATCTTCTTGAGTCGTGGTCCTTCTTGTCGAAGGCACTTGACTCCGAAGCAGATGGAGATGCACCTCTTAAGAACTACTATAAGAACTATCTGGCAATTAATTCAGATTGGGTCTTCCCTGGTTACAACCCCTCGCAGGCAGCAGATACCTTCCACGGAACTACTCCTGTCGCAACTGGATTCTCAACTGACTTCTCCCCTGTAACTAGAGGTGATGGTCTGTGGGGTCAAGAGGCAAGAGATGTTCAGTTTGCCGCAATTGGTAACGTTGGTTACAATCTGCTTGGTGGTGCCGATTATGGTGCTAACGGCGGAATGGCAGGAACCTTGGGTGATCTTAACACCTCATACAACCTTTTCTCTAATAGAGACGAAATCTCAGTTGATTATCTGCTGATGGGTCCTGGATGTTCAACCGAACTTCAGTCTCAAGCGAAGGCAAATCTTCTTATCTCTCTCGCTGAAATAAGAAAAGACTGTATGGCAGTCATTTCCCCACACAGAGCAAATGTTGTTGGAGAAACAAATACAACTACACAGACTAGCAATCTGGTCAAGTATTACTCACCTATCACTTCCTCGTCCTACGCGGTATTTGATAGTGGATATAAGTATACATATGACAGATTCAACAATGAGTTCCGTTATGTTCCTTTGAATGGTGACATTGCGGGTCTGATGGTTAGAACTAGCATTGAATCATTCCCTTGGTTCTCACCTGCTGGTCAGCAAAGAGGCAACATTAACAATGCTGTCAAACTAGCGTATAATCCCAATAAGGCACAGAGAGATGTGCTCTATGGCAACAGAATCAACCCTGTAATCAATCAGAACGGTCAAGGAGTCATCCTATTTGGCGACAAGACTGGTCTCAGTTACAGTTCTGCGTTTGATAGAATCAACGTTCGCCGCCTGTTCCTCACAGTCGAGCAAGCACTTGAAGAAGCAGCAAATGATCAACTCTTTGAACTTAACGATGAGGAAACAAGAGAGAACTTCGTCAACATTGTCATTCCTTACCTGAGAGATATTCAGGCACAAAGAGGAATTGAAGAGTTCACAGTTGTTTGTGATGAAACTAACAACACGCCTGCTGTCGTTGATAACAACGAATTCAGAGCGGACATCTTCATCTCACCTGCGAGATCCATTAACTACATCACTCTGACGTTCGTCGCAACCAGGTCTGGAATCTCATTTGATGAAGTAGTTGGCACAGCAGCCTAATCTACTAATATCAAACATTTAAGAGGAAAAACCAATGCCACAAACTAGAACCTTATCACAATTCAAAAACAGATTGGCGGGCGGCGGCGCTCGCCCCAATCTATTTGAAGTTAATATTCCATCGTTCCCTGCTGCTCTTGGTAGAAGAGTTTGGAGAAATGGTGGAAAAAGAGAAAACGGAACCTTTAAATTCTTGGCGAAAGCGGCTCAGTTGCCTGCTTCCACTATTGCTGAAGTACCCGTTCCTTTCAGAGGTAGAATCTTGAAGGTTGCTGGAGACAGAACCTTCGATACCTGGACCGTCACCATCATCAATGATGAGGACTTCCAACTCAGAACTGCTTTCGAGCAGTGGATGAACGTCATGAGTAAGTTGAATGATGCGACTGGTGTTACCAATCCATCATCCTATATGACTGACGCTTATGTCACTCAACTGGGTAGAGGTAGAGTTGCCGAATCAACGAGAAACAGAAGAGGTAGAAGGTCTTCTACGCTTAGAAACTACAAGTTCTTTGATGTCTTCCCAACTGAAGTTTCTGCTATCGAACTGTCCTACGACAATACCGATCAGATTGAAGAATTCACTGTTACCTTCCAGGTTCAGTACTTCACAATCGGTAACTCCCTGGTCAGAAACAGAGGCGCTAGAGGTCAGGTACTGATTCAGTGATAAATAACTAGAACGAACGTTTCTAGTCTTATTAATAATGGCGAGATTATTTGGATTCTCAATTGAAGATAACGATAAGAACCCGCCGGGAGTAGTATCTCCGATTCCACCTTCTAACCAAGATGGATCTGAGCACTACGTCTCGTCGGGTTTTTATGGTTCCTACGTTGATATTGAAGGAAAATATAAGAACGAGAATGATCTAATTAGACGATATCGCTCAATGGCATTGTATCCAGAGTGCGATAGTGCGATTGAAGATGTTGTTAATGAAGCAATTGTATCAGACACTAATGACAGTCCTATTTCAATTGAACTGTCTAATCTAAAAGCCAGTGATGGTATCAAAAAGAAAGTAAGGGATGAATTCAAATATATCCTAGAACTGCTTGATTTTGATAAAAAGGCACACGAAATCTTCCGCAATTGGTATATTGATGGAAGACTTTACTATAATAAAGTTATTGACCAGAAGAATCCACAAAATGGTATTCAGGAGTTAAGATATATTGACTCATCTAAGATGCGTTATATTCGTCAGTTGAAGAAAAAAGGTAAGGATAGTGTTCAAAGTATAAGAAATAATCTAGACAGAGACAATCCTACTACCTATAATTATCCAGAGATTGAAGAGTTTTTCATTTATAATCCAGGAAGTTCAACATCTTCTGGTGGATATAGTGCTATCAATCAAACCACCAAAGGCGTCAGAATGACACGCGATTCTGTCACCTATTGTACTTCTGGTTTGGTAGATAGAAATAAAGGAACAACATTGTCTTGGTTGCATAAGTCAATCAAACCACTTAATCAGTTAATGATGATTGAGGATTCTCTCGTCATTTATCGTTTATCAAGAGCACCAGAACGTAGAATCTTCTACATTGATGTTGGTAATCTTCCAAAGCAAAAGGCAGAACAGTACCTGCGTGATGTGATGATGCGTTATAGAAACAAACTTGTCTATGATGCTAATACTGGTGAAGTCAGAGATGACAAAAAGTTTATGTCTATGATGGAAGATTTCTGGTTACCTAGAAGAGAAGGCGGTAGAGGAACTGAAATTACTACACTTCCTGGTGGTCAGAATCTTGGTGAAATTACTGATATTAACTACTTCCAGAAGAAACTTTATAGAGCATTAAATGTTCCCGAAAGTCGTATCCAAGGTGATACTGGTTTTTCAATGGGTCGTTCATCTGAAATTTTAAGAGATGAGGTTAAGTTCTCTAAATTTGTTGGTAGACTGAGAAAGAGATTCTCGGACATGTTCAATGACATGTTGAAAACTCAACTAATTCTGAAGAACGTTGTCACTCCCGAAGATTGGGAAACTATGGCAGATCATATTCAATATGATTTCCTGTATGATAACCACTTTGCTGAATTAAAAGATACAGAACTATCAACAGAAAGAATCAACCTTGCTCAACTGTACGAACCATACATTGGTAAGTATTATTCTAATGATTATATCAGAAGAAATGTTCTACGTCAGTCTGATCAAGAAATTGAAGAGCAGGATAAGTTGATTGAAAAAGAAATTGATTCTGGAATGATTCCTGATCCAGAAGAGATGGGTATTAATCCTGTCACTGGTGAACCTTTACCACCAGAACCTGGTGCTCCCGCTGATGCTATGGCAGCACCTCCAATGCCAACAACACCTGAGATTAAACCACCAAAAGGTGGTGAAATCTAAATAACAACACACAAGTATTTTATACAAAATGGAAGAATTAATGGATTTGCTTGTTGCTGATGAGTCTCCGACTCAAGTTAGTGACAAAATTAAAGATATTTTGTTTGCTAAATCGGCAGACAGAATCACAAATATTCGTCCTCAAGTGGCAGCATCTATCTTTGATAATCCAGTGGAGATTGAAGTAGATGATACCCCAGAGGAAGAAGTATAATAAATATTGTTTAGGACTTATTGTAATTTAAGATAATGGCCATCAAACCAGTAGGCATTAACACAGTAATTGCGACATCTACATCATCTGCACAATCTTCTGCTATTTCGCAACAGGTTGAGAATATCAGAGTTGTAGCGGAATCTGTTGGATGCTACGTCGCAATTGGAACTAACCCAGTTGCTACGAATGAGAACTTTTATGTTGATAGTTCTGGTGGTGCTGAAGAGATTGCTATTGGTTTCCCAGCAGCACAAAGAGTTGTTGGAATTATCACTGGTACTACAACTACAATTGATTTCCCAGAGGGAACAGGTTCTCCTTTTGCCGTAGGTGATGCGGTTACATTATCCGCTGGACAATCTAACTTTGATTTTGCTCATAAAATTGTATCATCTATTGACCAAACAAATGGTTCTGCTGGATTTTACAATACGAGAATTGTGATTGATTACAATTCATCCTCGGTAACAGATACATTTGATCCTAATAACTGGACTCAATTGAGAAAGTCAATCAAAGTCGCTGTTAAATCAGAGACTGGAAGTGGCAAAGCATATATCCAACAAGTACAAGTTTCCTGAAAAAACCAATGAAACTCATTAGAGAAGAAATCGAAACAGTTGATTTTATCGTTGAAGAACGCAACGGTAAAAAGAATATGTTCATTGAGGGTATCTTCCTGCAGGGAGATCTCAAGAACAGAAATGGTCGTATGTATCCCATGGAGACTTTGAGAAAAGAAGTCCAGAGATACACAGAGAACCATGTTGCTGCTGGGAGGGCTCTTGGAGAACTCGGACATCCAGATGGCCCAACTGTTAATCTGGATCGCGTCAGTCACAAGATTGTTTCGCTCAAGGAAAACGGAACCAATTTTATCGGTAAAGCAAAGATCCTTTCTACTCCGATGGGTAAAATTGCAGAGTCTCTCATCAGTGAGGGCGTTAAACTTGGTGTTTCTTCTAGAGGTATCGGATCCCTCAAACAAACAAGAGAAGGCGTAAACATCGTTGGTGATGACTTTATGCTTTCAACTGCTGCTGATATTGTAGCAGATCCCTCTGCCCCCGACGCTTTTGTTGAGGGAATTATGGAAGGAAAGAACTGGGTATGGGATGGTGGCATCTTGAGAGAGCAACAAGCTGCCAAAACATACAAACAGATCAACACCTTGGTTGATCAAAAACAACTTGATGAGAAGAAAATTAGTCTCTTTAATGATTTTCTCAATAATCTGTAAAAGATTCTAATTTATAAATAAATATAGATTAATTAAGGTTAATTCGGAGAGTAAAATGTCTCGTGGAGATTTACAAGAAATGGAGCAATCTAAAACTGCTGTGAACGCTAGTGCAAAGCCTGCCGAGGCGATGCCAAAGCTATCCAATCCTGGCGAAGGTCAGTCCCCTTCTTACGAAGATCTGGGCGGTCCAACACCCGAGAACTACAGGTCCGACGATGATTCTGCAAAGCTCAAAGAGCCTAAGATCAAAACCGTCAAGGATGTAGTTAACAAAGGAGCGAAAGCAGCGGACGCAATGGATTCATCTAAAAAGAATACATACGGCGAAGAATCAGAAGTAGACGAGGAAACTCTTGAAGAAGAGGAAACTTCTACTGATGAAATCGTTGCCGAAGAAGAAACTGTAGAAGAGTATAACGTCGAGGAAGACGTTAACGCTCTCCTCGGTGGCGAAGAACTCTCCGAAGAATTCAGAGAAAAAGCAAAGGTTATCTTTGAAGCCGCTCTTAATTCTAAAATTAAAGAAGTCCAGGAAACTCTGGAACTTCAGTATGCCGAAAAACTTGCTGAAGAAAAGGAAGGTCTTAAAGACACCCTGACCGAGAGAGTCGATGCGTATCTTGAGTACGTCTGCGAAGAGTGGATGACCGAGAACGAACTGGCTGTTGAGGCTGGACTTAAGACTGAAATGACCGAATCATTCCTTTCTGGAATGAAGGGTCTTTTTGAAGAACATTATGTAACAATCCCTGAAGAGAAATATGATGTGCTGGAAAGCATGGTAGAAAAACTTGATGAAATGGAGACCAAGCTCAATGAGCAGATCGACAAGAACATCGGACTGAATAAGAGACTCGCTGAGTCCACTGCCGATGTTGTTCTTGATCAAGTTTCTGAAGGACTCGCGTCCACTCAGAAAGAGAAGCTCGCTTCACTTGCCGAAAGTGTTGAGTTTGAAAGTGAAGAAGAATATCGTGAAAAGCTGGAAACTCTAAAGGAGTCTTACTTCTCTAGAAACACTCCCGCCGCTAAAGCATCCGCACCTCAAACCCTTTCTGAGGGTGTAGATACGACTGATGCTCCTGTACAAGCAGGAATGGATTCATATCTGAAGGCACTGGGTGCATTTAGAAACTCTTGAATTTATTATTAATTCAAACAAAACTGTAACTTAAAGGTAAAAGCAAATGTTCCAATCCGAGCATCTGCAGGAAAAGTGGAGTCCTCTTCTCGACTATGAGGGTCTTGATCAAATCAAAGATTCCCACAGAAGAGCTGTAACCGCTGTCCTGCTTGAGAACCAAGAAAAATTCCTCAAAGAGGAATCAGCATTTAACACAGGTATTAACCTGATGGAAACCCCCACCAATAGCGGTAACGCTGCTGGTGCGTCTGGTGGATTTGGTGGCGCTGACAGTCAAGCGGCCGGTCCTGTTGCTGGTTTCGACCCCGTTCTGATTTCTTTGATCAGACGCGCAATGCCCAACCTGGTCGCTTATGACCTGGCTGGCGTTCAACCAATGAACGGTCCTACTGGACTTATCTTCGCAATGCGTTCCCGCTATGAAAGTCAGAGCGGCAATGAAACCTTCTTCGATGAAGTCGATACCGCATTCTCCGGTCAGGATGATGGTAAGAACCTGACCGCTGGTTTCTCAGACGTTAACGCTGGTCTGGGTACAACCGCACAAGGTTCGGGCACCAATCCTTCCGTCCTCAACCCTGTCGGAACCGCTACCTCTACCGCCTATGATGTCGGTCAGGGAATGGTCACTGGCGATTCTGAGAACCTGGGCAATGGCACAGGCAATCAGTTCAACCAGATGGCATTCTCTATTGAGAAAGTCACCGTAACCGCTAAATCCAGAGCTCTGAAAGCAGAGTACTCCTTGGAACTGGCACAAGACCTGAAGGCAATTCACGGTCTTAACGCTGAAGCAGAACTTGCTAATATCCTCTCTACTGAGATCCTCGCTGAGATCAACAGAGAAGTTATCAGAACGATCTACAAGATTGCTGAGCAAGGTGCTGTTTCTAACACCGCTACTGCTGGTGTATTCGACCTGGACGTTGACTCCAATGGTCGTTGGTCCGTTGAGAAGTTCAAAGGACTTCTATTCCAAATCGAGCGTGATGCTAACGCCATCGCACAAAGAACTCGTAGAGGAAAGGGCAACATGATCATGTGCTCGGCAGACGTTGCCTCCGCACTGACCATGGCAGGAATCCTGGACTACACTCCAGCACTCAACGCTAACTTGAACGTTGATGACACCGGTAACACCTTTGCTGGTACGATTAACGGCAAGTTCCGCGTCTACATCGACCCCTATGCTGCTAACTTGGCACCTGGTAACGCTACCGGTGGTAATCAGTATTACGTCGTTGGTTATAAAGGTTCTTCACCTTATGACGCTGGACTGTTCTACTGTCCTTACGTTCCCCTTCAGATGGTTCGCGCCGTTGGAGAGGACACCTTCCAACCTAAAATTGGTTTCAAGACGCGCTACGGCATCGTCGCAAACCCATTCGCAGAAGGAACCACTCAAGGTCTTGGACGCCTCCGCGTCAACAGCAACCGCTACTATCGTCGCGTTGCCGTCAAGAACCTCATGTGATCACGGTTCACATATTTCTTGGAGACCTTCGGGTCTCCTTTTTTTATGTCTATTGATAAATAATCAGAAAGGATATGGCAACGAATCCTAGGCGTAGTGGTCTTAATCCATTAAGCACTGCTGCTCAAGTTAGAATTAGACAACCTATAAGAGGTAATAGTCTATACAGAAAGACAAAGTTAAAGCAGATTGCTGATAGAAACTTCTTACAACCTTCTGGGTTTAAGATGATTATTTCAAGAGCACCTAAGATTGCTTTCTTTGGTAATGCTGTTAATATTCCAGAACTCTTACTTGGTACAACGATTCAACCAACACAGGCATTAAAGAATCTACCGCAACCCGGAGAGATCATTGAATTTGGTGATCTTACACTTCAGTTTATGGTTGATGAAAATCTTGAAAACTATCTTGAATGTCAAAATTGGATTCGTGGTATTGGATTTCCAGAAACTATAGATCAAATTTATGATTTTCAAAATGAATCAGAAGGAATTTCAAGACCAGACTTGAATGATGGGTTGAATATTTACTCTGATGGAACATTGATTGTATATGATTCTCTAATGAACCCTAACTTCAAAGTTACATTTGAGAACATGTTCCCATACTCCTTGTCAACTATTCAGTTTGATGCTACACTACCAGACACGCAGTATTTTACAGCAGAGGTGTCCTTTAAGTATGATATATACAACATTGAATCTGTGGGGTGCTGCCCTGATTAATTATGATTGATTTGGAGACAATCCAAAGCATGTGGGAAAGTGACTCAAAAATTGATCCAGATAACTTACATACTGAATCTTTAAATATTCCCATTCTTCATGCTAAATATTATGAGATGTACAATACTGTGATGCTTCTTCGCAAGAAGGCGGAACAGCAAAGAAAGAATATCAGACACGAACGATACGAATACTTCTCTGGTAAATCGGACCCAGAAGTATACATTGAAAATCCCTTTCCTAAGAAGATAAGAGATAAGGATACGATGCAGAAGTATCTTGATGCTGATGAAAAATTATCAAAGTGTAGTCTTAAAATCGATTACTATGAAACAACCTTAAGATATCTTGAAGAGATACTTAAACAGGTTGGTAATCGTACATATCAAATTAAGAATGCTATCGAATTCATGCGGTTTAGTTCAGGATTAGGATGAACCAAGAAGAACCAATTTACGACTATAGTATGAACGTCACAATAGATGACGTTCGTCTTCTACATTATTGTGTGAAAGAATCTATTAGAGTCTGGCCAGGTTCTCCTGCTAGACCATATGAAGAGCAGGAACACATGTGGGCTATGAGAGATCAGTTTCAAAGAATGTTACTAGATTATCAGTTTACAAACAGTTAATAAATATCTCTAGGTGAGATTTTATTATGGCTGACCTGGTTATTGAAAAGGTTAACGAGGTATATTTAAAAATTGAAACTGAACCTCATGTAGAGTATGAGCTACGTGATAGGTTTACGTTTGAAGTACCAAATATGAAGTTCATGCCTCAGTATCGCAAGAGGCATTGGAACGGAGAGATTCATCTGTTTGATATTAGAACGAAAAGAATCTATGTCGGACTATTAGATAAAGTTATTGCGTTCTGCGAGAAAGCAGGATATACATATAAGTTTGAACCTAATAAGTTCTATGGATTACCATTTGAAGTTAATGAAATGGTGAGTCCTGAAGGTGTCAAAGATTTCATGGCATCTATCACACCATTAAAACCCAGAGACTATCAGATAGAAGCAGTATCTGATGCTTTACGATACAATAGAAAACTTCTCATATCTCCCACGGCATCTGGTAAGTCATTTATGATTTACTCTATTGTAAGGTTCTTTGTGAATGCTGGCAAAAAGATTCTATTAGTGGTGCCTACGACATCTCTGGTAGAGCAGATGTATAAAGACTTCCAAGATTATGGATGGGATGCTGAAAACTACTGTCACAGAATCTATGCTGGTCGTGAGAGAGTTAATACTAATGAGGTAACTATTACTACCTGGCAATCTGTCTATCAATTAGATAGAAAATTCTTTGAAGAGTATGATGTAGTAATTGGCGATGAGGCGCACCTTTTTAAGAGTAAGTCTCTTGTAGGTATTATGGACAAGTTACATCATGCCAAATATAGATATGGGTTCACAGGAACATTAGACGGCACACAGACGCATAAGTGGGTGTTAGAGGGACTGTTTGGTCCATCATATAAGGTAACGGGGACCAAGAAACTTATTGATGAAGGACACCTTGCCAATCTTGATATTCAATGTCTAGTTTTAAAATACAAACCAAAGAAGTTTGATACTTATGAAGATGAGATTCAGTTCTTAATTAGTCATGAAAGAAGAAATAATTTTATCAAGAATCTAGCGATAGATCTAAACGGTAACTCTCTAATACTGTTCAGTCGCGTAGAGGCTCATGGTAAGGTCCTTTATGAATTGATAAATAAAAATGTTAGTGAAGGAAGAAGGGTGTTCTTCGTTCACGGTGGTGTTGATGCTGAAGATCGTGAGTTAGTCAGAGAAATTACAGAAACACAAAAAGACGCAATTATTGTCGCATCTTATGGCACCTTCTCAACTGGAATCAACATTAAGAACTTGCATAATGTAATCTTTGCCTCTCCATCCAAGTCTCGTATTCGGAACTTACAGAGTATTGGTAGAGTCCTTCGCAAAGGCAAAGATAAGGTAAGTGCCAAACTATATGATATTGCTGATGATCTGACCACAGGATCAAGAAAGAATTATACTCTTAATCACTTTATTGAAAGAGTTAAGATTTACGTCCAAGAAGAATTCAATTATGACATTATATCAATTGACATAAAAGACTAGAAAAGGAGAATAGCCTATGATTGAAGATGATTTTTACGCAACTATAAAACTTAAATGTGGTGATGAGATCTTCTGTAAGGTAGCAGCATCAGAAGAAGACAACAGGACAATGTTATTGGTATCAAATCCAATTGTAGTATCAGAAATTAAAGTTAGAGGAACAGTACAAGGATATAATTTTGAACCTTGGTTAAAGACAACTAAAGAAGATATGTTTATTATGAATCTAGAAGATGTCTTGACAATGAGTGAATCAGAAGATATTGAAATGATCCTATACTATCAAGATTATATTCGTAAACAGAGTAAAGGGAACTTTGCTAAACTAGATAGGAAGATGGGATACTTGGCTTCTGTCCATGAGGCTAAAGAGGTTTTAGAGAAACTCTATAATAATAGCTAGAACTTATTCTTCAAAGGCGACAAACCCAGTCTATACCGTATTGAGTATCTTGTCAAGTGCCTTCTAATCTGTTATAATAAGTGAAACGGATTTAAATATATTATGGCTGTTAACAATGCTTATGGGGTTATGCCGAGACCAAAGAAATCAGAACATTACGTCAATAACAAAGATTTTCTTAATGCTTTGGAATTGTACTTTGCTCAAGTGGCAAGAGCAAAGTTGAATGATCAACCTAAACCTCCTATCCCTAGGTACATCGGTGAATGCTTCCTGAAGATTGCCAATCACCTATCGTACAAACCAAACTTTGTCAACTACATGTTTAAGGATGACATGATCTGTGACGGTATTGAGAATTGTGTTAGATACGTTCATAACTTTAATCCAGAGAAATCAAAGAACCCATTCGCATATTTCACTCAAATCATCTACTATGCCTTCTTGAGACGTATTCAGCAAGAGAAGAAGCAGTTAGAGATTAAGAACAAGATTCTTGAGAAGACAGATTTTGATGAGGTGTTTGATGCCAATGAGATTGACAGCCAGAATTATTCGGACTATAATTCTATCAAGGATGCTGTCCATTCCAAACTTCGTAACTGATGCTCGTAGCGATTATCACTGACACTCATTTCGGGGCCAGGAAAGGGTCTAAACTCTTTCATGACTACTTTGAGAAATTTTATAAAGATGTATTCTTTCCTACTCTAGACAAGATGGGCATTACTCATGTGATTCATATGGGTGATGCTTTTGATAGTAGAAAGGGAATTGAGTTTAAATCTCTTGACTGGGCAAAGCGTGTTGTGTTTGAACCTCTGAAAGAGAGGAACATCACAATGGATTTGATGGTAGGCAATCATGATGCGTACTATAAGAACACCAATTCTATCAATGCGGTAGAACTGCTACTTAAAGAATATGATAATGTTATTACCTATTCTAGAGCACAGGAAGTCAAGATTGGTAACTTAAACGTACTGTACATTCCATGGATTTGTGAGGAAAATGAAAAGGATACTATTAAATCTATTAAAAATTCAACTAGCAAGTGTGCGATGGGGCACCTTGAACTCCAAGGATTTAGAGCTCATCGTGGATGCGTCATGGAGCATGGTATGGAAAGCAAACTATATCAGAAGTTCCAGCGGGTATTTTCGGGTCATTACCATACAAGGTCAGATGATGGAACAGTCTTCTACCTAGGTAATCCTTATGAGATGTTCTGGAATGATGTAAATGATGTTCGTGGTTTTCACCTCTTTGATACAGAGACGATGGAACACACACCTGTTAACAATCCGTATACATTATTCAAGATAATCTATTACGAAGATACTGATCACCAACTATTTGACACCAGAGAATATGAAGGCAAGATTGTAAAAGTTATTGTCCGCAAGAAGTCTGATAGTGTTCAATTTGAGAAGTTCATCGATAAGTTGTACTCTTCAAATGTTGCTGATTTAAAGATTGTTGAAAACTTTGTTCTCAATGATGAAGATGTTGACATAGATGGATTAGAGACAGAAGATACTCTTTCTATTCTTGATAGATATATTGAAGAAGCAGACATTAGTCTTGATAAGTCTATGGTCAAAAACTTCATGAGATCAACATATCAAGAGGCTTGTGAATTAATTTTCTGATGTTTATACTTACTGTCGCAGGCAAAGAGAAAGACGGAGCATATTCAGTCGTAGATGATGACGGAGAACAAGTTCTCTATATTTTCGACCAAGAAGATGATGCCATGCGATATGCGATGCATCTGGAAGAGCTTGACTATCCAGAGATGCATGTGCTAGAAGTAGAAGATGAAGTGATGATCAAGACATGCGAAATGCATGACCATCGCTATACTGTGATTACTAGAAATGACATTGTGATTCCCCCTGATAACGCGAATGATTACCTTTAAGACTATTTTATGGAAAAACTTTTTATCAACCGGGAATCAACCCACTACTGTTCAACTTGATAGAAAGTCTACATCTTTAATTATTGGATCGAATGGTGCTGGTAAGTCAACTATTCTGGATGCTCTTACTTTCTCTTTATATGGTAAGTCCTTTCGTAAGATTAATAAGGGACAACTGGTTAATAGTGTTAATGAAAAGAACTGTTTTGTAGAAATTGAGTTTGACATTGGCGGTATCATATGGAAGGTAGAGCGTGGGATCAAACCAAATATCTTTAAGATATTCCGTAATGATGAAGAATTAAATCAGAATGCTTCTGCGATTGATCAGCAGAAGTGGTTAGAGCAAAATGTCTTGAAGATGAACTACAAGTCATTTACGCAGATTGTTATTCTAGGTAGCAGCACCTTTGTTCCTTTCATGCAACTTCCTGTGTCAAGTCGCAGAGAAGTTGTCGAGGACCTGTTGGATATTAAGATCTTTTCCTCAATGAATGATATTGTCAAAGGAAAGATCAGACTCCTTAAAGATGAAATTAAAACTCTTGATCTTAAGAAAGAATCCTTAAAGGATAAAGTTGAGATGCAGAAAGGATTTATTAATAAGATTGAGAGTCAAACAAAAAATGACATCGATAAGAAGAAACAACTGATTACTTCTTACGAAGAAAATATTCATAATCGATATCAAGATGGATTTAATCTTGAGAATCAAATGCAGGACTTGAAAAATGAAATGGAGAAATATTCTAACGCTACTAAACGTTTGAGAGATTTTGGTGGTATTAAAGGTAAACTGTCACAACGTATCGGTAAACTTGTAGGGGACCATAAGTTCTTTTCTGACAATTCGGTATGCCCTACATGCGGTCAAGATATAGAAGAATCGTTCCGTGTAAATAGAATTAAGGATTCCCAAGATAAAGCAGAAGAGTTGCGTAAGGGGTTTGAAGAACTTCAACAAGCAATTAAAGATGAGGAGTTGAGGGAATCCAATTTTTCAAAACTATCCCAAGAGGTAAGTTCTTCTCTTAATGGCATTTCTACTAACAATACTGAAATCACTGGACTCCAAAGACAAATCAGTCGATTGGAATCAGAAATTCAAACTATTACCACAGAAATCGAAAATCAAAGTATTGAGCATGAGAAGTTAGCAGAACTAAACGAATCTCTTCAGGAAACATACGATAATCTTGCTGAAAGAAAAGACAAGGTATCATACCAAGACTTCATCTATAATCTTCTCAAGGATGGTGGAGTTAAGGCAAAGATTATCAATAAGTATCTACCACTCATTAATCAGCAGGTTAATCGTTATCTGCAGATGATGGATTTCTATATCAACTTTAAGTTGGATGAAGAGTTTAACGAGACTATTGAAACTCCGATTCACGAAGACTTCACCTATTCTTCTTTCTCTGAAGGAGAGAAGATGAGGGTTGACTTGTCTCTACTTTTCACCTGGAGAGAGATTGCTAGACTTAAGAATTCTGTTAATACTAACCTCTTGATTATGGATGAAGTGTTTGATTCATCTCTTGATGGATTTGGTACAGAGGAGTTCTTGAAGATTATTAGATTCGTAATCAAGGATGCCAATATCTTTGTCATCTCTCACAAGACTGGTCTTGAGGATAAGTTTGATGAGGTCTTAAAATTTGAAAAGATTAAGGGATTTAGCAGAATGTTGAGTTAGATAACAATGTAACTAAAAGTCATTAAGTTAGCATACGCTGACTATATAATACAGTGACGGAGGTTATTATGCGTAATCTTATCTCTCGCAATGAACTAGCATCATGGAAGTGGGACGAAAAGGCAACTATCGATCAAAAATACGACCAAGTGTCCGAATACTTTCAATGCATTTCAGACTGTGAAATAATCGACCAAAACGCCAGGAGGGTCTGTAGACACATTCTAACTGAATAGGAAGTAAGCAACCTAACGGAGTAATACCACCAAAGTCCCCTGTATCCTTACGGATGCGGGGGATTGGTCTATGTGACAGTTGTCAAACTGGTAGGACCTGGTTTAAAACTGCTCTGACTGCGGTATGATATCTACATACAAAGCAAAGCACGATGACTGTAAACTACGAAATCAAGTCACAACTTGCTCGTCTGCTTGCCACCGAGGACTTGGTGGTAGAGAATCGTAACGTCGCCACCGCACAGTTCAATATTGAAACCCGCGTACTGACGCTTCCAATGTGGAAGAGAGCAAGTGAGAATGTATATGATATGTTGGTAGGTCATGAGGTTGGTCATGCCCTGTTTACTCCTAACGAGTGGGACTGGGAGGGTCGTATCCCTAGACAGTTTGTTAATGTTGTAGAAGACGCTCGTATTGAGAAACTAATGAAGCGTCGGTATCCTGGTCTGTCCAAGAGTTTTTATAAAGGATATAAAGAACTAGTAGAGACTGATTTCTTCTGCTTGGAAGAAACTGATATTAATAATATGAATCTCGCTGATCGTGCCAACCTGTACTACAAGATTGGTAATTTCGTTGAGGTTCCTTTCAGTGATGAAGAGAAGACTTTTATCAAGATGATGTCAGATATTGAAACATTTGCTGATACGCTATTGGTAGCAGAGGAGATCTATCGCTACTGTAAGGATGTTGAAAAACCTGAAACTACCAAAACAGAACTTCCCTCACAGAAGACTGATCAGCAAGGCACACCTAATGAGTCAGTTGAAAATGCTAGTGATGATGGCACTGATGAAGATGAGTCGGAAGAAAACTTCATGACTCATGAGGAGATGCTTGAGGAAGCAGATCGTCGTGAATCTGCCAACAAGGAACCTGAAGTAACAACTGATCAAATGTTTGAAGAGGGTGCTGAAGAATTTAATGGTAATATTGAAGGACAACATGACCCCATGTATTGTGAAGTCCCCAAAGTTGATCTTAAGCATTTCATTATCCCTAATGACAGAGTTCATAGTCTAATCAACGAATATTGGGAAGAGGGTTTGAATCCTAAACCAGTTTGGTGTCCTTACGATAAAAAATATGAGACTCGCGATCCCTATAATTTTAGATACGCTGATACTGAGTTTGAGAAGTTTAAGAAGTCTGCTCAGAAAGAGATCAATTATATGGTGAAAGAGTTTGAGTGTAAGAAGTCTGCTGATGCTTATGCTCGGGCAGCAACTTCTCGCACTGGTGTTCTTGATTGCTCCAAACTTCATACTTATAAGTACAATGAAGATCTCTTCAAGAAAGTGACTGTTCTCCCTGATGGTAAGAATCATGGTTTAATCTTTATTCTTGATTGGTCTGGTTCTATGGGAGACTGTATTGTTCCCACTATCAAGCAACTTTTAAATATTGTTTGGTTCTGTAATAAGGTTAACATTCCTTTTGATGTTTATGCCTTTACTAATAACTGGGCAAAACCAGGTATGTATGGTATAGATTGGGAAGATCTTGATACTCAGGAAAATGAACAGGGTATGTTTAACATCACTGGTGGTCATTTTAGTTTGTTGAATATGCTTTCCAGTAGTGCTAAAAAGGGGGAGATTGAGAAGCATATTCTAAATCTCTGGAGAGTTGCTTTTTCATTCAAGCACTGGGTTTCTTATAGTATTCCTTCAGAGGTGGGATTGTCTGGAACTCCTCTTCATGAATCACTAATCTGTCTTCATGAAATTATCCCTCAGTTTAAAACAAAGCATGGTGTTCAGAAAACTCACTGTGTTATTTTGACTGACGTTGAGGCAAATAGTTTGCCAGTGTTCAAACGCATCACTGATTATAAGGGCGATGAACGTCTTGGATGTTGTTCTATCACCGCTGGTTCGTTTCTTCGTAATCGTAAGACTGGACATACTTATAAGTTCTCTCAAGCGTATTATAAGTTTACCGATGTTCTTCTTCAAGATCTTCGTCAGACATTTCCAGAAACTAACTTCATTGGTATTCGCCTTTGTAATGGTCGTGAGATGGGAGATGTCATTCGTCGCTATGAATGCGCGAGTGATGAGGCTATCAGGAAAGCAAAGAAGGTAAAGAGTTATGCTGTAAAGGACTCTGGATATACCAGTCTGTTCACCATGCTCTCCAATTCACTTGAAAATACTTCTGAACTTGATGTTGATGAAGGTGCTACCAAAGCAAAAATCAAGTCTGCTTTTATGAAGAATCTTAAAGCAAAGGCACTAAATAAAAAAGTGTTGAGTCAGTTCATGGATTTGGTTTGTTGACCAATCTTTAAACCGTCTACTAGGGACCGATAGTGGTCCCACCTTGTCCTATACTAAACCTGTTGAACAAACGAACTACATCATGGCGCTATCTACCGAATACGTTGTCTCTTCACTTCAAGCACTATATGGAGAAACAGTTACGTCTGGCGATGTAAAAGCATGGTGCCAGATGAATGATACTACCTATCAGACTGTCGTTAAGAAACTAGACAACTATAAGTCTAGTCGCGGTAAGTGGGAACTCGTAGAAAAAGAAGAACTAGAAAAAACATATCAAGCACCAGCAGCAATGCCTGCTTTACAGAAAAACCTTATCCCGGCAAAAGATGATACCTTCGTCAGCTTTGGTAACTTCGCTGATATTAAAAAGATTGTTAAGTCCGGTCTATTCTACCCTACGTTTATCACAGGTCTTTCGGGTAATGGTAAAACGTTTTCTGTTGAGCAAGCGTGTGCCCAATCAAAACGAGAACTTATCCGCGTAAACATTACAATCGAAACAGATGAAGATGATCTTATTGGCGGTTTCCGTCTTGTCGGCTGCAACACCGTCTGGCACAATGGACCAGTCATTGAAGCATTACGACGTGGAGCAATCTTGCTCCTTGACGAAATCGACCTTGCCTCAAACAAAATCCTTTGTCTCCAATCTATTCTCGAAGGAAAAGGAATTTTCCTCAAGAAGACTGGCGAATACATTACGCCCACAGAAGGTTTCAATGTATTCGCAACCGCCAATACTAAAGGTAAAGGAAGTGAAGACGGACGATTCATTGGAACTAACGTGCTCAACGAAGCATTCCTTGAGCGATTCCCTGTAACCTTTGAACAGTCTTATCCTTCTTCTGCTACCGAGCAACGTATTCTAGAAGGTATTGCTCTAGACCTTAACATTGAGGATCGTGCGTTCTGTAAGTATCTCTGTGATTGGGCAGACATCATCCGTAAGACTTTCTATGATGGTGGGATTGAGGAGGTTATCAGTACTCGTCGTTTGGTTCATATCATCCGTGCTTACAGCATCTTTGAAGATAAGTCCAAAGCAATTCAGGTCTGTATCAACCGATTTGATGAAGAAACCAAGGCATCCTTCATGGAACTCTATGACAAAGTTGATGCTGACTTTGAGATGGTTGCCGATTCTGAGGAATCCTGATATAATTGGGGAAGGTAAGTATGCCTTCCCTGATGAATGCCTGGTCTTTACTTTATGAGGAATTGAAAATGAGTGAAAATTTTGAAGATCGATATGAAGATAGTCTTAAATCCCCGTATTGGTACGACTATGATCGTAATGATCCAAACCGTGCTAACCCTTTTATGGGCACTATAAGTGGTGCTGCTTCCTCTGATACAATCAACTTTGGAGCAGCACAACAAGTTCCTATGGATTATCTTTCTCCTCGTGATTATATTACATTTGACATAAATCCTAATCCTGATTCTAATAAGAATCCTTCAACTACTAAAGGTAGAAAGAAGTATAACGAAGACGAAATCCTTAAAGAAGTAGGAGATTATATTTCTGGAACATATGATCAACACTATTCAAATGATGGATTTCAAACTCTTGACCTTATAGAAGCATGTGGTGATGGTGAATCTTTCTGTAGATCTAATATCTTGAAGTATGCTTCTCGGTATGATAAGAAAGGCACTGCCCGACGTGACATTATGAAGATCTTGCATTATGCTGTTCTTCTGCTACACTTTAACGATAAGAACGCACAACGCGAAACCTACCCTCAATGATTATGAAACTTTCTGAGTCCACTGTTAATCTTCTGAAGAACTTCTCTTCTATCAACCAGTCTATTCTTTTCAAGGAAGGAAACAAACTGCGTTCTATTTCGGTTATGAAGAACATTCTAGCAGAGGCAACTATTTCTGAAGAGTTTCCAAAGGACTTTGGTATCTATGACCTGAATCAATTTCTTAATGGTCTGTCACTTCATAACAGTCCTGAACTGGACTTTGAGAACAATCAGTTTGTTGTGATTAAAGAAGGCAAGATGCGTTCCAAGTATTTCTTTGCTGACGCATCTGTAATTGTTTCTCCACCAGAAAAAGAGATTACCCTCCCAACAGAGGATGTGTGCTTCCAACTTACCAGTCAACAACTGGAGAAGTTGAAGAAAGCAGCATCTGTCTATCAACTGCCTGACATCTCTGCCATCGGTGAGAACGGTGTTGTCAAACTGGTTGCTCGCGATAAGAAGAACGATACCTCTAACGATTTCTCAATCATTGTAGGTGAGACTGAGGATAGTTTCGTCTTCAATTTCAAAGAAGAGAACCTTAAAATTGTTCCTGGCACATATGATGTGATCGTATCTTCTAAACTTCTGTCTAAATTTACTAATCAGAATCTTGATGTCACCTATTATATCGCCCTTGAACCCGATTCGACATTCGGTTGATATATGGATGAGAGTAGTAGGCAGTGGTCTTGTTATCATTGCCTATTTTATTATCCTTCATGTTGACTTGATGACAGGAGTGATAACACAATTTGTAGCAGACCTTATTTCAATTCCTTACTTTATTAGGACAAAATCATGGGATGTGGTTATGATGTTATCATTCTTACTTGCGATATCGCTATCTAAATTGTTATGAACATTTTTGTAACTGATCCCAGTCCATACAAGTCTGCTATGGTTCTTCCTGACAAGCACATTGTCAAGATGCCCTTGGAGACCTGTCAGATGCTTGCTATTGTATGCTCTGAGAAATGGGGTCATGGTTTTGGCACCCTTCCCAAAGCAGACGGCACTCCCTATGCTACTGAGAAGGGTGCTTTTCGTAACCACCCATGTACC
>Ga0115566_10001069_pt1 | contig 23729 bp, 26 predicted proteins | sample COGITO_mtgs_1204_3_FD_87173 | JGI IMG/M metagenome (GOLD analysis project Ga0115566, IMG submission 87173) | Pelagic marine microbial communities from North Sea - COGITO_mtgs_120405 | ecosystem: Environmental > Aquatic > Marine > Epipelagic | place: Germany:Helgoland, sampling site Kabeltonne...
TGAATCTCTGCACCTCCACCGCGATGGTGCAAGAGCTCAGCGATAAGGGCATCCAGCACACCGCCCTGTGGCAGCGGGGCGTGGATACAGAGATGTTCCGGCCCGAGTTGCGTAGCCCAGAACTCCGTCAACGCCTGCTCGGTGCATACGACGACCGCGGAGCACTTCTGCTGTATGTCGGTCGTCTCTCCGCAGAAAAACAGATCGAACGGATCCGTCCGGTGCTCGAGGCGTTGCCCGATGCGCGACTGGCGCTGGTAGGCGATGGCCCCCACCGGCAGCAACTGGAAAAGCATTTCGAGGGAACAGCCACCACCTTTGTGGGCTATCTGGCCGGAGAAGAACTCGCTGGGGCCTACGCCAGCGGTGATGCCTTTCTCTTCCCATCCAGCACCGAAACCCTTGGCCTTGTGTTGCTCGAGGCGATGGCCGCTGGCTGCCCAGTGGTAGGTGCTAATCGCGGCGGAATCCCGGACATCATTAGCGACGGCGTGAACGGTTGTCTCTATGAACCAGACGGGGCAGATGCGGGGGCCGGCAGCTTGATCGAAGCCACCGGCAAGCTGCTTGGCAATGACCTCGAGCGTCAAGCCCTCCGCAATGCCGCCCGCTCAGAAGCCGAACGCTGGGGCTGGGCTGGGGCAACAGAACAGCTAAGGAGCTATTACCGCCAGGTGCTCTCCTCAGACCTCAGCTCAGCGGCCTAAGTCAAGTCTGTTTGCGATTGCGGTTCCACACTTCAATCACTTTCTTAGCCATCGGCAGCGCATGCACGGAGCCTCCCCCAGGGGTGTTCTGCGCAAAGGCCACCACCACGATCTCCCCGTTCGGGTAGGGGGCATAACTGGCAAACCAGGCATGATCTGGGCCACCCGTGCTGTCTTCCGCTGTACCGGTCTTGCCGGCCGCAGGAGGAATGCCCTCCCCATTCAGGCCGTAGCCGGTGCCGTCCTCCACCACCTTGCGCAAGCCTTCGCGGATCTTTGCCAGGGTTGCTGGCTTGATCGGCACCTTGGAACGCCGCGATGGAGCAGTCCAATCCAAGCCTTGATCGGCAAGGTGGGGGGTGACCAGCCAACCACCATTGGCAAACACGCAATAGGCCCGTGCCAATTGCAGCGGGGTGATCTGCACCACCGACTGACCAATCGAAGCCGAGGCCATGTCCTCAGGAATCCAAGGAGTGGAACCAGGCTCCGCCCAGCCGCGGCCCTCCTTTGCCCACTCTTCATCACCAACGAGACCCACATTTTCTTCCCAACCGATTTCAATCCCTGTCTTCCGCCCAAAACCAAGTTGCGTGGAGGCTTTCTTGAGAGCAAGCGAGCCTGCACCCACACCCACTTGATAGAAAAACGTATTGCTGGAGAAGCGCAGGGCATCGGCGTAGCCAATCCGTCCAAAGCCAGCACCATTGTGATCAGGGAAACAATGGCCGCCGTAGGTGATGCAGGCGGTGGTGTTCAACTTGACCTCCGCCGGAAATTTGCCCGACGCCATTCCCGCCATCGCTGTCACGGGCTTCCAGGTGCTTCCAGGGTCATAGGCATTCATGGCACGGCTCAGCAGCGGCTTTTTGGGATTTGAAAACAGCGCGTCGTACTCCTTCTGAGTGGTGACAAGTTGCGAGAAAAAATTGGGATCAAACGTCGGATTGCTCGCAAGCGCCAAGATCGCTCCGTTGCGAGGGTCCATTGCCACAATCGCGCCGCCAGGCTTATCAGCCAAAGCCTGCTCAGCCATCTTCTGAAGATCAAGATCCAGCGTGAGCGTGAGGTCTTTGCCGGCCACCGATGGCCGATCACCCAGGTGCCTCTGCACCTCACCCATGGCATTCACTTCGAGCATTTGCCCGCCCCACTTGCCCCGCAAATGCGACTCGTAGGCCGCCTCGACGCCGATGCGACCAATCCGATCGCGAATTTTGTAACCCCGATCAGCCAGTGATTTGTATTCCTCCTCCGTGATCGGCTGGGTGTAGCCGAGGGTATGGGCTGCCAGTGTTCCGTGGGGATAGGCGCGAAGAATATCCACGTCCACTTGGGCGCCCTTCAGTCCGAGGGACTGCTCCCGGAAACGAAGCACCTGCTCGGAGCTGAGTTCGCTAGCCAAATTGATGCGGTAACCATTGCGATCCGGCCCGGACTGGCGGCGACGATCCAGGGTTGACGGGTCGAGATCCAGAAGACTGGCAAGGCGATCGCGCAACTCCGGCCAGGACGCGTCATCCACCAAGCGCGGCTCCACATACAACGAATAGGTGAGTTTGCTGGAGGCCAAGACCCGCCCTTTGCGATCAAGAAGACGGCCACGCGTTGGCGATCTCGGTACGAGTCGAATGCGGTTTTCATCCGCCAACTGCCTGTAGCGAGGGCCCTCCAACACCTGGAGCCACACCAAGCGAGCAACCATGGCGCTGCAAAACAACAGCACTAATCCGAACAAGACCAGGGGCTGCTGGCGCAAACCGCTTTGACGTTGAGCGTCCCTTTGGGGAGAGGCGGAGCGGGTCATGCCCTTCAGTTCTCTTGGTCAAGCTGAGCTTCCAAGGCCTGAAGCCGCTGGGTAATCCTCGCCAGAACCTCGCCCAACTGCTGTTCTTCCTGTTCTGGTGAACGGCCTTCTTCGATGACGTCAACCACCTCGGCGGTGGGCTCCTCCACAGCCACCTGCACGGGCATGACTGGATTGCCGAGCCCAGGACTCACTTGATCGAGTCGTTCACGCACACCCTTTGCGGCCGGTTCACCTTCATCGCGCAACTCACGCAACGGATCTGATGCCCCTGAGGTAAAGGATTCCACCACCTTGGCGGGGCCTCCAGCACGGGCCCGCTCCACCAAAGCGAGCCCCACAGGCAACACGTCCTGCATCAATGCCAGTCGCAGGGTGTCAAACGGTTGATTGTCAGCCATGAGCAGACCCGACTCAGCGCATTCCAGTCTGCTGCGGAGGAGGCAAAAGTGTCGGACAACTTGAATTCGATGACCCAAGCCACCAACCACCCACACCTGTGAGCACCAACAACGCCACCGCTGGAGCCAAGGCGTGATGGGTCGCTTCTAAAGAAAGCCATTCCCCCCAGGAGCGCCAAAAACGATCACGGTCGAAGCGACGTCGTTCCCAGGTTTCCTGCTTGGCGCGTCGCCGGTACGACTTCTCCACCCAACGCTCAAACGATCGCTTCTTGGTGATCGCCATCTTGCGCTCCACCTCGAGCAGATGCCCGGAGCTGAGCTCAGGATGAAACGTCCCAATCAGCTCCATGCTTTTGAGGAACATCTCCACGGCTCCATCCTTAATCTCTCGATTAGAATCTTTGAGCAATGTCCAGTCGAGCTCTGGATAAAAGCGACTGCGATTCGAGGCAATCTGCTCTTCCGAGAGCTGGCCCGGTTCGCGCAACCAACGATCCGTATTGCTGTCGAAACGACGCCAATACAAAAAAGGGTTGATGTAGATCGTTTTCCCTGCCAACAAAATGCTGTCTTGCTGAAGACGGCGCTGAAGCTGGAGGTCCTGCTCTTGAGCAGCGGTCAAGGGATTGATGCCGGGCGCCAAGGTTATCGACGCTGAGGCCTGTTCACCAGCCCCTTAAACAGCCTCATTCCCACTCAATCGTTCCTGGCGGCTTGCTGGTGATGTCCATCACCACGCGATTCACTCCTTTCACCTCATTCACGATCCGATTGGAAATCGTTTCCATCAGGTCATAGGGAAGCCTCGACCAATCAGCGGTCATGCCGTCCTCACTCGAGACACAGCGCAGCACGATCGGCCAGGCGTAGGTGCGCTTATCGCCCATCACCCCCACGGAGCGCACGGGAAGCAGCACCGCAAACGCCTGCCAAATGTCGTGATAGAGACCCGCCGCATTCACCTCCTCGCGCACGATCAGATCGGCGTCACGCAAACAATCAAGCTTTTCCTCCGTCACTTCGCCCAAGATGCGAATCGCCAATCCAGGCCCTGGGAATGGATGGCGACTCACGATCTCCTCGGGCAACCCGAGCGTTCGGCCTACCTTGCGAACTTCATCCTTAAACAGTTTGCGTAGGGGCTCCACCAACTTGAAGCGCAAATCCTTCGGAAGTCCTCCCACGTTGTGATGGCTCTTGATCTTCACAGCCACACGCTCCCCGGTTTTGGGATCCACGTTGGTGCCAGCGCTCTCGATCACATCCGGATAGAGCGTGCCCTGGGCTAAGTAATCAAAAGGCCCAAGCCGGCGGCTTTCCTCTTCGAACACGCGAATAAATTCCGTGCCGATGATTTTGCGTTTCTCCTCTGGATCCGTAATGCCATCGAGCTTCTTGATAAACCGTTCTCGGGCATGGATATATTCCACATGAATATTGAATTTGCGATCAAAAAATTCCATCAGGAATTCAGGCTCTCCCTTGCGCATGAAGCCTTGATCAATAAACATGCAGGTGAGCTGATCTCCAATTGCTTTCTTCAATAAAAAAGCAAGAGTTGAAGAATCAACGCCACCGGACAGAGCAAGCAGCACACGCTTTTTACCCACCTGTTCACGCACGTTGGCGACAGCTTCATCAATAAAAGCTTCCGTAGTCCAATCGGGGTCGCAACCGCAGATGTGATAAACAAAATTGCGAATCATCACCATTCCACCGGTGGAATGAACCACCTCAGGATGAAATTGAGTGCCGTATAAATGTCGGCTCTGATTTGCAATCGCCGCCTCAGGCGTATTCGCTGTATGAGCTAAGCGCACAAAGCCATCGGGCAAGGCCTCCACGGAATCACCGTGACTCATCCACATCGTGGAACCACTCTCCACATTCGTGAGCAGTGCAGTGGGGTCATCGACCACGAGCGGAGCCTTGCCGTATTCGGCCTTACCCGTGGCCGCCACCACCCGACCGCCAAGCTGCTGAACCATCAACTGCATGCCGTAGCAGACCCCCAGCACAGGGATGCCCAGATCCCAAATCGCTGGATCGCAAAGGGGAGCCTCATCGGCATAGACCGAACTTGGGCCTCCGCTGAGGATGATTCCACGGGGAGCCAACGCCCGTAATTCTTCAGCGCTGGTGCTGTAGCCCAACACCAGCGAGAACACCTCCGTCTCACGCACTCGGCGTGCAATCAGTTCCGAGTACTGGGAACCGAAATCAAGAATGACGATGGCCGGTTTGCGCTGACCTTCGCTCTGGACTGATGACATACCGCACTAGGACCGTCAAAAGAACGGCCTTCCAAACCTTCAGTTCCTTCAGCGTAGAGAAGGATCCAAGCCGGCCTCTTCCCCTTCCGAATGAATGCCAAGTCTGCAGCGGGCGAGAAGGGAGTGTCCTGTCAATCCAGTCCAGCGCAGCTGGCGTTGGCGATCAAATAACGCCGCACCGACCCGCATAGGCCAGGTGCCATAACGCTTTAGGTAAGCCTCGCTTCGCCGTTCAACCGCCTGTGCGATCGCTTGCCAGACCCGATCTGCCTCAGTGGAATCACGCTTCTGAAGCTCTTGGAGCGCTGATTCCATCGACGCACAACCCAGCAGCTCTTTGATCAGATCAACACCGAGTCCCTGCTGCAGGGCAATCGCCGCAAGAACCTCTAAACGACCATCAGCCAAATGATGGTGGGTATGGAAGATCCCCCCAGCCAATTTGACCAGCTTTCCGTGATATCCGAGCAACAGCAGATTGCTCACACCCACTTCCGCACTGGCCACAAGCAAAGGCCCAATCCAGTTCCCTGCCTTCAGCAAAGGCTGTTGATCTGCAAGACCCAGCTGATGGGCGAGATCCAACCCGTTCTCCCCAATCACCAAGGTGAGAGATCCGCAGAAATCGGCTGCTCTGGCAATCGCCTGCAAGGCATCAAGACTGGCGCGCAGCTGATCGGGTGATGCACTCGACTGCACCTCAGCTTGCGTGCCAATCAAGGCCAGGCCATCCACCACACCAAAGGCTGCGTTACTGGTGCGCTGGGCCAGCTCGCGGCCAAGCGGAAACACAACTTCCAATTGCAAACATCGACCAGGAGGAACCAGGTCGCGCAGATTGGCCTCCAACAAACGGCGGGCGAAGTCAGACGCACAAAGATCTCCTTCACGCCCCTGTCTGCCGATTCCCTCCCCAGGCACGATCTCCAACCAACTTGTAACGGGCAAACTCCAACGCGCCTGAACCCAAATTTCTAAATCTCGCGTGAGATCGAGACCTGGGCCTGGATCACAGCGACTGATCGCCAAAGCTTGCTCACCCCCTTGCAAGGGCGCTGAAGACTGAATCGGCACCTTCAGCGGCTGATCTCGACCTGGAATCTGCAGCGATTGTGGATTTTCAGTGGTCTGACCACACAGCACTTGTGTGGCCGCACGCGCTGCGGCGGCAACCCAGACGGGGAGAGTCAGCCCCTGGGGGGAATCTGTAAGGGATTGCGTGATACCGAATGGGAAGCGGATCGTTTTTTAGAATGAACGATTGGCGCTCTTCCGGACGTGCAGGACAAGCTCACCCTGATGATCCCCGGACCCACCCCGGTGCCAGAAACGGTTCTGAAAGCGATGGGACGCCATCCCATCGGGCACCGCAGCGGTGAGTTTCAAGCGGTGGTGGAACGTACAACAGCTCAACTGCGCTGGCTGCATCAAACCAACAACGACGTGCTGGTGATCACCGGTAGCGGCACAGCTGCTATGGAAGCTGGAATCATCAACACACTCAGCCGTGGTGATCGGGTGATCTGTGGCGACAACGGCAAGTTTGGCGAGCGCTGGGTCAAGGTGGCGCGTGCCTACGGCCTTGAGGTGGACGTCATCAAGGCGGACTGGGGACAACCCCTCGACCCAGACAAGTTCCGGACCGCTTTGGAAGCCGACAAGGACAAAACGATCCGCGCGGTGATCCTGACCCATTCAGAAACGTCCACAGGGGTGATCAACGATCTGGAAACGATCAGCCGCCACGTCCAAGCCCACGGCACAGCACTGACCATCGCCGACTGCGTCACCAGCCTGGGCGCCACCAACGTTCCCATGGATGACTGGAACCTGGATGTGGTCGCATCTGGGTCCCAAAAGGGCTACATGATGCCGCCAGGGCTCAGCTTTGTTGCGATGAGTGAGCGCGCTTGGACGGCCTACGAACGCTCGGATCTACCGAAGTTTTATTTGGATCTGGGCCCCTACCGGAAAACTGCAGCCAAAAACAGCAATCCGTTCACGCCTGCCGTGAATTTGTACTTCGCTCTCGACGCCGCACTGGAGATGATGCAGGCGGAAGGTCTTGAAGCGATTTTTGCCCGCCATGCGCGTCACCGCGATGCAGCACAAGCGGCGATGAAAGCGATCGGATTGACGCTGTTTGCAGCCCAAGGCCATGGAAGTCCGGCGATCACGGCAGTAGCTCCTGCAGGAATGGATGCAGAACTGCTGCGTAAAACCATCAAAGATCGCTTCGACATTCTGTTAGCTGGCGGTCAAGACCATCTCAAAGGCAAGGTGTTCCGCATTGGCCATCTCGGCTTTGTCTGCGATCGAGATGTATTGACAGCCGTAGCTGCCATTGAATCCGTGTTGCATTCACTCGGCTTCCACGAGGGCCAGATGGGTGCTGGACTTAGCGCTGCATCAGCCGTCTTAAGCAAGAATTAGGGCGATTAATCATCAACTAGAGCATCGGGCGTGAGATAGAATCACGCCTATGCGGGTGTAATTCAGCGGTAGAATGTCAGCTTCCCAAGCTGGACGTCGCCGGTTCGAATCCGGTCACCCGCTTGATCAAGATCTGGGTTTAATCAATTGCATCACTTGAGGACCGACGGTGCCTGCGCGTCGCTCTTGTTCAAGTGCTTTCAAAATGAAAGAGCCTGAAGACGAGACATCGCCTGATTCGGCTGCAGATTGCGCTTGCTGAAACAACACATCAGCTTTGGCAAGATGCTCCTGTTTTTGATTGGGAGCAGATTGCACCATCGTTGAACTTCTATCGAGAACCGAATTCAACACTAAGTGGACTTGAATATCAATAGTCTAACGAATGAATGAAGTGCCAATCTCAACTCAAGTCCCTGGCTCTTCGATGTTGCCTCCAAGTTCAGCAATCTGACCGCGAAGCATTTCGCATCGGCTGGCATCTCCTCGGGTGATTGCAACAGCTAACGCAAATTCCAGTTTTTCAAGCTGGTGACCACCTTCAAAGAAATTTTGGCGGTTGCTCGACATGACTTCGCACGTCGCTGCGGAATTGGTGGATGGATGAGCCATAGGTGGCTTTATTCAAATTGTGCCACTCATGACATGGGTTAGGCAGCCAAGTCTTGCTCCGATGACATAACAGAACTGGGTGGGTCAACCCATTGCGGCTCAGAACGCAGCAAGAGGTCTTTGCAATCGGTGAGCAAACGATCCACCCCATCCAGACGTTCCATCTCCTCTACGGGCATGGTGTTGACCTCCGACGACTGGCGTTCCAGCTGAAGCTCCAAACTCTCAAGGCGATTCTCAAGCTTGATCAGCCGTTGAGATAAAGCATTCAGGGTCTCTGCTACATCCTCAGCGGTACGCGTAATGCGGAAGGAAACGGACTGGGTCATCGCCCCAAGAAACAGATATGCCCCGATAACAGCACATCAGAACCGCTCGATCCAGACTAAGGATCAATCTGCAGCGTGGTGTTCATGCCCCCACTCACAACGGTGCTCCTCTATCTCCTCGCCGGCACGAGCATGGGATTGCTTGCCACGCGCACTGGAATCCCTGCTGCACCACTGGCAGGCGCACTGATCGGAGCCGCCATGGTGAGCATGAGTGGACGGCTCGAGGTGGCTCAATGGCCAGCAGGCACAAAGACCTGCCTGGAAATCGCCATTGGCACCGTGATCGGTACAGGCCTAACCAAAGCCTCACTGGATCAACTGCAGCAGTTGTGGAAGCCTGCGGTCTTGATCACGCTCACCCTCGTCCTCACCGGAATTGTGGTGGGGCTCTGGAGCAGCAGGCTGCTCGGCGTTGATCCTCTCGTCACCCTGCTGGGTGCAGCGCCTGGTGGAATCAGCGGCATGAGCCTGGTCGGGGCTGACTACGGCGTTGGAGCAGCCGTTGCTGCACTGCATGCCGTCCGCTTGATCACTGTCTTGCTGGTCATCCCTGTTGTGGTGAAACTGCTCACGCCACTTGGGCTGGGTGATTCCTGACTCAGGCCTAGACAGAGCGATTTCAATCGATATTTTGGTTTCTACTCGCTTCACTCGTCCTGCCATGGCCCGACTGCGCCAGCGCCTTGCGCTCCTCCTCTCTCTGGCCGGATTAGCTGGGGTTGGCCTGGCTCCTGCACAGGCGATCGCCGGGACCCCTGAAGCGATGAAAGGCGCAAAAATTTACTGCTTTATGAGAAGCAGTAATAACGATCACCAGGTCAGCTGGGAAGCGGCTTACGCCCTGATCAAACGCCAAAAAAGCGGAATGTTCAAAACCTCTCCGGAACATGCTGCGGTCATGATTACTGAGGCCGTTGTGGAAGATCCGGGCAGCTACCCCGACTGCGGTCAGTACCTCGGCGATCTTTTCGGAGGCAGCAAAGGCTCTGCAAAATCCCTCGATAGCGTTCTCAACTCAACCAATTCAAGCAATAGCAATTCATTCAATTCGTCTATTTCGAGCGATGACGATCGCTACAGCTATTGACGTCCTCTTCCATCCGATTCATTCCCATCTTGATGATTGGCGGTTTGCTTCTCACAGGTTTGGGATGCCGCAGTCGATCCGAACCAAAGCCCGCGACCATCTCACCTGAAATATCGATTGCCGATTGCATGTCAGATCTTGATCTGAACAAGCTCGACAAAGCACTTCAACGCTGCAATCAGGTTGTGGATGCCCATGGCGATAAACCAGCCGCGCTTGCTGATCGCTCACTTTTGCTCACGTTGATGGGCAAGACCGACCAAGCCTGCGCCGACGTGACCCAAGCCCTAGCGCTACTGCGCAAAGGCAGCAGAACTGAGGATCCGATGGTGGTGCATGAACTCAAGGTGCGTCATAAATCCTGTAAGCAACGAGACACCAATTTGGGCAATGGCTGACGATCGAGGGCGACCCGACGCGGTCCAAGCAGCAATTCGATCCGTTCCGCCTTGCTAGCCACCAAACCGTCCACGAGCTGATCAGCCAGACCGAGCTGAAGCCAATGGCTGATCAAGCCTCCTTCCATACCAATGCGATGGCAACGATCTTCTGCCTGGTCGATGTCCCCAGGCGTCCATGGCCGTTCCAGGAGAACGACATGCTGAGCGCGATGGAGCGTAAAACCAAGCCCACCAGCAGCAAAGGTGGCTAACAGTAAATCGGTCTCCCCAGCTTGAAAGCGGTCAACTGCAAACTGCCGCTGCTCGGGTTTCTGCCGGCCTGTCAGCAAAACGCCTCCCAGGCGTTCGTGGAGCAGCAGCAACGGATCCACAAAACTGCTGAACAAAACGATCGGCTTGTGCTGCTCCCGCAAACGCTGAATTAACTGTTGCGCAGCCGGCAACTTGAATTCGGCTGCAATTTGCCGCAACGCTGTAAGAACCGCCAAAGATTCAGCATCAGAACGCACCAATCCCTGCGCCACCCGCTGGCGGTAGTCATCGATGACCAGGCGAAGGCGGTAATCAAAGCCCTTCAGCTCCTCAGCATCGAGATCGATCCCTTCAAACATCCTTTGTTTGGGGGGAAGGTCCAAAACCTGCTGCTTGCGGCGATGCAAAACAAGCGGTCGGGTCAACCGTCGCAGCTCGTCCAATCGGCTGGCTCCTGCGGTTTGCCATCGCTGTCTTCCGCCTTGCTCGCGGAAATGCCCCTGACAAAACAATTCCTCATAGGAGTGCTGGTCCCGAGCAATGGGATGGTCCATCGCAGCCAGCAAGGGATACAGCTGATCAGGCCGGCCGTTCTTCATTGGTGTGCCAGTGAGCATCCAAATGGCTCTCAGGCGGGGATGCCGGGCAAGGCGCAGAAAACCCTGCGTGCGTTGTGCCCGCAAGGTTTGGGCGTAATGGGCCTCGTCCACCAGCAGCAAAGTACCGGCCTCCGGGAGCTCAGAGGGAAGTCGCGCCCAGCTGCAAAGCTCCGGCATGAGCTCAAGGGCCGCGGCCTCGCGGCGCCAATGCGAATGCAACCCCACAGGGGCCACAACCAATAAGCGCAACGGCAAGGCACGCAACAAGGCTCTCGCCGCCAGCAACACAGTGAGGGTTTTGCCAAGACCCATCTCATCGGCCAGCACCGCGCCGCGCCGCGCTAGCAACCAGCGAGCACCAGAACGCTGGTGAGGCATCGGTAAGCGACCATCGCGTAAGCGTTGATCCAGATCAGCCTGCGCGATCAGATCTCGGTGGGGCGGCAGTGGGGGTAGCGGATGGCGATGCCAATGCAACCAACGCATCAGCTCCTCATCCACCCGGAAACGCCGTTCAAAACGCTGCAACAGAGCCTCAGCCGAGGCAAGCGGAAATTCCCAACCCAAGCGAGCACCACGCCAGACGCCCCGTGGACGAATTCTGCGCATCTCCGCATGGGTCACCGCATCAAAGGGGTAACGGGCCTGCACCAATCCAGACGGAGTCAATCCCAGCGTGCAAGCTGTTGGTGATGAAGCCGTAATTCCGGTTCAAGGACCCAGACGCTAGTCCTCTCAACACCCCTGAAGGGCGCTGGCCAACACAGCAAATGCGGATGACTGATCCACGCATTGCTCAATAAAAACGGCACGACCGTGAAAATGCAGCTTTCGACACGTTGACGAACCCTGCTCTCAGGTCAGAATCGCGGTAGCTGAGGTATTGGGATGCACAGCAGGGATGCGGTTTTCCTTGAAGATCTTTGTCCCAAGCTGCGCAATCGACGCTGGCGTCAATCGATTCATCTCCACACCAGCAACCGCTGCATTTATTGCGGCAAACCTTCTGAATCCATCGACCATGTGTTCCCCCTGAGCCGGGGGGGGATGAGCGTGACTGAAAATTGTGTTCCAGCTTGCCTGTCGTGCAACGGACAGAAATCGGACGCCGATGTTTTTGATTGGTACCGGCGTCAACGCTTTTATGACCCGCGCCGCGCTATGGCTATTCGCGCCTGGATCGATGGTGATCTGCGCCTCGCCTTGAGATTGCTGCAGTGGGCCCAGCCTGAACACAACCAATCATCCCGTCCCGAACGACCAAACGGCTCGCGGGCCAAGAGGGATGACGAGCAGGACTGGGGACTTCGTACAGCCTGATCACCACACCCGACAGGCGGCCTCTGAGTGATAGTGCTGACAAATTGAGGCGCTTTGCTCAGGCCTGTCTGGAGCCATCAATAAGGCACCTGTTACCAAAGCCGCAGCCAAAAGCGCTGAACCCGTGCGAACCCGTGCTGTGTCTTGAGCCTTTGCGCGATCACGACGCGACACCCGACTCTGGGGCAGCATGGAATCCCGAGAGGGCACCAGTGAAAAGGAAGAATCAGCCACAACGAAACCGCAATTAATACGTTTGTACTGATGCTGAACGATCTTGTCAACCGCTGCGCTCCCCTCCCCCCGGATGCGACGTTGTGCATTCTTGGCGCTGGCTTCAGCGGAGGCCATCTCGCCAAGTTGTCCAAAGCACTTGGGACAAGGGTGATCTGCACGCGCCGCCGACCGGAATCCGGCAGCGATGATCTGCCCTTTGACAGTGCCAACGGGATCGTTCCAGGCCATGAAGCACTCGCCTCCGTCACCCATCTGATCAGCACAATCCCGCCCAGCAAAGAAGGAACGGATCCAGTGCTGTCGTGTCTTGGAGAGCAGCTGCAGAAGCTGCCACTGCAATGGGTGGGCTACTTCTCCACCACAGGCGTTTACGGAAATAGCAATGGCAATTGGGTGGATGAAACCCACCAGCCCCAACCCACTCAACTCCGCAGCCAGAAGCGATTGGCGTGTGAGCAGCTGTGGCGCAACAGCGGCCTGCCGGTGCAGATCCTGCGCCTGCCGGGGATCTATGGGCCAGGACGTTCCCCCCTGGCTGCCATCCGCTCAGGCGAACTCACCCCTGTGGATCAACCGGGGCAGATGTTCTGCCGCATCCATGTGGATGACCTAGCTGGAGCCTGCTGGCATCTCATGCATCGAGCCGCAGCAGGACAGCGGCCATTGGTGGTCAACATCAGCGATAACAGGCCCGCCTCCCGCCTCGAGCTTCAACGTTTTGGCGCCGAACTGTTGGGATGCACGCTCCCAGCAGCGATCCCTTTCCATGAAGCCCAAGCCAGCATGAGCCCGATGGCTCTCTCTTTTTGGGCAGACAACCGCAAAGTGAGCAACGCACTCCTGCGAGACGAGCTGGGGTACAGCTTTCTGCATCCCGATTTTTCAAGCGGCCTCAAGGATTGCTTCGCTGCAGAAGGCTTCAACGGGATGAATCCTGAACCGGAGGAGGAGCCTTAAGCATCGGCAATTCATGCAACGGAAGCGGCTTGCCTGAACCGGTTTCAGTGAGTCCTGCATCATCGAGCAACCGCTGCCACTGCACTTCAATCCAGCCCTTCCGCAACGCCGTCCCCAACCCGTAAAGCAATAACCCCAGGAGCAACCAGCGCAGCATGTCTTTCTCTCATCCCTCCTCTGACGCTACCGACCGCCTGGTGATTGCTCTCGGCGATCCTGCTGGAATCGGCATGGAAGTCACGCTGAAAGCCCTCGCAAACCCTCGACTGCCTGATGGCCTGAACCCACTGGTCGTTGGCTGCCGAAAAACGTTGGAGCACACGTACTCCAGGCTGAAAGCCCAACAATGCCCACTGCTGATCGATCCCAGCGATCTAGACATTGACGATCTACCTGTCCATGACGCCATCACCCCTGGAGCTCCGAGCCCGGAAAGTGGTGCATCCAGTTTTCGCTGGCTGAGCCATGCCGTCTCGCGCATGAAAGAGGAGCGCACCCTGGCTTTAGTCACAGCACCGATTGCGAAACATGCCTGGCATGCCGCAGGACACAACTATCCAGGCCAAACAGAACGCTTGGCAGAACTCGACGGTGCGGATCAAGCCTCCATGCTGTTCACAGCTGTTGCACCCAGCCACGGCTGGAGGCTGAACACCCTGCTCGCCACCACGCATATTCCGCTGCAACAGGTCCCCACTGCACTCAGCCCCGACCTCGTACTCCGCAAGCTGGACGTGCTCAGCGCGTTCTGCCTGAGGTTCAATCCCAAGCCACGCTTGCTCGTTGCAGGCCTCAATCCTCACGCGGGAGAACAGGGCCGCCTTGGCAGCGAAGAAACGAACTGGCTCATCCCTGCACTCCAGCAGTGGCAAGACAACCATCCCCACGTCCATCTGAGCGGACCACTGCCTCCTGACACCTGTTGGCTCAGCGCTGCCAAGGCCTGGCAGCTGGGACGTCAACCGGAATCACCCGATGGGATCCTGGCGCTGTATCACGACCAAGGCTTGATCCCCGTGAAGCTGATGGCCTTTGACGAGGCCGTGAACACCACACTCGGGCTGTCGTTCTTGCGCACTTCACCAGATCATGGAACCGGCTTCGATATCGCAGGACAAGGGGTGGCTAGATCGACAAGCATGGTGGCAGCGATTCGGGCCGCCTGGGAGCTCAGCCGGGCTTAACCCGCATCAACACCTGACCAAATTCAACAGGGGTGCCGTTATCCACCAGGATTTCAACCACCTCACCTGCCAGCTCAGATTCGAGCTCATTCATCAGCTTCATGGCTTCAAGAATGCAGATCGTTTGGCCTACACCAATGCGGGTGCCAATCTCTACGAACGAAGGTTCTCCTGGTGCAGGAGCCCGATAGAAGGTCCCGACCATGGGAGCCGTCACGTCCAACAAATCGGAACGGGATCCAGCCGCAGGCGGAGGGGTTCCTGCAGGGAGCTCAACAGCAGAATGATCTTGCTGGGGAGCAGCCGGTGCAGAGGCCACGGGCATTAATGGCGCAGCCACCGTCGTGACAGGAAGGTTGCGACGCACTTCCAAACGAAAGTCGTCTCCCTCTAGGCGGAATTCCTGAATATCACTCTCGACGAGAGCGGCAAGAAGGGAGTGGAGCTGATCGTGGTCGAGCTGCATGATTAACCGTTCTCCCGTCCCAAATAGGTGTCGTTGCGAGTATCAACCTTAATTTTTTCGCCGATCGATAAAAACAGGGGAACCATCACCTGAGCACCGGTTTCCAAGATGGCAGGTTTCGTACCACCGGTTGCTGTGTCTCCCTTCACACCGGGATCGGTCTGAGCGATCTCCAACACAACCGAATTCGGCAGTTCAACTTCGATGGGCTTTTCATTCCAGGTGACAACGTTCACCTCCATGCCCTCCTTGAGATATTTGCGACTATCTCCGATCTGTTTGGCGGTAAGGCGCGTCTCTTCATAGGACGACATGTCCATAAAGACGAAATCTTCACCCTCCATATAGGTGTGTTGAAGTTTCGACTTCTCGAGCACAGCCTGAGCAAGACTTTCTCCGGCTCGGAACGTTTTCTCCACCACGCTGCCGCTTTGAACGGACTTGAGCTTGGTGCGGACAAACGCAGATCCCTTGCCAGGCTTGACATGCAGAAACTCGACCACGCGCCAGACAGCACCGTCCAGCTCGATCGTGGTGCCGGTGCGAAAGTCGTTGCTGGAGATCATTCCGGCGGAACGGTTCAATGGATCATACGGCTGTGCCAAAGTCCTGACAGCACCTGGGGTTCTCCTTGGCTCACCGCCGTCTGACCGCTCTGCTTCTTGCCTGGCTAGCCGCCTTTGGCCTCTGGCTTGCCAAACCGGTATGGGCAGACCTGCCTCAAGGCAACGCCGTACAGGATCCAGCGGCGATCCTGCGCGATTCACTGCCGATGAATCAAGAGGATCTTCGCGAGCTGCAGCATCGTCTGGAATCCACTAGTAACGATTTACGTGCCAAGCGTTGGAGTGCTTTGGGACGCACGGTGAGCCGCACGCAGAAACTGGTGGCCACCCGCGGCAACAGCATTGTTGAAGCCGTTCCTGAAGATCAACGCCGTACGGCTGAACTGCTCCTCAACGAGGTGCGCGCTGACCTTGACCAGCTTCATGAGGAGGCGGATGCCAATGACAGAGATGGATTCATCCAGATCCGTCGCGACACTCTGAGTCGGGTGGGTGATCTGGAAGCCCTGCTGATCGACGATCGCCTTCCTGACATCCCCTCCGAATTCGATGCCTTGCCACGGCTTGCTGGACGGGCAACCGTGGTCATCGAAACCACGCAAGGAAACCTCACTGCGGTTGTGGACGGCTACAACGCTCCTTTAACAGCTGGCGCCTTTATTGATCTCAGCTTGAAGGGCTTCTATGACGGTCTCCCCTTCAATCGCGCAGAAGATTTTTACATCCTTCAAACCGGAGACCCGGAAGGTCCTGACATCGGTTACGTGGACCCAAAAACCAAAGAAGAGCGGCACGTTCCCTTAGAAATTCGCGTTCCAGGCGAAACCGAAACCCTCTACAACGAAACCTTCGAGGACGTTGGACTGTTCAAAGCAGCAGCAGTCCTTCCTTTTTCCACCCTTGGGACCCTGGGTTGGGCGCATTCCGACCAAGCCCTTGATGATGGCTCGTCGCAATTCTTCCTGTTCCTCTATGAAGCGGAGCTCACGCCTGCTGGCCTCAACCTCGTGGACGGGCGGAATGCCGCCTTCGGCTATGTCGTGGATGGCTTCGATGTGCTCGAAGAACTGGGCGTTGACGACGGAATCAAACGCATCCAGGTGATCGAAGGCGCCGATCGACTGCAAGATCACGCCTGATGCTGCCGTGAGCATCACCCTGGCCGAACTCGGAGAAGCAGAGCTGCTCAGCCGTCTGGCCCGCTTTGCTCCTCCTGGCCAGCTCAATGACGACACAGCCTTGCTGCCACCAGATTCCAGGGCTCTGCTGGTGAACACCGACGTGATGGTGGAGGGTGTTCATTTCAGCGATGCGACCACAGCCCCTGCCGACGTGGGTTGGCGAGCTGTGGTGGCCAACCTGTCTGATCTAGCTGCCAGCGGCTCTGAGCAGGTGGAGGGGATCACGGTGGGCCTTGTGGCCCCAGGTACCACGTCTTGGTGGTGGATTGAACAGGTGTACCAAGGCATCTCAGAAGCCCTCGAGCATTTTGGTGGAACTCTGCTGGGAGGTGACTGCAGCACCGGTAACCAAAGACTGCTCTCGATCAGTGCGTTTGCACGACTCGGACCGTTACGACTGCATCGGGCACAGGCCCAACCTGGTGATCTGCTGATGAGCAGTGGCCCCCATGGACTGAGCCGCCTTGGACTGGCACTTCTGCAAGACACACCGCTACCCAGCGCACTCCCAGTTCCAGCCAGGCTGAAAGAGCAGGCGATTCGATGTCACCAGCGGCCATGGCCAAGGCTTGATGCCTTGCAGACCCTTGTGGCCTGCAAACCCGAGCAGCTTCCCTGGCGAGCCGGTGGGACCGACAGCAGCGATGGCCTGCTTGCTGCCGTGAATGGTCTTTGTCAAAGCAGTGGTTGCGGCGCTGTTCTACGCAGGGATGCCCTCCCACGCGCTGATGCCTGGCCCTGCGAAGGCGCATGGGATCGCTGGTGTCTCAGTGGTGGCGAAGATTTCGAACTGGTGCTGAGCCTGCCTCCTGAGTGGGCTGAATCCTGGAGACAGCATCAGCCTGGGAGTTGCTGCTTCGGCAGCATCACCGCCGACACAGGCAGGATCATCTGGAACGACGATGGTGCGTTGCTGCAGCCATCAGGGTTCTCCCATTACCGCTAAGAGAGCGCACAAAAAAGCCCTCCCCTAAGGGAGGGCTGAAGATCAGATCTTCTCGAACCTGAGGGTTACTTCCAACCCTTGGCAACAACCTCAGCCAAGTCGACAACACGCTGGCTGTAGCCCCACTCGTTGTCGTACCAAGCCAAGATCTTCACAGCCTTGTCGCCCATGGCATAAGTGAGATCAGCGTCGAAGATCGTCGATTCGTTTGTACCGGCGAAATCGGTGGAGACAAGAGGCAGGTCGCTGTACTTGATGATTCCCTTCATGCCGTTCTCAGAGGCCTGCTTCATCACCGCTTTAACGTCTTCCACACTCGGCCCCTTGGAGGTTCCGAAGGTGAGGTCAACAGCGGAAACATTGGGAGTGGGAACGCGCATGGCGAAGCCGGTGAGCTTGCCCTTCACTTCGGGATAGACCAAGGCCACAGCCTTAGCTGCACCGGTGGTTGTCGGCACCATGTTCAGTGCGGCTGCACGCGCACGACGCAAGTCACGGTGGCTGTTGTCCAGGATTCTCTGGTCACCGGTGTAGCTGTGAATGGTGGTCATCAAACCCCATTCCATGCCGAAGTTCTGATCCAGAACTTTGACAATTGGCGCCAGACAGTTCGTGGTGCAGCTTGCGTTGCTGAGGATGTCCCAATCTTCGTGGCGGTACTGGTCTGCGTTCACACCAACCACAAAGGTGCCGACGCCAGCGCCCTTACCAGGAGCAGTGAGAATCACTTTCTTGGCACCAGCCTGGATGTGCATGCTGGCCTTCTCATCGGTGTTGAACACACCTGTGGATTCGATCACCAGGTCCACACCCCAATCCTTCCAAGGGCAGTTGAGAGGGTTGCGATCGGCGAAGAATTTGATTTCCTTGCCATTGATGATCATCGTGTCATCCGTGGTTTGGATGTCCACTGACGGATCCAAACGGCCCAAAATCGAGTCGTAGGTGAGCAAGTGCGCGCTGGTCTTGGGGTCAGACGTGGAATTCATTCCCACGATTTCAAGATCCGTATTCGCACCTCGGCTGATCCAACCCCGCAGCACATTGCGACCAATTCGGCCGAATCCATTGATGGCAACGCGCAGGGTCATGGCAGAAATATGCGGTCTTACCGCGTAAGGGGTTTTGGGGCAAGATCATACAGAATTTATTGGGATTTTCCTGTAATTGATCTGCCTAAAAATCAGATGAAATGAGCTTCAAGCAGTTGGCCACAAGGAAAAGCTGGATTATCGTTAGCCCTCACGTTGACTCCCCTTGGCCGATTCGATCCAGCCCCAGAAGCACATTCACTTCATTGGGATGGGCGGAATCGGCATGTCGGCCCTTGCTCTGATTCTCGCGGAACGAGGCCATTCCGTTAGCGGGTCCGATCGCAAACTCACACCGGCGATGCAGGCGCTTGAGACCAAAGCAATCGTGCTATTCGAAAGCCAGGTCTCCAACAATTTTTCCCAGCTCGGAGCGCTCAATATCGAGGAGCCCTTGGTGGTCGTCAGCACGGCCATTCCTGACACCAATCCAGAGCTGATCGAAGCGCGGCGCTTGGATTTAACGATTTGGCATCGCTCTGACCTTTTGGCCTGGCTGATCGAACAACAACCCGCCATCGCTGTTGCGGGTAGCCATGGAAAAACCACCACAAGCACTTTGGTGACCACACTCCTCGCCACCGTTGGTGAAGATCCAACCGCTGTGATTGGTGGTGTTGTCCCCTGCTACGGCAGCAACGGGCACACCGGCAACGGTCGTCTGCTTGTCGCTGAGGCAGACGAATCGGATGGATCGCTGGTGAAGTTCAAGGCCAGCCTGGGGATCATCACCAATCTTGAACTGGACCATACGGACCATTACCGCAATCTCGACGATTTGATCGAGACGATGAAAACCTTCGGCCGCGGCTGCAAACGCCTACTCATCAATCAAGACGATCCGATTCTCAGCGAACACTTCCAAGCCGATGCCTGTTGGTCTGTTCAACACGTCGAGACAGCGGATTACGCCGCTTTGCCTGTGCAACTCGATGGAGATCGCACCATCGCCAACTATTACGAGCAAGGGCAACAGGTAGGGCGAATCACCCTCCCCCTGCCTGGCCTGCACAACCTGAGCAACGTCGTGGCCGCATTAGCGGCATGCCGCATGGAAGGTGTTCCTTTGGATCCCCTTCTCTCGGCCGTCAAGGAACTGCGTTCACCAGGTCGACGCTTTGATTTCCGGGGGGAATGGCAAGACCGACAAGTGGTTGATGACTATGCCCATCACCCCAGCGAAGTTCAAGCAACCTTGACCATGGCCCAGCTGATGGTGCAAAGCGGCCGCAGCCCTTTACCCCGCACACCTCAACGCCTTCTCGCTGTTTTTCAGCCCCACCGCTATAGCCGGACACAAGAATTTCTCAACGCCTTTGCCCAGGCACTCGTGTCCGCTGACGCCCTCATCCTTGCTCCGATTTATGGAGCCGGTGAACCACCGATCGAGGGCATCAACAGTGAGCTTCTGGCGCGCTCCATTCGGCTGATTGATCCCAACCAACCCGTCTTTGTGGCCAGCACCATGGACGAGCTCACCGGCCTGGTGAAACAACACAGCCAGCCTGATGACTTGATCTTGGCAATGGGTGCTGGTGATGTGAACAGTCTTTGGGAACGTCTGTCAAAAGAAGGAATCGGAGGAGCGGCGTTATGTTCACCAGCGATCGCAGCCTGAATGCTCTTGTTGAGGCTGGGGTCCTCCAACAGCAGGTGTCCCTCGCGAACTACACCACGTGGCGGGTGGGAGGCCCGGCGCAATGGTTGGCCGAACCCAACGATGCTGAGCAATGTCTCTCGCTTCTCCAATGGGCCCAAGCGGAGGGTTTGACGACCCGCGTGATTGGAGCTGGTTCGAACCTGCTGATTGCTGATGCGGGACTCCAAGGCCTCACTCTTTGTTTGCGTCGCCTCCAGGGCAGCCAGCTGGATGCCGAATCAGGGCAGGTGAAGGCCTTGGCGGGTGAACCCCTTCCAACGCTTGCCAGGCGCGCAGCCAAACATGGATTGCATGGGCTGGAGTGGGCCGTTGGCATCCCTGGAACCGTGGGTGGGGCTGCGGCCATGAACGCCGGAGCTCAAGGCGGCTCCACAGCCGACTGCCTGACATCTGTGGAGGTCATCGATCGATCGCGGACGAACACGGTGACGGCCACAACGGTGCTCAGCAACGCTGATCTCGCCTACGACTACCGACACAGCCTTCTTCAAGGCAGTGACCACTTGGTGATGGCAGCGCATTTTCAATTGGAACCTGGCCATGACGCCAAGGAGTTGATGCGGAAGACCAGTGGCAACCTCAGTCATCGCACCACCACCCAGCCCTACCAATGGCCAAGCTGCGGAAGCGTGTTCCGCAACCCAGAGCCCGAAAAAGCTGGTCAGCTCATCGAAGGCTTAGGGCTCAAGGGGAAACGGATCGGAGGAGCGGAAGTCTCACCGGTGCATGCCAATTTCATCGTCAACGTGGGCGAAGCCAAAGCCGATGACATCCGCGCCTTGATCGACTTCGTTCAAAACGAAGTGAAGCGGGTGCACGGAATCACGTTGCATCCTGAAGTGAAGCGCTTGGGCTTTCAAAGGACCGATTAGCCTTGGCATCACTTCATTGGTGTCATGGCAGGGTTTGGACTTCCCAATTTCGGACAGCTCACTGAGGCATTCCGAAAGGCTCAACAAATCCAGCAAGACGCGCAAAAACTGCAAGAAGAACTCGATGCCATGGAGATCGAGGGCAACAGTGAGGACGGTCGAGCCAGCATCTGGTTGTCTGGCAATCAACAACCGCTGAAAGTAAAGCTGGATCCATCCCTGCTGAGTGAAGGACAGGAGGCCACAGAAGCCGCCACACTCGCCGCCTTGCAATCAGCCTATGAACGCTCCACCGGCACCATGAAAGAACGCATGGAAGAACTCACCGGTGGACTCAATCTCAACCTCCCCGGGATGGGCGGTTAAGGCCCAGAAGATCCTCCACAGCTCGTCTGTAGATCGGGTATCTCTCCCACTCGCGCGTGACTCCGCATCCAGGTTCATCACGGTGCAAGCAATCCCGAAAACGACAGGGATGGGGCTCGAGCTGAGCGCGTAATTCAGGAAACAACACCTCAAGATTCCTGGGGTCATCTGGCAGCTCTGGGCGGTTGAAACCGGGCGTATCAGCAACCCGTGCCTCACCCTCCAAGCGATGCAACTCCACATGCCGCGTGGTGTGACGTCCACGCTGCAGCCGTCCTGATACGGCACCGATCCGCAAATCAAGCTCAGGGATCAAGGCATTCAGCAATGAGCTCTTCCCAACTCCTGAAGGTCCACACAGCACGGAAAGAGACGATCCGGCAAGGCTTTGTTTCAGCTTGGAGAGCCCAAGGCCACTGCCCGTCGACACCAACAACGGGGGATACCCCCAGGCATGAAGACGAGCGCGCAGCTGCTCCAATGCCTCCGGCTCTAGGAGATCGGTTTTCGTTAGGACCAGCTGCACATGCAGGGACGTTCGCTCTGCCGTCAACAGAAAACGGCTGGCCTGATCGGGATCAAAAGCTGGTTGAGCCACGGCCAATGCCACGACCACCGTGGTGGCGTTGGCGACGGGCGGGCGTGTCAGAAAACTGACGCGAGGTTCGACATGAGAGACCACCGCTCGGGCATGGCTCGCATCAATGGCTTCCACCCTGACGCGATCACCGACGTATACAGCCTCACCGCGATGACTCAAACGCGTGCGCCGCGTGCAAAGCAGTCGTGAGGGAATCCTCTCAGAAACCTGATCTAGCTCCACCTCCAAGTAATTGGCCTGGAGCGCAACAACCATGCCGGACTGAGCCGACTGATCAACCGCCACCACAGACCACCTGAAGGCGCACCCAATCCTTGGCTTGGTCCATTACCTCCACACGATGACCATCCCGAGTCAATCCTGGGATCACCATCTCCTCTGGCTCACCCCGATCGAGATCAACCTGAAACTGCTGCCCTGGACGCAGGGCCTCCAAGGCCAAACGACAGCGAATGAAATTGGTTGGACAGGGGGTGCCCCTTAGATCCAAATAATGTTCGGGTTGGGCATCACGCATCCGTCAGCGTTGCCCAAACAATCGGGCAAAAAGACCACTCTTGTGGTGATGGTGCTGCTCACCACGGGCTGAATGGTGTCCAGCCAAATCTTCGAGGAGACCACGTTCCTCATCGTTGAGACGGGTGGGCAAGGTCACCGTGACGGAGATGCGCTGATGACCACGGGCTACTGGATTGCCCAGCTTTGGGATGCCCTTGTTTTCAAGCGTTAAAACGGAATTGGGCTGAGTACCTGCCGGAATCTCAAGGGATTCGGGGCCATCCACGGTTTCCACCTCAATAGTGTCTCCGAGGATTGCCTGCAGATAACTCACCTTCACCTCCGAAAGAACGGTGAGCCCATCACGCCTCAGGCTCGGGTGCGATTTAACCGTGAGGAAAACATACAAATCTCCGGATGGACCGCCACGCAGCCCAGCATTGCCTTCTCCGGACACCCGCAAGCGGGTCCCCGTGTCGACACCGGCGGGAATGTTGATTCGCAATTTCTTACGGACTTGCGTGACCCCTTGACCACCACAGGAGCTGCAAGGGTCAGCAATCACTTGACCGGTGCCATTGCAACTAGGGCATTCAGCCACCTGCTCAAAATTCCCAAACGGAGTGCGCGTAGCGCGACGCACCTGCCCAACTCCGCCACAGGTGGTACAGGTGGTGGGACCACTGCCTGGTTTGGCACCGCTGCCACTACAGGTGGTGCAGGTCTCGAGGTGGGGGATGCGAATCTCCCGCTCTTGGCCGAACACAGCCTGGTCAAAATCAATCGTGAGGTCGTAGCGGAGGTCATCTCCCTGTTGAGGTCCTCGCCTGCGCTGACGACCAGCGCCGCCAGCGGCACCACCGAATCCGCTGAAAAA
>Ga0115566_10001072_pt1 | contig 23714 bp, 24 predicted proteins | sample COGITO_mtgs_1204_3_FD_87173 | JGI IMG/M metagenome (GOLD analysis project Ga0115566, IMG submission 87173) | Pelagic marine microbial communities from North Sea - COGITO_mtgs_120405 | ecosystem: Environmental > Aquatic > Marine > Epipelagic | place: Germany:Helgoland, sampling site Kabeltonne...
CCCAGCGCCTGTTCTGATGGGATCAGGCCCATCGCGATCAGTTTGTCGAGCAACGCATTGGCCCCGTCTAGGCTGAGGTTCACCTTGCCGACAGGCTTGGGCATGCCCGGATAGGTCTGCATGTCGGTGTTGTCGAAGGTGAATGCACCGGTACCCTGCAGGACCGCCCCGGCAAGCGCCAGTTGCAGCTCGCGCAAGTCGAGGCTGTGGATCTGCCCCGGCATCTCGTCTCCGAAGTTACCCTGCTGGACCTCGGGCGACATGATGTCGATGTTCCAGTTTGCCATGCCCATCGTGTCGATGATCAGCGTGGCCGGATCGTGGGGCAGCACCCCTGCCGGGTCGATCATTGACCAGATCATCTCGGACACAGCCAGATCGCGTAGAATCAGGCCAAAGCCAACGTCCTGCGGCGTTTCCGACGCCATAATCGGCATCGTCAGGCGACCGCCGGTTTCTGCTGCGGTAAACTCGACCTGGGGAAACGGGATTTCCGATCCCGACACGGTTATCGCTACATCGGTATTGCCACCGCCATAGCTGATTCCATCGGCGTTCATCGAAAAATCCAACGATCCGGTGGCCGAGGACACATCGGCATCGAAAGTGGAATTATCGGGCCCAGAGGCCTGCATCGAGTAGGACGCGGCACCCGATGTCAGCGTCCCCGCCACCGCAAAGCCATCCATCAGCATTCCGGCCATGTCTGCAAGATCGGCGGACTCGAGCAGTGTCGACGTCGAGGTCGAGGCGATGTTCGCAATTTCGCCAGTCAGGACGATACGCCCCTCATTGCCTTCAGGATCGGCGAAATCGACGTCGATGGTCGCGCGCTCCATGTTTGAGTTGGCATCGACCTGGCGTGGATCGCCGTCGGACAACGTATAGCTGCCGTCCAGTCCAACTGCACGCAGATCGAAGGTGCCGTCGATTTGCTGGTCATCAACGCTGAGGTTGGCCAGCGACATGCCAACTTCAGGGGCAAGGTAATCGTACCGGCGTTGTGCCTCGTCGCCTGACGCAACCATGGTCAGTCCGGCCAGGTCCATTGCGATGATATAGCTGACCTCCGGGCCATCCGGGATATCCTGTGTAACCACAAGATCGAATTCCGGCGACATGGAAATTGACACCGTGCCGTCGCCGCGCTCCTGAAACCGCACTTCTGCTAAGGTGCCGCTGACGTCGTCGCTGCCGGTGCCATCGACATCCATGGCAATGCGCAGACCAGAAACGACCAACGTATCGCCCTCTCGCGCAACATTGGCGGTCGTCATCATTTCGCCATAGCTGGCAGCCTGGGCTTGCCAGTCTTCCCAGACTTGTTCGGGTGTAACATCGGCCAGAGCGCCGCTTTGAGGCAGTAGCAAAAGCATCGCTGCGCCCCCGAGGGTTGAGCGATTTTTCATGGTTTACCTTTCCGGCTTGTGCGATTTCGCCCCAGTCTGCCTGTCCGGTCCCCTACGTCAAGTGCTGTGCAGCTTGGAGCCGATGACATTCGGGGTTAGGTCAAAAGCGACGCACAGCATCGGGTAGGCAAACATGATCCGGATCACGAATGAAAAGGGCGTTACACGCCTGACGCTGAACCGCGCGGACAAAGCCAATGCCCTGACCTCAGCAATGCTGGAGACGCTTGATGAGGCGGTTGCCAAGTCTACTGCGTCGGTTCTGGTCCTGACTGGTGCCGGACGCACATTTAGCGCAGGTGCTGATCTGGACGACGTTGGGACCGGATTGGCCACCGATCCGGTGTGGGAGCGTTTGTCGGCGCGCATCGCCTGCTATCCCGGACTGACCATCGCCGCTTTAAACGGCACGGCGGCGGGTGGTGCGCTGGGCATGGTGCTGGCCTGTGATCTGCGCCTGTCCGTGCCCGCAGCAAAGTTTTTCTATCCGGTGATGCGGCTGGGCTATCTGCCTCAACCCAGCGATCCCGCTCGGCTGAGCGCCTTGGTGGGCACGGCCCGAGCCAAGCTGCTGCTAATGGCCGGGCAGCGGTGGACTGCGGCAGAGGCACTGGATCTTGGGCTGGTTGACCGAGTTGTTGAGCCAGATGCGCTTGAAGACATGGTAGGTGAATTGGCAGTGGATGCGCTGGGTGCGGACCGGGCGCATGTCGCGGCGATCAAAGCTATGTTTGCGCCCGGTGCGGCAGGTTGAGTGCCGACTGCGAACCACTCGACGCGCTGGTCATCGGGGGTGGTCCTGCGGGCTTGATGGCTGCAGAAGCGCTTGCTGGCGCGGGGCATCGCGTCGTCGTGGCCGAGGCCAAACCAAGCGTCGGGCGGAAATTCCTGATGGCCGGAAAATCCGGGTTAAACCTGACCAATGCAGGGTCGCGGGACGCGGTGCTGGCTAGTTTCGGCGACCGTGCTGCACATCTGGAGCCGATGCTCCGGGCGTTTGATCCGGGTGAAATTCAACACTGGGCCGAAGGGCTGAACCAGACGTTGTTCACGGGCAGTACCGGGCGGGTATTTCCCCGCGCGATGAAAGCTTCGCCATTGCTGCGGGCGTGGCTGGCACGCCTCTCTGGGCTTGGGGTCGAGGTGCGCACCCGTTGGCGCTGGACGGGATGGGAGGGGTCCGACGTGATGTTCGAGACGCCCGGGGGGTCGAGGCGCATCTGTCCGAAGGTTACGATCCTTGGCGTTGGTGGTGCCAGTTGGGCGCGTTTGGGCTCGGACGGGGCCTGGGCTGCGCATTTGGCGGCTGAGGGTGCGGCGCTTGTACCGTTTCGCCCCGCAAATGGTGGTCTGTCAGTTGAATGGTCCGGCCCGATGCAGCGCCATTTTGGAACGCCAATCAAGGCGGTGAGGTTGAATGCTGGTCCGCTAACCAGTCGCGGCGAGTTCGTGATCTCGGCGAAGGGGTTGGAGGGCGGCGGCATCTACGGCGTATTTGCCGCTGTCCGCGATGGCGCGCCCTTGCTGCTGGATCTGCAACCGGGTCGAGACCGCGCCGAAGTTGCTGCCCGGCTGAAACGCCCACGCGGCAAGACCAGCCTGTCGAACCATCTACGAAAGACACTGAAACTGCCTCCGGTGCAGATTGCGCTGCTGCAAGAGTTCGCGCGACTGCTGCCGGTCGACCCGGCCGAGTTGGCTTCCGTTATCAAGGCCTTGCCCATCCGCCATGCTGGACCACTCCCAATGGACGAGGCGATCTCGACCGCAGGCGGAGTGTCGTTTTCGGCGCTTGATGAAACGCTGGAACTTATTGCAAGACCCGGAACATTTGTTGCGGGTGAAGCGCTGGACTGGGAGGCCCCGACGGGTGGCTATTTGTTGACGGCCTGCCTGTCAACCGGCCACTGGGCAGGTCGCCATGCTGCGCGCCGGTTGTCCGGCTGAAATACGCTGGCGTGTCAGGATGGCCCCTTTGAGGCGGTCCCCGGCGGTAGGGGCGCAGCACGCACGGGAGGGAATTCGGGGCAAGGACGAGGCCGTGGCTTGATTTTGCCGCGATCTGCGTTCAGAGTTTTCCCATGACGATCCAGACACCTACCCCGTTCCCGGCGGCAAGACCGGCCCCTGAGCAAGTTACGTTTGATCGCAGTGAGTTATCGACAATCCTGGGACTCTATGGGCGCATGGTCGCTGCCGGAGAGTGGCGTGATTACGGGATGTCGTTCCTGCGCGAGGTTGCGGTCTTTTCGGTGTTTCGACGCTCGGCTGAAAACCCGCTCTACAGGATAGAAAAGCGCCCCAAGCTACGCAATCGGCAGGGGCTCTATGCGGTGATCGGCATGGACGGACGCATCCTGAAGCGCGGCCATGATTTGCGGACTGTTCTACGGGTGCTTGAGGTCAAACTGATCCGTGCGATTTAAGGCGAGCGATGCGTTTCCTTGATGTTGGCAGCCCGTCGCCCGCTGTTTCGATCCGTTTGATGGCCGTCGCGGTGTTTTCGATCACAACCGCCAACGGCGCCGCAGTGGCGTGGATGATCCGATCCGCATCCATTGCCAGTGCGACATGGCCTTTCCAGAAGATCAGATCACCTCGTTGAAGCACCGCACCGTCGGGCAGCGGATCGCCGACAGCGTTCTCGATCAGATCACTGTCGCCGGGGCAGGCAACGCCGCAGGCCAGCAGGGACGCCTGCACCAGGCCGGAGCAATCCAGTCCGTCGCCAGTGTTTCCAGCCCAGAGGTACGGGGTTCCGAGGAACAGCCTTGCGACCTCGACCGGGTCATCCTCAACCGTGTCGATGGGGCGCAGATGGTCGCCGCGAACAAATACCTGCGGCTGGCCCGGAACGATGACTTTCGACCAGATGCCCTCGGTCCCCGTCACCTGCAGACGGGCACCGAAAGGCGGGCGGAACAGCATGTCGGACTTCACGTCCGGCGCAGCAAAGGCAAGTGTGTGGCGCAGCGCAACGCGGTGGGTGGGGCGGTGTGGTTTGGCAAGGGCCGCGACCTCGACCCAGCCGACATAGTCGTCCTTTGCCGCCTGAACAAAGGCCCAGCCATCGCGGGTGTCGTAGTGAAGGACAGATTCGCCCAGCAAAACCTGGCGGTCAGGTTTGCCCGCGGGCGATGCACGCAGAAACGCGGCTGTTGCGGCGATGGCTTTGGCTTCGCCATCTACATACCGTGCTGCGGACACGACCCCTTCGAGGTGCCTTGCCGCGACGCCGCCATTAGCCGGCGTGGTGCGGCGGTCGCTCATAGGTCAAGAACCTCCGGCAGGGCATCCAGAATCGCCCGTGTCCCCTGCCCGACTCCGCCTTTTGGGCGACCCGGAGCTGGTTTTGGCTGCCAGCCGTAAATGTCGAAATGCGCATAGCGCGCAGCGCCAGCGAAACGACGCAGGAAAAGCGCGGCGGTGATCGCCCCTGCGAACCCACCCGATGGTGCGTTGTCGAGGTCAGCGATGCCGGGTTCGATCATCGCCTCATAGGGTTCGTGGAACGGCAATTGCCAGACTGGGTCACGGACCTTGTCGGCGGCGGCGCGCAAGGCTTCGGCAAAACCGATATCATCGCAGAAGAATGGTGCAAGGTCGGGGCCGACGGCGACTCGCGCAGCCCCGGTTAAAGTTGCCATCGAGATCGTCAGGTCGCTGTCGCCTTCCGCCGCCAGCGCGAGTGCATCGGCCAGCACCAGGCGGCCTTCAGCGTCGGTATTGTTGATCTCGACCGTCAATCCGTTGCGCGCGGTCAGAATGTCTCCGGGGCGGAAGCTGGCGCCGCTGACAGCGTTTTCGGCCACCGGCAGCAGAACACGCAAGCGCAGGGATAGACCCAGCCCCATGATCATCCGCGCCAGTCCGAGAACCGCCGCCGCGCCGCCCATATCTTTCTTCATCAGCCCCATCGACGCGCCGGGTTTGAGGTTCAATCCGCCGGTGTCAAAGACCACTCCCTTGCCGACCAGCGTCAGAACCGGCCCCGCTGAACCCCAGGTCATATCAATCAGGCGCGGCGCGCGGGGCGAGGCGCGCCCAACTGCGTGTATTAGCGGAAAGTTCTGCGTCAGCAGGTCATCGCCGCTGATAACCGAAATGTCGGCCTCATAGGCTTCGGCGAGTGTGCGAGCCTCGGCTTCCAACTCATCCGGTCCCATATCCGAGCTTGGCGTATTGATCAGATCACGAGTCAGCGCCTCGCCCGCCGCAATGTGCATCAGTCGGTCGGCGTCGATGCCCTTGGGTGCAACAAGCTGCGCCTGAGGCGGTTTTTGGTCCCGGTAGCGGTTGAATCGATAGCCACCAAACAGCCAGCCAAGTGCGCATTCACTGAGGTCATCGCCTTCCGGCGCGTTTGCCAGAATGTAGGTCGCGGCGGGCAGGCCAGCGCGTATCTTTGCAGCCAGAAAACGCCGTCGTCGGCGGCTTTCGGCTTTGCCCAGGCCGCCAACTGCCGCGCGCAGGCCACCCTCCGGGCCGGGAAGCACCAGTGCACTGCCGGCAGCGGCGCGAAATCCGTTAGCTACGACCCAGGATCGGGTCGCGTCATCCTGCTGGGCCAACCAGTCATCAAGCTGATCCGCAGTGATCAGCGACAGCGGTACGGTATTTTTGATCGGGTCGGCAAAACGCAGAGGCATGGCAGTAGTCCGCTGGAAATTTCCAGCAGAACACTAGCCTTTGCGCGTCACGCCGCAACCCCGAGAACAGCGTGACGTCTATCCCGCACTGTTGCGAAGCTCGCACACAACCGACATCGAACCTTCGCACATACGCAAAAGACGTGCCACGGTTGCGGCGAGCGCGGCTCCGTCACCTGCAAGTCCGGTATTTTGCACGTCGCGCGCTACTTTCGACAGGTTTCCCATGCCCATCTGTTCGGCAATCCCGCCAAGACCACGCGCGCGGCGGACGACATCCTCAACATCGCCGTCCATCCAAGCCCGTTCCAACTGGGCCAGTCGGTCCGACAACTCATCCATCGCCCTTGCCAGCACATCTCCGGCTTTGGTGTGCCCCAGGTGATCCACCAGACCGGACAGTCGGTCGTGATCGACGGTGAAATCTTCGTTGATGAACAGTTGCTCAACACGGCTCATGATACTCATTCCCATTTGTTCCCTCTCACAAGACCCCTTATCTGCGAACAGCCTTCATAAATCGTTTCGCCGGGCGGGACTTATCCCTCGAATTTCATGCGAATACCGCCTATTTACCCCCCGTTGACCAAGTGAGGACGCCCATGTTGAACGCCAGCAATCTGCCAAGCTATCTCGTCAAACGCTATCAGGGCTGGAAGGCCACGACCTGGGCCGAGAACAAGGCGTGGTACCGCCGTTTGGCCGAGGAAGGTCAGCGCCCGCGCGTTATGGTAATTTCCTGCTGCGACAGTCGGGTACATGTGACCTCGATCTTCGGCGCGGATCAGGGAGAATTTTTCATTCACCGTAATATCGCCAGCCTGGTTCCGCCCTTCGGACCGTCGGGCGATTATCACGGCACTTCGGCGGCGGTCGAGTATGCGGTGAATTATCTGAATGTCGCGCATCTGATAGTCTTGGGCCACTCCAACTGTGGAGGTGTGCGGGCCTGTCGCGACATGTGTTCGGGTCAGGCACCGGAACTGTCCGAAGACACTAGCTTTATTGGTCGATGGATCGACATTCTGCGACCCGGATTCGAGCGGCTGGGCGAGAAAGGCAATGATCTGGAAACTCTGGAGCGCGAAGCGGTTCTGGTCTCGCTGGAGAACCTAATGACGTTCCCCTTCGTGCGTGACGCGGTCGAGGCCGAGCGTTTGACGCTGCACGGGCTTTATACGGAAATCGCTGAAGGTGGGCTGGAAGAATACGACGCGAAGGTTGCGCGGTTCAGTCCGGTCTGAGGGTGATCTTTTCGGCCGCAGGCCGCCACGTCCCCGGTCCCCCTCAGAACCATACGTGGCGGCGCGTCCGGTCGCACCCCCCCGGTGGATTAGCCGTAGCTGACGTTCATAGCCCTGTCGGCCGAGCGCAGGTCGCCGGCGAAGAGGGTACGCATTTCTATTGCTGTGATCGGCTCGTTGGTGTTGGCCGGTGCGCCAAGCGCTGGAACTGCGATTCTGGTCAATGGTGCACGGTCCGTCCAGGCAGGTCCGCAAAACAGTTTGAGTGCAATTTTTGTCCAGGCCATCGTCCATCCCCTTGGCATGATTTCGATGGCACCGTTGTGACACGACAGACTTAACAAGCTTCCTAACGAAACCGCCCAAGTGGTTCGACTGCTATCGGTTCCTTTACCCTCCGCTTAACCAAGGTGCCCGCGAACTGCGGACACCGGGCAGGTCGGATCAGGCCAGAATAAGCGTCGGGCGCAGGCTGCGTTCCTGGCAAGTGGCTATCTTGCTCAGGGCGAAGTTGCGGCGGCTGCGTGCTTTGATGGTCAGTGTGGTCATGTTTTTGCTCCCACGTTTGGTTTCTGAGTCAGACCGCCTGACGACGCACGTCGCAGGCCGACAATTCGTTCATGAAGATCTGCGCAAGCTCGGCGCGGCACAATTTTTGATGCGTGCGCGATCTCGGCTCGGCGATCTCATCGCGAGCAATTATGTTGCGAATACTCTGCGGAAAATACGACATCCCTGATTCCCTTTTGCCTTTCGGCCCCCACGTTTTAATACACGCAGGTCGGTTCGGGATGGTTTCAAAGGTTCCGTACTTTTTTTCACAAACCTTACAGCCAATCGCGAGGATCCCGTGATTGGCTGTAACATATGCCATCGGCCCGCGCCTGTTGCGCGGACCGTTTTGGCCAGGAAGCTCAGCCCTTCTTCAGCACCCGGTTGCCCAGAAGCTCGGCAATCTGCACGGCGTTCAGGGCAGCGCCTTTCCTGAGGTTGTCGCTGACCACCCACAGGTTCAGCCCGTTGTCGATGGTCGGGTCCTGACGGATGCGGCTGACAAAGGTGGCGAAATCTCCGACACACTCGACGGGCGTGATGTAGCCTCCGTCCTCGCGCTTATCGACGACCAGTATTCCGGGCGAGGTCCGCAAGACCTCGCGCGCTTCGTCTTCGTCCAGATGATCCTCAAACTCGATGTTCACCGCTTCCGAGTGTCCGACGAAGACCGGCACGCGCACGCAAGTCGCGGTGACCTTGATCTTCGGGTCAACGATCTTCTTGGTCTCGGCGACCATCTTCCATTCTTCTTTTGTGTCACCACCATCCATGAAGACGTCGATATGCGGGATCACGTTGAAGGCGATCTGCTTGGTGAACTTCGCTGCTGGCTTGTCGTCAGTCGGGTTGTAGATCGACTTGGTCTGGTCCCACAGCTCGTCCATGCCCGCTTTGCCGGCACCACTTACGGATTGATAAGTGCTAACCACCACCCGCCTGATCGTCGCGCGGTCGTGCAGCGGCTTCAGCGCCACGACCATCTGCGCGGTCGAGCAGTTCGGGTTGGCGATGATGTTCTTCTTGGCATAACCCTCGACCGCGTCGGGGTTCACCTCGGGCACGATCAGCGGAACCGCCGGGTCGTATCGATAGAGCGACGAGTTATCGATGACCACGCAGCCCGCCTTGGCGGCACGCGGCGCATAAGTTTTGGTCGCCTCCGACCCGATGGCAAACAGGGCGATGTCCCAACCGGTGAAATCGAACGTGTCGATGTCTTTGACCTTCAGCGTCTTTTCGCCAAATGTAACCTCGGTCCCCTGCGAGCGGCGCGAAGCAAGGGCCGCGATTTCATCAACCGGGAACTGGCGCTCGGCCAGGATGTTCAGCATTTCATGGCCCACGTTGCCGGTGGCGCCTGCGACGACGATTCTATAGCCCATCGGGGCCTCCTGTTGGTCTTCGGAACGCGACCCCTTACCGCCGTTGGCTGGCGAGGAAAAGACCCTCAGTCGACCGAGTCGCGCGAGAACAGGTAAATTGCACAGCCGAGGATTAACACCGCCCCATAGATCAGGAAGGTTGTGGCATAGGCGTCAGCGACCGGGGTCGCCTCGCCAGCGGCGGCGAACAGGCGGCCAGTGATCAGTTGCATCACCCCGACGCCGCCAATGCCGAACAGGTTCATCAGTGTGACGCCGCGCCCGGTCAGGTGGGCTGGGATGAAACTGCGAGCGTGGGCGATCAGGACGGCAAAACTGGAGCCCATGAAGCCGACGAGCGCCATCAGAAGGGTCGCCTGCACAAGCCCCGACGCCGGGGTGGCGGCGAGGATCAGGCAGCCCACCCCACCCAGCAGATTGCCAGTCAGCGCCACCCATTTGCGGGTGCCGAAAAGGCGATCCATCGGGCCGTAGGCGAAATTGCCAAAGACCATCGCCAGCCCCATCACCAACGAGGCAGTGCCAATGACTTTGTCGCCCGCGCTGTACACATCGGCCAGATAGGGCCCGATCCAGACGCCGCGAATGCCTGCGGCGGCGGCGTAGTTCACGAACATCAGCGCGAACAGCGGCCACAGGATCGGCATTCGCAACAGGTCGAGGACCGATCCGCGTTTGGTCTGGGTCGTCTCAGCCGGTGGCGGGTCGCGCACCAAGATCAGAATAGCCAGTGCTGCCGCCAGCGTGATCAGCGCCAGGGCCGCCAGCGCCCCGCGCCAGCCCAGCGCTTGCGCGGCCAGTGTCATCGGCAATGCGGCAGCTAGGTTGCCCAGCGAGCCGAAGCCGAGCACTGCCCCGGCATAGGTCGCGAAAACCGCCGGGCGGCTGGTCCGGGCCAGTATATAGTAGCATGACATCAGAACCGGAGAGCAGCCGACACCGATCAACACCATCGCCGCGTCGATATGCCAGACCTGCGCCGCCATCGCGAAAAGGGCGGCGCCCCCCGCCCCTCCGACCGCCAACAGCGTGCTTGCCGTGCGGCGTGGGCCGATCACGTCAAGCGCCCAGCCGACCGGAATTTGCATCACCGCAAAGATCAGGAACCACAGACCAGAAGCGCGGGCCAGATCGTCGGGCATTGCTCCGAGGTCCGCCTGCAGTGCTGGCGCAAGGACGGCCAGGAATGCGCGATAGAACTGGCTGAGCACATAACTCAGCGCCAGTATGATGATGGCGCGTGACATGGGGGTGGCGCGGTCCTGCCTGTTTCGTCACAGGCCTACACCGACGCACCGGAATCCGAAAGGCGCAGCTCTCGGTCAGGCGGGCGCACGTCAGCGCGCCGCCACCGCATCTCGGAGGTCACCCGATATCGGGGGGGGGGCGGCGAACCCTCGGCGAAGTGTCGGCAATGCGTATGGATCGGATCAGATATGCTGAGGCGCGGCGAAGCACGACTCCGTCAGGCCGAGGCGCGCCAGACTGGTTGCATCACTTCGCGGTGGTGGTTGATCGCCTCTTCGACATTGCCGTGCCAGTGCAGCTGTCCGCCCTCGAGCACCGCCCCGGCAGTACATATGCGGCGCAGCAGCGGCAGTTGGTGGGACACGACGATCGCGCCGGAGTGTTTCAGACGGTCGAGGAACAGCGCCTCGGAGCGGGCGCGAAAGGCGGCGTCGCCGACGCCGGTGACCTCATCCACCAGATAGGTGTCAAAACGGATCGCCATGGACAGGCCGAATGCCAGCCGGGCGCGCATCCCGGCAGAGTAGTTCCGTACCGGCTGATGCAGATGTGCCCCAATGGCGGCGAAATCGGCGACGAACTCGATCAGGCTGGCCGTGGGTACGCCATAGGTGCGCGCCACAAACCGCAGGTTCTGCGCGCCGCTGAGGTCGCCATGGAAACCGCCTCGAAACCCTACTGGCCAAGACAAGGTGCCGGCCCGATGGACCACCCCGGAGGTCGGGCGCATCGTTCCGGCGATCATCTGCAGCAAGCTGGTCTTCCCCGCCCCGTTGCGCCCCAGCAAGGCAACGACAGCACGGTCAGGAAATTCTGCCGAGATGTGGTTCGCGACAACAGTGCGCAGCCCCGGTGCGCGATGCACTTTTGTAAGGCGTTCCAGACGAATGCTCATCGCGTCACCAACCCGACGTCCGAGGCCTGTCCGCGCATCCTAGCGCCGATCCCGAAGCGATTGCAGCACCATCGCGCCCACTGCCCATAGAAATAATGCAATGAATACTGTCAGTCCCAGCAACATGGGGCGATCAGGATAGGTGGCGCGTTCGGCAACCGTGGGACTACTGTAGGCGGCAAGATACCGGGTTTGCCGCCGCGCCTCGGCCACCGCGACGTCATAGGCCACTTGGGCTGCGCCGTATGCAGTCTCGGCGATTTCGCGTTCGACCTGAAGGCGCTCGAACCCGGCAACGACGGTGGCGTAGCCCTCGGTGGATGTCTCAGCCTCTCCACCACCGATCTTGCTGCGCTCATCGGCGACACGAGATTCGATCACACGCACCCGCTGTTCGGCCTGCTCGACTCGCGCCCGGTTTGGTCGCCTTAAGCTTTTCAGCATGTCCAGCCGGATCACCTCATCCGCGAGTTGTTGTTGCAGGGTCGCCAGCACACCCATCTGGCCTTGAACATCCGTCCCCGGATTGACCACCTGATTGGCCGAACGATACGCCGTGAGTTCCGTGCATGCCAAAGCCAGCCGCGCCTCAGCCTCGGCCAGGTCGCGTTTGGCATGGCGGGTCGTGTCTGTCCGGGCAATCGCCGACAGCGCATTGATCCGGGCCGAGCTTTCCTCGAATACCGCCGCCGCGATCATCTGCGCGTCGTCGGGCGCAAAGGCGCGCGCCTCGACCTCGATCAGGCCGGCGCCGGGGTCGTGGGTGACGCGCACCATGCGCTGCCAATAGTCCGTCAGGTCTTCGATTGTTCCCGAAGGATCAAATGCGAAAATCGGGTCGTTGTCCGGCAGCGACCAGCGCGCACGGAGGTCGAGCCGGGCGTCCAGCGTGCGCACCATGTCCTGGCTGGCAATGAAGGCAACCAGCAGGTCCGCGTCCGAGCGCGCACTGGAGCCAGAGAGATCAGCAACCCCGCCCAGAAGCTCGATTGCCGAGCCGACGTCTTCGGCCCGTACGGAAAACCCCGTGGTTGCCGCATATTGGTCTGCCGCTTCGGACCACAGATACCACGCCGTCGCGGCCAGTGGCAGCAGGACGTAAACGACGAACCCCGCCCCGAGGCCCCAGGGGCAGCGCGCCTTGTGGGGGTCGTACCAATCTGGCGCGTGCTGCGGTGCCACGGCGATCACGCCGCTGGGGTCTGCCTGGGTCTGGGCAATCGCGGGGACGGCGGCTTGCGGGGTCATGATGTCTCCGGTTGCTAACGAAGGATTAGGATTCGGATCGTAGTTAACGGACAGACCGTGAACAAAAGGTTGCCAAGCAAGAGGCTGATACCGTGACACTGCCGACCACGCCGCCGACATTCACCCCGATTGCTCCATTGGAGCCGTTGCAGCCCTCGCCCCGTGCCGGGGGGCGGGCGATTGTGGCGCTGGTCCTGCGCGAAATGGCGACGACGTTCGGGCGCTCTCCCGGAGGGTGGATCTGGGCGGTGGCAGAGCCTGTCGCGGTGATCGCGCTGCTGTCGTTCGCGTTCTCGCTGGCGTTTCGCGCGCCCTCACTGGGAACGTCATTTCCGCTGTTTTATGCCACGGGCTATTTGCCGTTTCTGCTGTTTCAGGATGTATCGACCAAGATGGCGCAGGCCTTGCGGTTTTCGCGTCCGCTGATGACCTATCCAAGGGTAACGTTGTTTGACGCGCTGGCTGCGCGGCTGGCGCTGAATATCGCGACGCATCTGGTGGTGGCCAGCATCGTGATTGTCGGAATCGAGGCGTTGTGGCCGACTGACGCACAGTATGATGCGCGCCGTCTGGCAGCCGGGTTTTTCATGGCGGCGGTCGTGGCCGTGGGGATTGGCACCCTCAACTGTTTCCTGTTAACAGCCATTCCGGCGGCCGAGCGGGTCTGGCTGATCGTCAGCCGGCCGTTGTTCATCGCGTCAGGCGTATTCTACATTTTCGAAGATCTGCCAGGCTCGCTGGGCGATTTGCTTTGGTACAATCCGCTGCTGCACAGCGTCTGCGCGGTCCGGGCCGGGGCTTACGGGGAATATGACGCAACTTATGTGACGCCTTTGTACCCGCTGGGATTAGGACTTGGCGCGCTGACGCTGGGGCTGGTTCTGCTGCGAGGACGCGGCGCGGATCTGACACGAGGATGAGCGTCGCACGCCATCAGGTCGCTTTGGGGCCGCGAGCCCGTCCGGAGCCGCACGCCGCGATTCTGATGGGGCTGTGCGATGGCGGGCCGTGGATCGGCGCGCAGCTGGACAGTATCCGCGAGCAAAACCACACCAACTGGTCGCTGATGGTCAGCGACGACGGGTCGATCGATAACGGCGCGGCAGTGGTTGACCGGTTCGCCGATGGTTTCGCACCCGGAACGGTGAAGACGCGTGACGGCCCTGGTCGAGGGTTCGTGCGAAATTATCTGTCGATGCTTTCATCGGTTCCGCCGTCCGCCGAATGCGTCGTGTTCTGCGATCAGGATGACGTCTGGCTGCCCGATCGGCTGGCACGCGCCAGTGCGGTATTGGCGCAGATCCCAGTGGAGGTTCCGGCACTCTATCTGTCGACGACATGGATCACGTCGCAAGACCTGACACGCCAGGGTCGGTCGCGCCCGGTGCGGCGAGACCCGTGTTTCGCCAACGCTCTGGTGCAGTGCATTGGTGGTGGGAATACGATGGCAGTGAACCGGGCCGGGCAGCGGCTGTTGCGCGCGGCGGTTCCGGAAGGGTTGCTGGCCACCGGAGGTATTGGACCGGCCTCGCATGACTGGTGGATGTACCAAATGATCTCGGGCGCGGGCGGGCGGATCGTGGCGGACCCGAGGCCATCGGTACTCTATCGGCAACACGGTTGGAACCAGTCCGGCTCCAACCGTGGGGCACGGGCACTGGCCCGTCGCGCTTGGCAAGTTCTGCGCGGGGACGCGCGGCGGATGGTTGACCGAAATCTGGCAGCTTTGAACGCCTCGGCAGAGCGTTTGACCCCGTCGAATCGACGACTTCTGAGGCAGTTTGAAACGGCGCGGAACCTGCACATCGTCGCGCGTTTGTTTGCGTTCCGGCGCCTTGGGCTGCATCGCCAGACCCGGGCTGGTACACTTGTATTGTGGCTAGCTGGGTTGCTGAGGCTGATCTGAAGCCTCGGCGAACCGAGTTTGGTCGATTATCAGCTTGCACCGCTGCGCGTTCCCGGCTTCCTAGAGAGTAACGTCAAAGGGAGTGCGGACATGAGCGGCAGATTGAACGGCAAAACGGCCATCGTGACAGCAGCGGCGCAAGGCATCGGACGGCGCACGTCAGAGGTCTTCGCGGCGCAAGGCGCGCGGGTGATCGCGACCGATATCAACGAGGCGCTTCTGGGCGAACTCAGCGATGTTGCGGGCGTTGAGGCGGAACGCCTCGATGTCACGGACGCCAACGCGGTGGCGGATTTCACCGCCCGCCACGATGATGCCGACGTTTTGTTCAATTGCGCCGGGTTCGTTCATCACGGCTCGATCTTGGAGTGTTCGAACGACGACTGGGACTTCGCCTTCGATCTGAACGTGAAGGCGATGTTCCGGCTGATGAAGGCGGTGCTGCCGGGGATGCTGGAACGCGGGTCCGGGTCAATCATCAACATGTCGTCGGTCGCCTCGTCTCTGAAAGGCGTGCCGAACCGGTTTGCCTATTGTGCCAGTAAAGCTGCAGTGTTGGGGATGACGAAATCCGTCGCCGCCGATTACGTCACGCGCGGAATTCGTTGCAACGCGATCTGCCCCGGAACGGTCGACAGCCCCAGCCTGCATGATCGGCTTCGCGCCACAGGGGATTACGATCAGGCAATGAAAGACTTTATTGCGCGCCAGCCAATGGGACGCGTCGGCAAAACCGACGAGATTGCCGCGCTCGCGCTGTATCTTGCAAGTGACGAAAGCGCCTTCACGACCGGCCAGGGCCATATCGTCGATGGCGGCTGGGCGATGTGAGGAATTACGGCGCGAACAACACCTGAGTCAGCCTCGACGAAGCCTCGATCACCTTGTCTTTCATCTCCAGAAGCTTTGGCACCGGGATCCGCTGCACCGGGCCGTGAAAGGCAATGGCGGCCACGTAGCGGCCAGAGGTGTCGAGAACCGGCACAGCAATCGCCGTCATGCCTTCGATAAATTCCTCGCGGTCAAGCGCATAGCCCTGGCGCGCGATCTCGGCCAATTCGCCGAGCAACTTTTCAGGGTCGGTCATGGTGCTGATCGTCTTGCGGTCCAGCTGCATAACGTTGACCATGCGGTGTCGTTCGGACTTGGGCAGGCTGGCAAGATAGGTCTTGCCGCTGGCGGTGCAGTGAAACGGCACATGGGTCCCAACCGGAAGCTGGATGCGGAATGGCCAGTCGGTTTCGACGCGGTCCTGATAGGTCATCCCACGGTCTTCCGGGACCACAAAGTTCACCGTTTCGCCCACTTGCCCGGCCAGCGTCATCAGAACCTGATGGCGCGCGATATGCGCGGATGACGCACTCGTCACGCCGCTTGCCAGAAGCCGCATCCGGCGCCCCGGTCGCAACCCTTTCTTGCGATCATCGCGCGCCAGAAAGCCTTCCGCCAGAAGTGTCGCACACAATCGATGCACAGTTGGCTTGCTCAGGCCGATTTCGCGGCCCAGTTCGGCTGGCGTCACCGGACCCTGCATTCTGCCAATCGCTTCAAGGATCAGCAGCGTGCGCAAATTCGTCGGGATGCGTTCTTCCATCAAATCTCCAATTGGCATCATGGGAAATGTCTTGCGCGACTCAGCAAAGCGTGTTCCCGTTAAAAACGAGACTTTAAGTCTCATTAACTGACAAATCCACCCTAAACGGGGGAAATGAGTGGAATTTGACTTCGCAATCATCGGAGCAGGATCAGCCGGATGCGTGCTGGCGAACCGTTTGTCTGCGGACGGGCGGTATTCTGTGGCGGTGGTCGAGGCGGGCGGGCGCGACAGTTCTCCGTGGATCCACGTGCCGGTTGGCTACTTTAAGACCATGGGCAACCCGAAGACGGATTGGTGTTTCAAAACCGAACCCGATGCAGGTCTGAACGGTCGGTCGATCAATTATCCGCGCGGCAAGGTGCTGGGTGGGTCGAGTTCGATCAACGGGCTGTTGTATGTGCGCGGACAGCCGCAGGATTTCGACGGCTGGCGGCAGATGGGCAATCAAGGTTGGGGTTGGGACGATGTGCTGCCCTACTTCAAACGCTCCGAGAAGTGGGAGGCCAATGGCAGCGCCCTACGCGGCGCCGATGGTCCGCTGAGTGTGTCGTCAAAAAGCATTACACGCGAAGTCGTGGACAAGTGGTTAGAAGCGGCGGTGAACGCGGGCTATCCTGAAACCCCGGATTACAATGCCGAGGATCAGGAAGGCGTCAGCTATTTCCAGTTTACCGCGCGCAACGGGCGGCGCTGTTCCAGCGCAGTGGCCTATCTGCGTCCGGCTGAAAAGCGCAGCAATCTGACGGTCCTGACCAACACGGCCGTCACAGGATTGACGTTTGAGGGGAGTCGCGTCACCGGCCTGACGGCCAAGCAAGGCGATAAGGATGTCACGATCACGGCGCGGCGCGAAGTTATCCTGTCGGCAGGCGCATTGGCGTCACCACAATTGCTGATGGTTGCGGGGATTGGCGACGGCGATGCACTCAGGACGCACGGGATCCAGGTCCGCAAAGAACTGAAGGGCGTCGGGCAGAACTTGCAGGATCACTTGCAGGCCCGCCCGGTCTATAAATGCAACGTGGCCACGATCAACACCGAGATCGGCAGCCTGTTCAAACAGGCGCTGATTGGATTGCAGTACGCCGCGACCCGGACCGGTGCGATGACGATGGCCGCCAGCCTCGGCACCGGGTTCCTGAAAACCCGGCCCGATCTGGAAACCCCGGACATTCAGTTTCATATCCAACCCTGGTCGGCGGACAAACCTGCCGACGGGCCGCATAAGTTTTCTGCCTTCACGGCGTCGGTTTTGCAACTGCGTCCGGAAAGCGTTGGGCATATCGCACTGAAATCGGCGGACATGCGCGATGCCCCGGCGATCCATCCGAACTATCTGGCCACCAAGACCGATTGCGATACGCTGGTCGAGGGTATCCGCGTGGCGCGCCGGATTGCCCGCACCGCCCCACTGAACACCATTGTCACGGCGGAACATGGCCCCGGCAACCGGATTGGCGACGACGATTATGACGGGCTGCTGAACTGGGCCCGCGATACCTCGACCACGATTTACCACCCGACAGGCACCTGCAAGATGGGTCAGGACGAGATGGCCGTGGTCGATGAACGCCTGCGTGTGCGCGGCATCGATGGCTTGCGCGTCGCAGATGCCTCGATCATGCCGGTCATCACATCTGGCAATACTAATGCCCCCACCATCATGATCGGCGAGAAAGCCTCGGACATGATACTCGAGGATGCACGCGGATGATGGAACAGATTGCAGACTTCGGCCAGATTATCATCGCGGACCTGATTCTGTCGGGTGACAACGCGTTGATTATCGGCATGGCGGCGGCGGGGCTGAGCCCTGAACTGCGAAAGCGTGCGATTCTGTACGGGATGATTATCGCGGCTGTGTTGCGGATCATTTTTGCTGTGGTCGCCACCAAGCTGCTGGGCATTCCTGGTATTCTGTTCGTCGGCGGGTTGCTTTTGATCTGGGTCTGCTGGCGACTGTTCGTGGAAATTCGTGCAGGTGTCGATGAAGAGGCGCATGCCGCAATGGCCATGGCCGACAGCGACGGTGGCTATACTGGCCCGCCGCGGCGCACCATGGCCTCGGCACTGATTTCGATCACCATCGCGGATGTATCGATGTCGTTGGACAACGTGCTGGCAGTGGCGGCAATTGCCGATGGCGACACGCAGATGCTGGTCTTCGGTCTGGGTCTGGCGATCCTGCTGATGGCGTTTGCTGCAACACTGATCATGAAACTTCTGACGAAGTATCCGTGGATTTCATGGCTTGGGTTGATCGTGCTGATCTACGTCGCCGGAGAGATGCTGTTCCGCGGCGTATTCGACATAAACCACGGCGTCGGACCGATGCTTGGCCTGATCGAGGGGATGGAACTCGGCAAAGGCCACTAAGAAATTCTTGGTCGCCCCTAGCGGGGCAACCTTGATGCAAGACCCGCGATACGCGCCGCTTGATGCCTTCATGGCGGCGTAGGGGAGAACGAAACCAGAAGGCAAAATAGGGAGTTGAACTATGTTCAATCTTAGAACTGTGGCGACGGGCGCTGTTGCGCTTTCGCTCATGGCAGGCTCTGCGATGGCTGAAAAAGTGCTTCGCATTCAGTCTGTTCTGCCGGCAACGGCGGACGAAGTCTTCATGCTGAACGAATTCGGCAAGGACGTTGCGGCCCTGACGGATGGATCGCTTACAATCGAAGTCCTGCCAGCAGGTGCTATCGTTGGGCCGCGCGACATCATGGACGCGGTTGACGCCGGCCTTGTTGAAGGTGGTTTTGCATGGACCCACTATTGGGGCGGCAAGCATGTCGCTGCTAACCTGTTCGGTGCACCTGTTGCCGGTGCCGGCGTTGGCCTCGACAACATCGCGTTCCTAAGCTGGTTCCAGTATGGCGGCGGCAAAGAGCTGTATGATCGCCTGTGGGACGAAATGGGCGTAAACGTGAAAGGCTTCATGCTGCAGCCGGTTGGCCCGGAAGCCCTCGGCTGGTTCCCCAAGCCAATTGAATCCATGGACGACTTCCGCCAAATGCGTTTCCGCGCTCCTCCGGGTATGGTTGGTGCAGCCTATGCTGACATCGGCGTTCCGGCCGTGGCTATGGGCGGCGGTGACATCCTGCCGGCACTGGAAAAAGGCACTATCGACGCAGCCGAATGGTGCTGCCCAAAGCCTGACTCGGTGTTCGGTTTCCAGAAAGTGCTCAAGCACTACTACCTGCAAGGTCTGCACCAGGTTGTTGTGAACGCCGACATGTATGTGAACGGTGATTTCTACGACGGTCTGACTGACCTCGAGAAGAAGGCTCTGGAAGTTGCTGCGAACGCATCGCTCTCCAAGTCCATGTCCTATCGTATCTTTGAGAACGGTAAGGCGCTGAAGGATCTGACGGACAACCACGGTGTTATCCTGGAAGACACCCCGGCGGACTACTTCACCGAGTACATGGCGGCTGCACGGAACGCGCTGCAGGCTGCTGCGGACGAGAACGAGTTCTTTGCAGAAGTGTGGCAGTCCCAAAAGGATTTCGCGGACGTCGCGGTCCCATTCTGGGCAGGTGCGCAGGCTTCGAACGCAAGTCTGGGAAGAGCCCACGCAGACACGCTCAAGTAATTTGAGATCAGAGCGGGTCCCTTCGGGGGCCCGTTCGTTCTGTTTTTCCAAGCGTCACGCGCGGGTGACGGGCGGGCGTTTCGAAAAACAGAACGTGGGTAACAGATCCACGTCCACGGGAGGGATCGTGACATGGCAGACGAACCGAATCCAGAAGACCTGGAGATTGCGGACGAGCTGATCGCAGAGCGCCGCGCCGAGGCCCCCGGTCAAACACCAGAAGACATGACGGCCTGGCAGCGCCCGATCACGGCAGTCATTGACGTGATAAACTATCGCGCGGGCCAGATCATTGCCCAGTTGATGGTGCCGCTGATCTTCGTGGTGGTGTTCGAGGTCATCTCGCGCAACTCGTTCTCTATTCTGGCCAATGCGGGATTCGAAGAGTTCGCGCGCTCGCTAGGTCTTGGTCCCACGCTTTGGGTCTATGACACCAGCCGAATGATTGCGGGCGTGCTGTTTATGGCGGCTGCCGGTTACGGCCTGATGCGCGGAGTCCATATCCGGGCCGACTTCCTGTACCGAAGTTGGTCAAACAAGACGCAAGCGACGGTGGATGCCTCGCTTTACCTGCTGTTCTTCATCCCTTCGATGATCTTCTTTACCGTGGTGGCGGCTGAATTCTGGTGGCTCGCCTATTCCCGAAGTGAAACGATGGCGATCGACAGTGCCTGGGGGCCGCTTCTGTGGCCCGCGCGCACGGCGATGCCGGTGGGCGGATTGCTGTTGCTGCTGCAGGGCATCCCCGAGATTTTTCGCGCCTTCCACAAGATGGGCAAAGAGCGCGAGCGCCTGTTTGTCCGCGCCCTGCCGTTCTACGTGATCGGGCTGACCTGGCTGGTTCTGGCGATCTTTGCGCCCAATGTGGTGCCGGGCGGCGAATGGTTCACCAACGCCATGAAAGCGCCGGCGGGCCTCGACAAGCCGACAATCGGTTTGATCATGCTGGGGGCGATGCTGTTCGTGATCTTCATCGGCTTCCCGATTTCCTTCACGCTGATCTTCCTGAGCTTCGTGTTCGGCATCTGGGGCGTGAACTTCAAGCTGACCACACTGCTGATGACGCTGAACACCAACTCTACCATGCTGAACGATCAGCTGATGGCGGTGCCGTTGTTCGTGCTGATGGGCATCGTGATGGAGGCCGCCGGACTGATGGAACGGCTGTTCGCTTCGATCCAGATGATCATGGCGCGGGTGCGCGGGGCGCTGTTCATCGCGGTTCTGATCGTTTCGACCATCTTTGCCGCAGCGACCGGGATAGTTGGCGCTTCGGTAACACTGCTAGGCATTATGGCAGGTGCCACGATGAGTCGGTCGGGCTATGACGTGCGACTTGCCGCAGGAACCATTACCGCGGGGGGTACACTGGGCATTCTGATCCCACCGTCGATCATGTTGATCGTCATGGGGCCGGTGCTGGAAGTCTCGACACTTGACCTGTTCCGAGGGGCGTTTATCCCCGGCGCAATTCTGGCGTCGCTCTATCTGCTCTACACCTTGGGTCGCTGTTGGATCAATCCAAGCCTGGGGCCGATTCTAGCCGATGAGGACCAACCGGAAACGTCGAATTTCTACGGGGCCGAAGTCGCGTTGATCTGCCTCGGCGTCCTGACCGTTTGCCGCGTCTTTGGCCTGGGTCTGGGTGGAACATTTGGCGGTGTTGTCCCCTTTGGTGGGCTGATCGTTTTGGCCATAACACTGTTCGTGGCATACACTGCGTACCGGAAACTCAACGTTCTGCGGACCGTTCTTCCCATCGCAGTTCTGTTTCACCTTTACCTGAGCCTTGCCGGCGGTGTGTCGATCTGGGGGATGGTCTTTAGCGCCTTTATCCTTCTGCTGGCTTATCTGGGGCGTCCGATCTACAGCAGGGAAGCCGACGGAGGCTTTTACTTCTCCGACCTTTGGAATGAGTTTTTCGCCGGGCTTATGCCACCGACGATCCTGATCTCCTTCGCGCTGGGCTCGATCCTGCTGGGTTTCGCGACACCGGCGGAAGCGGCGGCCATGGGGGCCTTTGGCTCGATCCTGCTGTCGCTCGCCTATCGCAAGTTCACCATCCCAGGCTTCTTTGACAGCTTGATCAAAGCGCTGGAGATCACGGTTCTGATCATGTTCCTCGTCGCTGCGTCGAACTTCTTTGGCGCGCAATTCAGCGCCCTCGGAACGCCGAAAATGATGACCGAGCTGCTGTTGGGGCTGGAGATGTCGCCCTACCTGATCCTGCTCATGGTGATGGCGCTGATCTTCCTGCTTGGATGGCCGCTGGAATGGGTGCCGATCGTGCTGATCGTTGTGCCGATCCTGCTGCCCACAGTTGAGGCCTTGGATATCCACGGTCTGAGCCGCTACGACCTCATGGTCTGGTTCGGGATCCTGGTGGCGGTCAACTTGCAGACTGCGTGGCTCAGCCCGCCGGTGGCGCTTTCAGCCTACTTCCTGAAGGGGGTGGTGCCAGATTGGGACCTGAAAGATATCTACCTTGGCATGATGCAGTTCATGCTGGTGCAGCTCCTTGGATTGGCGCTGTTGTTCATATTCCCGCAGCTGGTGCTGTGGTTGCCCAGAGTACTTGCCGGAGGATAAAATGGCTCGTGAATACCTAAAGAAGGCCGTCAAAACGGCCTCGACCGACGCAGGTGACGTGCGCGCGACGGTCCAGAAAATCCTTGGCGATATCGAGGCGGGCGGGGACGCGGCAGCGCGCGAGTACGCGGACAAATTCGACAAGTATCAGGGCAACCTGATCCTGACGGCTGACGAGGTTGCCGAGGCCACCGCCAAGGTACCTCAGCGGCTGCGCGACGACATTCGGTTTGCCCATGACAATGTCCGCCGCTTTGCCGAGGTGCAGAAATCGACCCTGAAAGAGGTCGAGCTGGAAATCGTGCCCGGCCTGATCGCAGGGCAGAAGTCGATCCCGGTGCGTGCCGCGGGTTGTTACGTGCCGGGCGGGCGCTACAGCCATATCGCCAGCGCCATCATGACTGTGACGACGGCGAAGGTGGCGGGTTGCGCGAATATCGTCGCCTGCTCTCCGCCGCGACCGGATACCGGGATTGCGCCTGCGATTGTCTACGCTGCCGACCTCTGCGGAGCGGATCAGATTCTCGCCATGGGCGGTGTGCAGGGCGTTGCCGCAATGACCTTCGGTTTGTTCGGCCTGCCGAAAGCTGACATTCTGGTCGGCCCTGGCAACCAGTTCGTGGCCGAGGCGAAACGCATCCTGTTCGGTCGCGTTGGCATCGACATGATCGCCGGACCCACGGACAGTTTGATCCTGGCTGACAGTTCTGCCGATCCGGAGATTGTTGCCTGGGATTTGGTGGGTCAGGCCGAACATGGCTATAACTCGCCTGTCTGGCTGGTCACTGATGACCGTGCACTGGCCGAAAAAGTCATGAAGCTGGTGCCGGGCTACATTGACACGCTGCCCGAAACCAACCGTGACAATGCGACAGCGGCCTGGCGCGACTATGCCGAAGTGATCGTCTGCGCCGACCGTGAAGAGATGGCAGCGACGTCGGACGACTATGCGCCAGAGCACCTGACGGTTCAGGCTGGGGACCTCGATTGGTGGTTGAACCGGCTGCAGTGCTATGGCTCACTGTTCCTTGGCGAAGAAACGACCGTGGCCTTCGGAGACAAGGCATCGGGGACGAACCATGTGCTGCCAACGTCGGGCTCAGCCAAATACACCGGCGGCCTCAGCGTGCATAAGTACATGAAGATCGTCACATGGCAGCGCGCCACGCGCGAAGGGGCGAAACCGGTGGCCGAAGCGACGGCGCGGATTTCCCGGCTGGAAGGGATGGAAGGTCACGCCCGTACGGCAGACGTGCGGCTGGCGAAATACTTCCCCGACGAGGAATTTGATCTTTCTGGCAGTTACTAGGCATGTCCAGCCTGTTCGATCTCTCCGGCAAGGTGGCCCTGGTCACCGGGGCCAGCGGCGGCCTTGGCCGTCACGCGGCGACCGTCCTGGC
>Ga0115566_10001077_pt1 | contig 23665 bp, 19 predicted proteins | sample COGITO_mtgs_1204_3_FD_87173 | JGI IMG/M metagenome (GOLD analysis project Ga0115566, IMG submission 87173) | Pelagic marine microbial communities from North Sea - COGITO_mtgs_120405 | ecosystem: Environmental > Aquatic > Marine > Epipelagic | place: Germany:Helgoland, sampling site Kabeltonne...
AATACTCTTTAACGACTTCCCAAGACCCGTGCCATCCTCGCCAGTGTAGGGCAGGCTGTAATGAAAGCCTTCGTGCTCAACCGGCGCCTCTCGAGCAAAGATCTTTTTCATGATGCTGACATATTCTTTTACACGCGTGACGGGGCGGCCATACGCCACACCATGCCAACCCTCAACCACTTGAGGTCCTGAGGCCCCCAGTCCAACCATGAACCGGCCATTCGACAATTGATTCAACGTCATTGCCGTCATCGCGGAACACGCTGGCGAGCGTGCGGGCATTTGCATGATCGCAGTACCCACCTTGATTTTATCGGTTTGGGCTAGGATCCAGGCAGCCGGTGTCACTGCATCAGAACCGTAGGCTTCAGCAGTCCAAAGCGAGTCGTAGCCCAAACTCTCCGCCATTTTGATCCGTTGAATATCAATGTTCAGTACTTTGCCGCCATAGCCAGCGAGTATTCCTAGTTTCATACCTTCTTTCCTTTTTAATTCAAACTTTTGTCTTCACGACCATCGCTTGCGCTGCATCCTGCCAGAGACTAAGGCCCGTTACCGTCCCGATCCACTTCTTGATTTTGCTGCATCCCTGTCGACCCGAAAACGCCTTGCGGTTTACGCGCTTGTGCCAGCTTACCGATTCGGCGCTAGGCGTTTAACCGCGCAAGCAACGCTCGACTGTGATCCTCGTCCTTACCCGCAAAATTGCCCATCGTTCGATCAACCACATCACTAAAACGACCTTTGAACACATCAACCGCCGCTTCCGGCTCACCCACAACGGCAAATTCATTGAGAATATCGTCCGTAATTAAATTAGCCATGTCGTCCCACAAGCCCTGCTTCGATAATTTATTGAGCTCCGGTTGGAGGTCGCCCCAACCATGCACCCCTAATACCGGCGCATAAGCGGGCGTTGAACCATAAAAAGCAATCTGCTTCCGGGTGGCTGCCATATTGGCGTTGAACGCCTCTTCGGTATGACCGGTCACTACAAATCCGGGGTAGCTAATTTCAAAATCAGCGCGCGAGCGACCTGCTTTTGCAAGGCCTCGATCAATGGCTGGGAGCGTTACCTCTCTTAGGTACTTCTCCGTTGTGAAGGCGTGGATGATGACCCCATCCGCCACTTCGCCAGCCACTTCTGTCATTAAAGGCCCCACAGCCGCCAGAAACACCTTGGGCGCACCATACTGCGTGTCTAAAGGCGTAAACATCGGGGTCATCAACGAATGGGTGTAAAAATCACCCTCAAACTGTAAGGACGTCCCTTCATGCCAGCAAGCCCAAATAGCCCGCATCGCTGAGATGAACTCTCGCATCCGAGCGGCAGGTTTGGACCAAGGCATACTAAACCGCTTGGTGATGTGCGGTCTAATTTGCGACCCCAGCCCAAGAACAAACCGGCCTTTCGAGAAGCTATTGAGGTCATGACCAATGTTGGCCAAATTCATCGGCGTTCTTGAAAACGCCACTGCGATCGACGTGGTCAACTCAATCGATTTGGTTTCTTGCGCGGCCAACAACAACGGAAAAAACGGGTCATGGGCCGTCTCCGCTGTGACCACGCCGTTGTATCCTAATGCTTCTAATTTGGCCGCCTGCTGTCCTGACTGCGCCAAATCTCCCATCATCCCACCATCAATCTTCATCATCGGCTCCTAAACGCTAAATTGGTTGCCCGTAAAGGCATTATAAGTTGCTTGCGCATGTTTCCCTGAAACACACGAAATAATGTGGGTGGTGATACCCGCTTCGCCGTAAGCTCTGATCCGATCCTGACACTCTTCTTGAGTACCAATAATGGCAATGTCGTCGACCAGTTGATCATCCAGCGCCGAGGTGGTCTTAGCTCGATCTTTTGCGGCCCAGCCCTCGCGTATTACGGCGGCGACGTCCTCGTACCCTGCCCAAGCCAAAAACGCATTGTAAACCGGGGTGGCATAGTAAGGCGCAAAGGCCGCCCGAATCATGTTCCGGGCGGCTTCCTTATCATCGGTGACGATGACCTGATGCCGACAGACGATTTCGACGTCTTCGACAGCTTTGCCCGCACGCTCGGCGCCTGCACGAATGTGGGTCATCATGCGAGGCAGTGCATCTTTTGGAAATAAATTTAAGATCACACCATCACTCCACTCGGCGGCAGCCTCAAGCATCTTGCTCCTCAGCGCCGCCATGTAGACCGGCTGGGCACCGGCGTCAAGGGGCAACTGCCGATAACCCCGACTAAACACCGTCTCACCCGAATAGTCAGATTTCTCACCGCGCAGCATGCTCTGGATCAGTTCGACCGTTTCTTTAACCCGGGTTAACGGCTTTTCAAAGTTCAAGCCATGCCAGTTCTCCATCATGGTTTGGCTTGAAGAGCCCAGTCCCAAAATAAAACGTCCCTGTGACAACTGGTGCAGCACATGGGCGGTTGACGCTAAGACAGCGGGCGTTCTCGAGAACACCGGAATAATCGCTGTGCCGATTCGACAGCGGTTGGTATTGAGCGCAACCGCGGCCGCCGTCGTCAACGCATCCACCCCAGAACTGTCCGCAAACCACAAATCATCATAGCCTTCGGCTTCCGCCCATTTTGCCATCTCAATGGTGCCCGCAACCCCTCTGGGGTCGGGTAACGTTAATGCCGTTCTTTGGGGTACTGCCATCAAAACTCTCCTTGCTACCACCTTGAACCGGTGGTTGATATTGCCACACACGCCTACTGTTTAATGTTTAGGACTCACGCTTTTTTAGGACTGAATACTTTTTATATCTGACGCTTTTTATACCTAGTGCTTTCTATACCTGATGCTTTTTGATGCAAGTCGACGCCGTTGCCAGCGCGCATTCCTATCAATCTCAATAGTTTGCCATAACGATCGCCCGCGAGGCGCAGCTTGCTGAGTCGGTGATACCCCACCATCAGTGTCTGGCATGCGCGTCAGTCCTCAGATAATGTCCGCACTCGACAAGGTTTCTTCGGAAATGAGGCCGGGTCGCACCAAAGGTGCCTTTTTGGTCTTATCACGGTCGTAGCGTTTGGCAGCGGTGTAGCTCGGCTCGGTTAAAACCGATGCGCCAAATGACTTCTGCCGCTGCACTTCTGATACCGCCCCATAATTCGTCGCGCGTTGCCTTGGGTTGCGACCCGCAGACCGAATCAGCGCTTCCATCTCTTCTGGAGAGGTTTCCTGGCCGTGGGCTGCGCCCGCCGCGCGGGTAATGGTCTCGTTCATCAAGGTGCCACCGATGTCATTTACACCCGCATTTAAACAAGCTTTAACGCCCTCATGACCCAGCTTGGTCCAAGACGCTTGAATATTTTTAAATACCGGATTCAACGTTAGGCGGGCAATGGCATGAATCAGAACCGCCTCTCGAAATGTCGGCCCCTTCCGCGCATTGCCTTTTAGATAAATCGGCGCTTCCATATGGATAAACGGCAAGATCACGAATTCGGTGAAACCGCCGGTTTTTTCTTGCAGCGCCCGCACCCGCAATAAATGCCTGGCAACATGCTCATACTGCTCGATGTGGCCATACATAATAGTGGCTGTGGTGTTAAAGCCCACCCCATGGGCGGCTTCCATCACTTCCAACCATTGTGCGGTGTTGATTTTATCCGGACATAAGGTCGCCCGGACCTCATCATCAAGAATTTCTGCGGCCGTACCGGGCAAGGTCCCGAGCCCGGCTTCTTTCAACGCTGTAAGATATTCCGGCAGGGACTGCCCCAAAGTTTTTGCACCCTGCCAAACTTCTAGCGGCGAAAAGGCGTGAATATGCATATCCGGCACAACCTGCTTAATGGTGTGACAAATGTCCAAATACGTTTGGCCCGTATATTCCGGATGGATCCCGCCCTGCAGACACACTTCGGAGGCGCCGCGGTCATAGGCCTCGCGCGTTCGTCGCATAATTTCTTCGTGAGACAGATCGTACGGTCGGCCCCGAAGATTTTCGCTCATCTTGCCTTTCGAAAAGGCACAGAACTGACATTTGAAATAACACACGTTGGTGTAATTGATATTTCGATTAACACAATAGGTCACCTCATCGCCGACCAACTGCTTTCGGACCGTATCAGCCGCTTTGGCAATATGCGTGATCTCATCGCCACGCGCCTTAAACAACCTAACAATTTCGCGCTCTGCCAACACCTTCCCTGCAACCGCTTTGTCAAGAATGGTCGCTAAGGTTGCAGAAGCCTGAAGCTTGGGAATGTGCGTTACCCGAGCCAAATCGCCCGCCGGCGGGTTTGGTGTTTCACCGGCCGCCCAATCTTCCCCGCGGACATAGCCCTCGCCGTCAATGGCGCCGAGCACCATGGGCCTGAGTTCAACATCAATCCATCGATCCATTTGTTTCAAATGCGACGGATACACGGCCAGACGTTCCACCAGGATTTTACCTTCGCGGGCCGTTTCTTCGGCTAAATTTTTGAGGTGCGGCCAAGGCGCTTCAGGATTGACAAAATCGGGGGTGACCGGGGAAACCCCGCCCCAATCGTTAATACCTGAATCGATAATTCGATGAAACACACCCGGACTTAAGTTCGGCGGTGCCTGCAGATTCATCTCGCTGCCAAAAATAAGCCGAGCCTGCGCGATGGTCCAAAGCAATTCATTCAAATCGGGTTCAGGCGCATTGACCATCAATGTATCGGGTTTTGCACGGAAATTCTGAATGATCAATTCTTGAATGTGACCGAACGGCTCATTGGCTGTCCGCAAAGCCAGCAAAGACTCAATGCGCTCGCGACGGGTCTCGCCAATTCCAATTAAAATGCCGGAGGTAAACGGCACGCCCGCTTCGCCAGCTAAACGAATCGTTTCGAGTCGCTTGGCAGGCGCTTTGTCGGGGGAACCGTAATGCGGCATGCCTTTTTCGGTCAGCCGATCAGATGCCGACTCAAGCATAATCCCCATTGAGATCGAGACTTTTTTCAGCGCCTTAAATTCGGACGCCGTCATCAACCCCGGATTCAGGTGGGGCATCAAGCCCGTTTCTTTGAGCACCAATTCCGCCATATCGTGCAGGTAGCTCAAAGTTGAATCTTGCCCCAAGGCTTTGAGGCCGTCGCGAGCAGCTTTGTATCGTTCCTCGGGCTTATCACCCAAGGTGAACAGCGCTTCCTTACAACCGGCTTTAGCCCCGTCGGACGCTATCTTGAGCACCTCCTCCGGTGTTAAGTAGGGGGCTTTTAACTTTCGAGGAACCTGAGCAAACGTGCAGTAATGACACACATCTCGGCAGAGATGGGTGAGCGGAATAAACACTTTTCTGGAATAAGATATGGCGTTCGGATGGCTCAGATCACGCACGACGCTGGCATGCCGTAATAATGCATCGGTGTCAGTATAGTCGGCAAGCACCAACGCTTCATGATCGGCAAGGCCTTGGCCGACAGCTGCCTTTTGAAGAATCTCTGTTATGGAACTCATTGCAACCCACCTCCTGTGACCAACATTAGTCTGGCGCTCACATCGATTGCCACACAATAACGATAAGTATGGGACTCCGTCCCAAGAAATGCCAGCCGGTCCATAAACCGCCTCAGATCGTCTGGCGTGTCAATATCCAAGCCCAGGCCCGGCAGTTTTAAGACGGTTGGTTCAACGCCAACCCCTTGGGCGGCTTTGACATGTTTCCGAAAACTATCAATCCCAAACTGAAACGCCACAACGTCAGGCGGGGCAGCCAACAGGCAGTTCGTGCCACCCAGATCATCTGCTGGCACCAGCACTAAGGCCGGACCCAAGGGTGCGAAACCGTCTAGAATCGTTTCCAGTTCGTCGGGCGTGACCAAGGGCACGTCACCGGGCAAGAAAAGCATTCGATCAATGCCTGCCTCGACGGCGGTTTGACTCGCAAACACCACCGCTGGAATGAGCCCTGCCTCGGCCGGTTCTGACAAAATCATGGCGCCATAGCCTTCGGCCATCTCAATCGCAGCAGGATCATTGGTAATCACCATAATCTCATCCACCAGTGGGCAGGCTTCGACCGCAATCAAAACATCTTCCACCATTGCTTGGCAGAGCCTGCGACGCTCCTGGCTCGACAATAAGCTCGACAGGCGCTGCTTGGCATTCTCAAACCCCTTCACGGGAATAATCGCACGCGTTGTCATCAGCCCGCCAACTCGTTAGAAAATCGCAATACCGCTTCTGCAAGCGCTTGCTTGTCATCCAGATTCTTCATCACAGTTTGCGTGACCATTGGCATCAGTCCTAAGGCCCTAACCGCCTCGGCGCTCAAAGCATCAGCATTATCCAAAACAAATCCATCGACTAGTCCGGGATAGGTTTCTGCATAATATTGCGCCACCGCCAGCGCCGTGCTCGGCATCTTGAGTTCCAACATCATTTTTGCGGCCGGCCCTTTTAAGGCCATTCCAGCCACGATCGGCGAAACCAGCACAACAGGGCAATCAGCTGCTTTCAGCGCCTTCCACGTTTCCGCCAAATCTAGAATGGGTGCAACACTGACAAAGGGGTTCGACGGGCAAATGATGATCTGAGACAGTTCATCGAAAGCGATTACCCGCTCGAATTCAGGCGCGCGCTGGGCCGACTCGATCCCTTGAAATGATACGCCCTTGATCAAAGGCTCGCAGCGATCGCGGACAAAATAATGCTGAAAAGACAGTGTTTCGCCGTTCTGACAATGGATTAAGGTTGAGACCGGATCATCGGTCATGGGCACGACTTGCGTTGTCACCCCCAGCGCGCGCATCAACCCCGCCGTCACGCGACTCAGCGAGTCGCCTTGCGCAAGCAATGCAGTGCGATGAACATGCGTTGCCAAATCACGATCGCCGAGGCCAAACCAGGTATCCCCACCCAGACGCTTAAGCGCATCTAGAAACTGCCAAGTCTCATCTTCTTGACCCCAGCCAAGAGATTGATTCGCAAGACCCGATAAGGTGTACATCAACGTGTCGAGGTCCGGACACACCCGAAGGCCCAGATGCTCAAAATCATCGCCCGTATTCACGACAACGGTGAGCGCATCAGCCGGCACGACCTGAGCGAGACCCAGCGCCAGCTTCGCACCGCCAACCCCGCCTGATAACGCCAGAACTTTTGGTGGCGAACGCACCATAATCCTCTCACTCTTATTTAATACGGCAGTGGGACGCTACCACAAAAGCCTTTTTGACTGCCATTGAAACGCAACCTGCAACACCGGTTATCGAAACATATCCATGGCTTTGGGCCGAAGCAAAGGTTTAACCCCAGTCAACTCGGGCGCATTCGGCGCCTGCGGCTGATAGCCGCGAACCAAAACGACGGGGGCTTTTTCGGTTGTTTGCCCCATCACCAAGGAAGCGCCTGCCGCCAATTCGTCGGCCGCCGCGACCTGCGTCACCAGTAATTCGCGGCCAAAGATGTCCGTGCCGCCGACATAGTCTTCTAACGCGGTAAGACCAGCGACCCCAATTGCGAGCCCGACCGTTCCAATGCGCCAGGCGCGTCCAATCGAGTCGTTAATAATCACACCGACATCAATGCCTGACCGATCGGCAATGCCCTGCCGCAGCGCTTGCGCCGATGCATCGGGGTCAACCGGTAAGAGTAAGCACAGATCATCCCCGTCAACACCGGCTTGGTAGATATTTGATTGATCAATCCCCGCATTGGCCGCAACGAAACCCAGACGGTGCTCAACGATCAAAACGCCCGGGCGTTTACGGACCACTTCATTGGACTCGTTTAAGATCACCTGAACCTTTCTTGGGTCCTTATCCACCTCCTGACCCAGCAGTACGGCGGCCTCAGACGGGATAATATCGTTGAGATTCACGTACCGGTTTTCAGCTTTTGAGACAATCTTCTGAGCCAGGACTAACACGTCTCCCGACTGAAGCGTCTCACCCATGCTGGCGAGCCCAGCAAGAATGATCTCAACCAGATCATCCCCTGGCGCCACCATCGGAATATTATCAATACGGGTCAGTGTCAGCTTCATTCAGCAGCAGGCTCACCCGTGATCACAAGGCCAGCACCATTGATTTTGTGGTGTCGGTTGATCGTAATCAAAACCGATGTCAAGGCTTCGGCCGCAGCCGCGTTCTGAATGGGCCCGGCATGCCAACCCTTCAAACCGAGCGCCTCAATCAGCGTGATCACCGTATCCCGCGCCGCGCGCTTATTACCCGTCACGAGCACATCGCACGCAATCGAGTGATCCTCTTGTAAGTGCATTGCGCCAACATTTTGGAAAGCCGACACAACGAAAACATCTTCACCAAGATGATCTTGGGCTTGCTGACCAGCCGAGCCAGAAGCAGGCATCTGGACGGTGCCCACCTTGGGCGGCACCAAGGGCACGGTCACATCGATCAGCACTTTTCCGATGAGCGCATGCTTGACCGAATCGAGCGTGCTGAGTTGGTGCGCAAATGGCACTGTCAGCACAACCAAATCGGCTTGTTCGGCCGCAGCAGGATTGTCTAACCCTGTGACATTAAGGTCAGGGAATTCGGCCAAGAGCGCCGCTGCAGCTTCTTGGCCCTTCTCAAGGGTGCGGCTTCCGATCACGATGGTATAGCCTGCTCTCGACCATTGTCTTGCAAGCCCTCCACCCAAATCACCGGTTCCGCCTAAAATTGCAATGGTCTTAATACTGTCACTCATGATCTTTCCTTTTTTTCAAACGATTCAATTACTGCCTTAAATGCTCGACCGTCGCCGGCGAAACACATTCCGAGCAAGTTACCCTGACCGATCCTTCGCCCACTTTTCACCCACGCCTCCAACCTCACTAATAGACCTCGTGCGCCGCGCCGCGTGACGACCCTGTACCGAGCGGGCTCCTATTATGAAGCAGTTTGATCGGCAGTACACCCGTTAGCGCAGGTTCGGAAAAAAATCTAGCGGTCTGCCTAATCGGAACACCCGAGTTTCATCACAGGTACTGCCATAAAGATCGGGCGTCTTGGTTCCTGTACGCAACCAACCGAACTTGGCCCATTACAACGAGACAAAAATGGCCAAGGCCGCTTTTTTTTAAGCAATCGCGCCTCACACCGAAAATCCAACCTGAGTCAGCACCTGCCAAAAAGATCGTGACGAGCTTGGGTCATTGACCGTTGTCTTGTTTGCGTCTACCAGCGCATCGCGTCTTATCGTCATCTCCTCAATAATCCAGAACTGACGCTCGACCATACGGTGCATCAGTGGCGTTGTCTCCGGGTTTGTTCAATAAACCCCGAAGGTACAAGATCAGGCCGAAAGACTTACCCAGGACAGGATCACTCAATACTCGAAGTTGGCGGTCGACACGCCTAGTCCGTTATGTCTGGTTCATAGCATCCATCAGAGATCGCGCCTGTACTCGCAACCCAACCCTTGCCTTGGGGTTCGATTTGACGTCATCGGCGAACCCAGCGCGTGGCAAACGCTTGCGGCGCGTTTCAAGAAAAGGCCCGGTAAGCCGCTCAATCAAGCGCCGAATCAAAATAACCATGAATCAACGTGAGGCACTGTGAGGCGAACAGCATGTTTCGACCGAGTGACAAAAGGCCCACGCCCTGCCGCTTTAAACCACTCAAGGCATTTTTAGACAGCGGCACTTGGTCCGTTAGTATAAAGGTTGCCGCCTCATCAGGGCTCGCTTGCGTTAACGATTGCCCCTTGGGACTCATCAGATAGCACGCAGACGTCAGGCACTGACGCTTGATCAGGCCCTCGAAACTCAACGTTTCAACCACAATACCGTTGGGCGCTGTTATGCGCTCGGCCTTACCCAAACGTTCGGCGCCTTTGAGCGCGAGCGCACAGCTTGCTATGAGCGCTTGCTCCGTCAGTCCTCCCAAGTCGCCCATCTGGGCGCCATCAAAGGTCAATACTCGAGAAAAGTCTGCGCTGTCCTCGAAGACCAAGTGCAGGGTCACGTTGGCGCGGTGTCCTTTAGAGATAAACAGCGCGTTGGTAATCATCCCAGCAATAAATTCGACGTGCCCCCCGATACCGACCGCGGCAAGGAAGCGGTCCGCGCGAACGGGGGCTTTTCGACATCGAATCACAAAGCTCGGCATAGCAGAATCCCTCAATAAAGCGTTTTGGCAGCAGGCCGCAGCCGCGTGTATTTTAAACCGGTTTCGCCCGCGAGAATAATTTACCGACGTTGCTAGGAATTCGCTATGATCGAACGATGAGTGGCTCAAATGCTTAAATTCCCTGCCAATACCGATCTCCAAATGACCTGGTACAACACCAGCCACGCACTCTGGATGGCAGGCTTTAGCATACAGCAACTGCTGGTGACCTGGATTTTGGTCGGTATTTTGGCGCAATCCCCAGAAACCGTCGGACTTGCTCAGCTCTTGATTGGCGTTCCTGCGCTCATTTTCATGCTCTGGGGCGGCGTCATCGGGGACCGAGTTGACGGGCGACAACTTTTAATCCAATCCCATCTGCTCAGTATCATCCCGCCTTTGGTGCTTGCGCTTGCGGTCTACCTTGACCAATTGGGCGTTTGGATCTTGATCCTGACGGCGCTCATTGCAAATCTATTGAATAGCGCCTCTAATCCTGCGCGCAACACCATCTTAAATCTCGTTGCGGGCGGACGCCTGCAATGGGCAATCAGTCTATCTACCGGCATTGGCGCCATCGCCACCATGGTTGGCACCTGGGTTGCTGGCGGTATCGACAAAATTGGGCTCGTTGAAGTGTTACTACTTCAAAGCGCGTGTTTTGGTGTCGGCGGAATTTTTTTAATCGGATTGCGCGCCAGCGACCCGTCGACCAAAATCACCTCGCCTAAGACCGAAGCCAGCAGCCCCGCCGTGACGCAGCCGAGCACCTACTCGACTATCCGAGCGGGACTGGTTTATACCTGGCGGTTTAAATTAGCCAGAGACCTTGTAGGACTTAATTTCTTTTCCAGCTTTTTTAATGCTGGAGCCTGGATGGTTGCAATCCCTTTTATCATCAGCCGTGTTTATGCAGGCGATGCCTTACTATTGGCAAATATCACCGTTGTATTCTACTTTGGCTCGCTCATCGCCAATTTTGGTTTGCTCAAGTTCATGCCTTTATCTCGCCCTGGCCAGGTTTATTTGATCCTACAGTTGAGCCGGGTCCTGGTGCTCTACCTTATCTGGTATGAGCCCAGCATGACTTGGTTATGGATCGCCGCCGCATTTTGGGGATTCAATATGGGCGTAACCAACACCATGTCCCGCGTCATGATTCAGGAAATAGCAGAACCCGCTTATAGAGCACGCCTTATGTCGGTGTTCACGCTGGGCCTTATGAGCGCAACCCCGATGGGGTCTTTGGTGCTGGGTATCGTGATTGGTCAATTTGGCGAACTCAATGCGCTGATTCCGGGCATGCTGGCCTCGATTATGATTTTTTACTACGGCTATAAGAGAAGCGATATCTGGCAATATCGCAGTCCCGTCACCGAAGCACCCGACACGGCTTAGCGTTCAGGAAGAGTCCGTGAAACCCGCTTTCACCAAGCCCCGCCTGTTTTGTCCACAAAAACTGTGGATAAGTCTGGTGATAACTGTCACCGACAACCCCCGAAGCCAGTGTTTTCGATGATTTAAGGATTGTTCAATTTTTAGACAATTTCATTTAAATCTAATTAAATCATATAGTTATGGAGCATTTATAAGCGTGACGTTGGCTTGTGAGTCTAAGTCGAAATCTAAGGGTCAGATGTGCATAACTTGGCTATTTTGTTAAGAAAGCACTCGCCAATTTCGTCGAAAACGGCGCTCTTTTGCGCTTTTAATCAAGGTCTGACCCGAATCAAGTACTGATAAACCGACTAAAATCAGCCTATTACCGAACTATGAGTTGATTCAAAAACAACCCCAATGCCACACGCCGTCGTGTCCGCTGAATAAAAATTCATGACCTGACCTAGAATTTGCCGATTAACCAATATTGCATTGAAGGCGCTTAGAGCTACTATTACCCCTCAGCATCTAGGCGTCATGACATGATCAATCTGTATACCGCACCGACACCCAATGGCCATAAAGCGTCAGTTACCTTAGAGGAGCTTGGCTTGCCCTATCACTGTCATGCCATTAACTTGACGGCAAATGATCAAAAGACGCCCGCCTTTTTGACCCTAAACCCAAACGGTAGGATTCCTGTGATCCAAGACCTTGATACCGAGACGGTCGTTTTCGAGTCGGGCGCCATCATGATCTATCTGGCTGAAAAAACGGGCCAACTGTTACCGACCTCAGGGACACGGCGTTACGAGGTGCTGCAGTGGCTTATGTTCCAAATGGGCGGCATTGGTCCCATGATGGGCCAAGCCAATGTGTTCTACCGATACTTCCCTGAAAAAATTCAGCCCGCCATTGACCGCTATCAGAACGAGAGCCGACGGTTGTTTGAAGTGCTCGATACCGCCCTGAAGGATGCCGAATGGTTGGCAGGTGACTTCTCCATTGCGGATATTGCAAACTGGTGCTGGGTTCGAACGTATCGCTGGAGCGGCGTTTCCCGAGACGATCTACCGAATCTGGACCGTTGGCTCACGCAAATGAAGTCCCGACCCGCCTGCAGAGCTGGCATCAACGTGCCTGCCCCGGCACCGAAAAAAATCCTCACGGGCGAGGCCCTTGACACCTTTGCCAAAGGTGCCCAAACCATTTTGCAGACCTAAAACAACCGAGCTAATAAATCGAAAGGAATTCTTGAAAGGCCACCATTTGGCCGCCGCTCGCGGATGAGGGCACAATAATCGGCGTTTTGATCCCTGCATCAAACCAAGCCTCCACCCCATCTCTGACCATCGAAGCCGTTCCAAATAATGTCGTATCCGCGAGCCAACGATCGGTCAAAAAGTGCGGCACACGCTCCCGATCCCCCGCGGCAAGCGCCGCTTCAATGCCCTGCATTTCTTCTTCATAACCTGCGGCCTTCCAGTAGGCGCGATAATTCGGGAGCATCGCATACGACGTTAAGGTCCGACGATTGACGGCTTTCGCCGCCTCAAGGTCCTCTGAGATACAGGTTGGAATCATGTTTCCGATAAAGAAATCATCTCGTGCGCGCGTTTCGTCCGTCAAGTAGCCCAAGGAGGTGCCCATATGCGAGCGAGCGCCATTGGCAAACACCATGCCATCACCAATTTCTTCCGCCAGCTCAATCATCTTATGTCGAAGCGTTGCCAAAACAACCGGCGGCATGGGCCCAACCCTTGGGACTGCTTTCAGCGCTTCAACGAACGACCGCGTATCGGACAGCGGTTTTCCACTACTTAGACCCCGTGACTTTAAGGCCGGTGCATGGCTCACGCCGATACCAAAGCGAAATCGACCTTCTGAAACTTCATGGAGATACCCAGCAGTGCTTGCAAAATCGACAACCTGCCGAAAATAAATCGGCATAATACTGGTCCCAATCTCAATCTCATTCGTCACATGCGCAAGCGACTGACAGAGCGCGAGCGAGTCACCAAGACTCGGGGCATAAATACCGGGATAACCCCGCTTTTCGATTTCTTGGGCTAGATCCAAGGTCGCTTGCCGGCGACCGGGAACGGCCGCTAGGCTTAACGCTGGCAAACGGGACATACGATCCTCCTAATTTTGATCCATTCTGATTTCGAGTGCTGTTGCACCACCGTTTTGGGTTATGGCGCGATGAATGGCCGCCGTCATCGCATCCAAGCGCTGTGATACCGCTTGTTCAACGACGGGACTCCAAACTCGAGCCGCGCTTAACCGCAGTGTTTTTAAAAATGCTGCGCTGAAGCCCCAGTACATTTCAGGCTGAACAAAATACGAGTTGGCGTGCGTCTTTGTTTCAAACGCCAAGTAGTCGCCATCGCTTGCCGCGACGCCCTCGGTTAGCAAAAGCCGATAAATTTCCGACATCATTTTGCCGCGAACGCCGTCGTCAACATGGGACATAAGCGCTTCGGCGTCCGGCATCGCGTCATAAAAGTTCTGATAAATGCGCGCATTGAGCTGTAGATCGTCCTCTGCCGCACATTCGAGCGCACGCTCAATCAATTCTTGTTCGACAGACATTGTTCGGATCCCAATTAAGGTAGGCTAAGCCTAGGCCAATTGACTATAATCGTAATTCCGATGGAGGTACAAATAAATGGTCCGTAGAAAATCGTTCGTGCATCAACAAAAACTCATGGTCGCTGGCTTTGTTGTCACGATCTTGGCGCTTATCGCCTACCTAACCCTTGAGACGGTTACCGATGAGGGCGCTCAGGGTGATTTCATTGCGGGCATCCACTACGTCGAACTGGATAAACCCCGGCGCATTCGAGGCGATGCCATCGAGGTAATGGAGTTCTTTTCCTACGGCTGTATCTTCTGCTATCGATTTGACGCTGACCTACAAGATTGGGCTTCTGACAAAGGCGATCAAGTTCGGCTGACCCAGACCCCACTCATCGGATCTGATCAATGGCGATTATTGGGCGCTCATTATTATGCGCTACAAGACCTTGATGCCCCGATCGCGCTCCATCAAGGCACCTTTAGAGCGATTCACGACTTGGGCCGAAAACTCAATAATCCTGAGGACCTTGCGGATTTTGTCGCCATTAATTCTGATATTGAGCTCGATCGCTACCTGATTCAGATCGAGTCAGACGCGGTTAAAGCCAAAGTCGGCTTAGCGGATCGACTGTCTCGGCAAGCACGTATCACCTCCGTGCCACAATTGGTTGTTCAAGGCCGTTATCGAATCAGCAGTACGGTCGACGTTGGCCCAAGCCGCATGCTGGAAGTCGCAGACTACCTGATCGAAAAAATTCAAGCCGAACGTCTTGCTAGCCGCGACGCGCCTGAGCCCTAGGAGCCAAATCGATACCTGAGTTTGACCACAAAGGCATCGGTCACTGGCTGCTGATAACTATCTGAAAAGATCGTTTGAAAATCCCGTTGAAGCAATAAGCCGGACTGGTTCGATTGACGGGTATACACCACGAACAGATCACTCAAGGGCGCGATCTCCCACCGGTAGCGCCCCTGCAGACTGACCTGAGACACGGCGAAATCGGGCACGCTTGCATCCAGATCAGGGCGACGCTGCAGGTGTCCAGGCGCATCTAAAATGCCGTACGCGCCGCGCGCGCGCGCTTTAACCCCAACCCACTGCACCACGAACTTCAGTTGCTGTTTCGCGCTGATAAAATACTCCAATCCAATGCCCGGCGCCCATTGCTCGGCATCGAACGTACTCATCGTTCGGTCACGGCTATGAAGCAGCCAAGCGCTTCGATCTAAGTAATTCAACATGACATCAAGGACCAAACGGTCATCTGGTCGCCACGTCGCATACAGACTGTATACGTAACTATCACCACCCAGCTCCTCGCCTTGATAGCCCAACTTACCCCCAAGGCTCAGCGGCTTTGAGCGATTCGATGCCCAGCCGACGCTCGCCATTTGGCGCGCCTCGACCCGATAAGTACCGTTGCCAAAGCTATTGAGATCATCATAGCTTGCTGCGAGCAGATCTAAGCGCAGCACGACCTGCGACAAATTGTTGAGCACACTCTGATTTGAGATAAACAAACCGCCCTGGGTAAAAAGATCTTCAGCATTTTTTTGGACAAAGCCTCGAACATCGAGTTGGTTGGATCGAGCCCAACTCAGATCCGAGCGCGTGCGTGTGTGCGCCTGACGAATCCGAAAATTATCATTGCGCTGCAAGAAGCCAAGGTCACTCACATCCACCGCATCATCAAAGTATTCAATTCCCAAGCGTTGGGTCACGCCCTGCCGAAAGGCATATTCGAAGTCTACGAAACCACCAAAGCCACGATCGACGCCATCCTTATCCGATGTGAACACCTGAGCGTCCGCTTTGAACTTTCCATTTTCACCAAGATAGTGTCCATCGAGACTCTGAACCAGCGCATCACCAGCTTTGTTCAAGACCATCGTCGACAACAGTCCGAAGGATTTGTAGGCGCCGCCAGGCTGATCTTCGAAAAGAACCCGCGCGACACCATAATCACTGCCAGCGCCCACAACCCGGCGCGAGCCTTGCGCACCTTGAACCAGAAATTCAGGGTCGTCCTCGAACGCCGCCAATACACCGTATCGGATCTGGCCACTTTGGCCCGTCACCTTCACCGCGCCGAGCAAATCATTCGGCTGAATCTGATCCTTCGTGCGGGCCGATTCGCCGGCACCCAATACTGGCAAAACCGGCTTGCCGCCTATCCGTCGCGTATTCACCAAGGTGTACGGCGCGCCCTTATTACCAACACCGGCGCCCCGGGTGTCGGCGCGAGGGGAGGCTGTAAACACATCTTGTCCCTCAAGAAAAAACAGGCGCTTCTCTGGAAAAAACGTCTCGGTTGCGGATAAATTGATGACCACGTCATCGGATTCCGCAACCCCAAAATCGGGATTAATCGTCGCGGTTAATTGCAAATTAGTGGACGGCCGCCAAAAAAAATCGGCGCCGGCTCGATAGTTCGTCTTGCCATCAATTTGATCCTGGGTAACGGATGCTGACGGAAAGATACTGTATTGCTGCTTGGGCTGGACATCATTCACCGAAACCGATTGTAAGGAGGAGATAAACCGCGGCACCGTGTCTGGTAACGCCGGCCAGCTCCAGCGCTCATCTTTATAGGCAACGAAACGCTCCATGTACAACCCGATGCGCCGTGCACCGACCTGCTTCGGCATAGACACCACGCCCCAAGGAATGAACATCTCAGCCGTCCATCCGGTTTGCGTTTCACTCGTTGCGCCTTCCCAAGCCCCGTCCCAGTCGCTCGTAAACTGTTTTTCCGGCAACAAGGTGCCATCCATTTGCGAATCACCCAAATTGATGCCAAACCAATATCCGTAACGCCCCTCGCCGGAGGTATCCAATACCATGCCGACGCTGTCGCGCTTGATTTGACGATTATCCCGGCTGGACAGCCGGGCAATTCGAGTCTCGGGAGGTTGTTCGACCTGAACCCCCACATACAATCCGCGTTGGTTATAGAACAAGCTCACCCACGTTGCGTGGGCTGGCTTAACCAGCGTATCCGGCTCAATCACCACAAATTCATCATACTGATCGAGGCTTGCCCAAACAGGCTCGTTCAACTTGCCATCAATTTTGACGACCTCTTGGCGCTCTGCAATCGGCAGCGTTTCGGTCGGACTCACGGAAACCCGCAGCGCATGACTCGGCATCACAACCAGTAACGCTAGGACAAATACAGCTCGAGTCATACCCACCTCTGGTTTCGTTGCAGCCAGCGGCGATATTAACCTGGCTGCCTAAAGATAGTACGCCCGGCTACCTTTAATCAAATATTTGATTGGCTCAAAAGAGCAGGCCGTTCAGCGATCTTGAACTGGGTCACCCAGATCGTCAGTGGGCAAGCAATAACGCTAAGACCACACGCGCTGGTTCAGGCAAGATCGCGCGTTACTGCGGCGCCGGGCCTGGATGGGATTCGCGCAGCACGCGCTTGAGCACTTTGCCATTGGCATTTCTTGGGATCACGTCTGTAAACGCGACCCCTTTCGGCAATTTAAAGCGCGCGAGTTTTCCATCACAATAATCTAAGATCGCCTCGGCTGAGACATCCGGGCCAGTCGGTACAACAATCGCAAAGGGACTCTCGCCCCACTTTTGACTGGGCTGGCCAATGACCGCCACTTCGACCACATCGGGATGACTTAAAATGACGTTTTCAATTTCGGCAGGATAAACGTTTTCGCCACCAGAGATGATCATGTCTTTGATCCGATCCTGAATATAGACAAAGCCCTGTTCATCAATGGCCGCCACATCACCAGTCCGCAACCAACCATCTTGGGTAATGGTGTCGGCTGTGGCCTCGGGCCGATGCCAATACTCGAGCATAATGTGCCCACCCTTGACCCAAACTTCTCCCTGCACACCTGGGTCACAGTCAGAGCCTGTATCATCCACCACCCGTACTTCCGTGTGAAAAAAAGCTTTTCCAGTTGATCCGATTTTTTGCAGCGCATTCTCGGCGCTGATCACGCAAGCAGGCCCGCAGGTTTCTGTAAGACCGTAAATCTGATGGATTTCGATGCCCAATTTTGAATATTGTTCAATCAAGCTGACGGGTAGCGGCGACGCACCACTTTGGATCCACCGCAGATGATCAAATCTGATCTGTTCGCGCGGGACCTGAATCATAAAGTTGAGCATCGCAGGCACCAACAATGACACGCCAATCGCCTCATCTTGAATCAACTTCCAGGCAGACAATGGGTCGAACTCACGCATCACAACACTGGTCACCCCACGATAAATATTCAAAGCGACCGGCGTCAGCGCGCCAACATGAAACAACGGCAGCGCCACCAGATACCGATCGCCATCCCGCAGATCGCAGCTGGCTTCGAAGGTCAATAGTGCCCAAAACGACGTTGTGTGCGAATGCACCACCCCTTTCGGCAGTCCGGTCGTGCCAGAGGTATACATGATATACAAAAGATCATCGCCACTGGCGGTGACCTCAGGCTCCGACACCGCGCCCTGAGCGCAGAGCGCTGCATAATCGGTTGCAAAGTCCAGACACACCCCAGTACCAACCACTTCCAACCAATGCTGAACATCGGTCTTTTCGCCGCGTCCATGCAAGTCCCCGATGATGGTTTGAAATTCTTGTCCATATATCAAGGTTTCGGCACCACTATCCTTGATAATAAACTCAAGCTCATCCGCTACAAGGCGCCAATTCAGCGGCACCACAACCCCGCCAATCTTTGCAACAGCGATAAACGCTTCAATAAACTCAATACTATTCATTAAACACAGTGCAACGCGATCGCCCTGCCCCACCCCCAAGCCGAGCAGCTGATGACTGAGCCGGTTGGATCGTACATTGAGTTCCGAAAAAGTGAATCGGGCGCCGCTCGCCGCATCGACGTAGGCCTCTCGATCCGGGCTAATGTCCGCACGGCGGGTGAGGAAGGATCCGATATTCACATTCATGCAAGGCGCTCCTAGTCTTTTTGATTCCGCTCGGCGGGTGTCTGCTCTTAACCTTCCTAGCCCAGCGTTTTGCCGATCATCTTCAGGTCAGTTTACAATGCTTCTTGATATTAACTCTTTCATAATCTCGCTGGTGCCACCATAAATCCGTTGAATTCTGGCATCCAAATAGGCCCGCGATATCGGGTATTCCGTCATGTAACCGTACCCGCCAAACATTTGAACGCACTGGTCTGCAACCCGTCCCTGCATTTCACTCGCCGCTAATTTCAGCATTGAGGCTTCAGCGCTGGTGAGGTCACCGGCAATGAATTGTGCCGTGTACTTTTCAGCCATGGCCCGACACAGCTCAATATCCGTCTTCATTTCAGCCAACTTGTATCGCGAATTCTGGAAATCCGAGACAGCTTGCCCGAAGGCCTGACGCTCGGTGATATAGGCGACGGTCAAATCAAACGCCCCTTGAGCTGCACCGACGCAGCCAACCCCAAGAATCAACCGCTCCCGAGGCAGCTCTTTCATCATATTGACAAAACCCTGACCTTCGCCACCGAGAATATCCGCCGTGGTTACAATCAAATCATCAAAAAACAGCTCTGAGGTATCCCCGCTGTGGAGCCCCATTTTGTCTAGGTTTCGACCCCTGTTGAAGCCAGCGGACGCGCAGTCGACCGTAAACAACGTCATCCCTTTCGCGCCTTGGTTTGGATCTGTCTTCGTTGCCAATACAATGAGATCACAATGTTGGCCGTTGGTAATAAACGTTTTCTGACCGTTAATCTTGAACTGATCACCGTCGCGAGCAGCATGCGTTTTGATGCGCTGGAGATCACTGCCGGCGCTGGGCTCGGTCATGCCGATGGCGCCAACAATTTCACCTGTGACCATGCCCGGCAAATATTTTTCTTTCTGAGCCTCGCTACCAAGATTCAAAATATAGGGGGCAACGATATCTGAATGAACCGATAGGCCACTCGCAAGCGCACCAAATCCAAACTTTGAAACCTCATCAACCACCAAGCAACTCAGCTCAAACGATACCCCATAACCCCCATAGGCCTCAGGCACATCAACACACAAAAAACCCTGCTCGCCGAAGCGGCGCCAAAGTGACCTCGGCCAAATCCCTGCTTTTTCCCACGCTTCGTAGTGCGGGGCAACCTCATCCTTTAAAAAGCGCTGAAGATTATCAACGAACAAGCGCTTTTCTTGTGGATCTAAACTAAAAGGCTGATTCATAAAGTTGCTCGATCAATTCATTGGCGCGTATTATAAGCTGCTCGAACCGGCAGCGTCGAATCCCTCAAAATCATCGTTTTATGACTCAAAAATGCCCTCGATTTTACCGGTTGTCTATCTCGATCTGGGCGCGCAAAATGCCACGAAGCGCGTGTCATCCGTCTGCCGTCATTATCGGCACACCCAACAAAGAGACCGACTATGCCCCAAATTGATATCACCAAACCGGCCAGCGGCAGTCGACTGGTTCAGGCAGCAGGGCACGCACTTTTAGTCGGACAGCCGCCGGAAGTACTAAAAGGTTTAAAACTTTCCGGGTGCGAGCATTTTGATGGTGTGGTGCTGATCGATACCCGAGAGCGCGATGGCTCGCTCATGAATCACGTCGAATTTTTGCTCTACCATTTCCTGTTCAACCTGGGCGCTTACACCAGTGGTGAGAAACTGCTGCTTATTGGCGATGCCCAAGCGATCAAACAAGCCAAACGACTGATGAAGATCACCTTGCTTGGCCCTGATCCAGATCAATTCAAACTCTGGGGTAGTGATCCGCGGCTGGCAAAGGAGTGGCTTGGCATCTCTGAAGATGCGGCGTTACGGCGCCCTGATCAAACCATGTTGTCGGTCGATGATTTTTTCACGACCCATACCTTTACTGACGACCAAGTCCAAATTGGCGACCTGTTGATCGAGCACACTGGATTTGATCAATATCGCTTTTCCGATGGTTGCGACAGCCAAGATCTTGATCTCGGCGAGGACACCTTAATTCGGCCGAGCTATCCGACGCAAAAAGATTATCATTCTGCCGGCCTGGCAAAATTTTCGCTCGAAGTCTTGGGCGGTGCCTCGGGATTTTCTCCAAACGAGCCGTGCACCGGACTTGCCCTTTGCCACAACGGTGAATACCTCTTGATCGACGCCATTCCTTTTCTGGATGAGCATTTACGCGCGCGCGGGATCTCGAAAAATCAGATTTCAGCCTGCTTTTTGACCCACATCCATGACGATCACTGCGCCCTGTTCCCTCTGATGCAAGCCGCACGCGTCATAGACATCATCACATCGACTGAAATTTTTGAAATGGCGATCGAAAAGCTTGCCCTCGGCCTAGGCTGGCAAGAGGCCGTTATCCGAGAACACTTTCGCCATATTCCGATTGATCCCGACCACGCCATCAATCATTTCGGCTTGATCATCAAAGCCCACCACACCGTGCACAGTATTCCGACCATTGGCGCAACCTTCACCGTTCGCAACGGTCAGCAGACACACCAAATTTGCGTTGTGGGTGATAATCATGCGCTGCAAAAAGTTCAATCTTTACACGAGGCGGGCATTGTCCGGTCGGAAACGCTCGAGCCGTTGCAGGCGCTGTATCACACCCAGTTCAACCTACTGATTGCCGATGGAGGAGCCGGCCCCCTTCATGGTGATCCAGCCGAATTCACAACGTCACCCGCCGAGCGCATTGTTTTTGTCCATATTGATGAACTACCAACGGAATTCGCAGCCACCTTTTCGGTCGCAAGTGCAGGAAAACGTTACACATTAATCGACGGCGATCTATCACTATACGCGGCCCTGATTCATCACTACTTGAAACTTTGGATTGGGGCGGCGGGTCAGAATCGTTGGCTGCGCAGCTTGGTCACAAACGCCGCCATCAAAAATTACAACCAAGATGATGTTGTTCTGGTTCAGGGCCATGCGTCTAAGGGGTATGTGTATTTAATTCTGACCGGTTATTGCTCTGTGGTTCATCACGACGGCCGGGATCTCAAGACGGTTGCCACCCTTCAGGCAGGCGATTTATTGGGCGAAATGGCCGCCCTCACCGATCTCGGTGCACGCAATGCCTCGATTGTCGCGTTAACGCCCGTTACGGTCTGCCAATTCTCCGAAGATGCCTTTACCGCGTTATCGAATGACCCAACGCTGCGAGCGCAATTAACGAAACGATGGCAGCTGCGCCCCGTTATCAAGAACCTCGCATGCTTCAAAACCTTAAGCTCAACTGTCAACGAGCAAATCAGTGCGATTTCTGAACTCGTTGAATATTCATCAGGAGATAGCATCATCTTTGATAACGATCATCTTTATTTCAAAATTGACGGCAAGTTGCTTGGGGATCACCCCTTGATTGCATCCAGCAACACGCTGGGCTGGCAGCCTTTTCAGGAAGCCATCCTAGGCACAGCGGTCGCAGAAACTTCAGTCAAGCTTCTGGTTATCCGTCAAGATGATTTCGAAAGAACGCGGCAGGCGACGCCCCAGCTCAACTATCAGTTACGCAAACAGATCGAGCAGCAATCAGCAGATTCTGTTTCCTGGACGCTTTCGATCTAAACTGCTCAGGATAACCGCGTGATCCGTGTTGGCGTTCGCGGCTTACTTGCGTCAAGCATTGTTCAAAAACTGCAGATCCGCCGCCAACCGACTGCGCGTTTGGTCAACTTGGCGCAGCCGTTCGGTCTCATCCCAACCCAGCATCTCGGCCATGATTTCGCTCATTCGCGCAAGCCCACGCGCGCTCAAACTCGGCTCGTAAAGCGGCGTCCGCAACCGGCGGTACACAACGTCCTCCAAGGTATGCGCATATTCATGCGAGACCGCCCAACGGACCTGACCTAAGATCATTGTGGCGCCCGGGGCGATCAATTCCCGACCACTTGCAAGTACTGCTTGCGCTTCGTCGCCGTAACGACGAACCAACCGCGCCAGAATTTTTGGATCGACATTTTCAGAATCAAGTCGCGACCTTAATAAGGTCTCAGATGCCTGAGGCTGACTCGCGCCAGGGAACCAGTTCAAGCGAGCAGGCATTCGATTGCGAAACGCAGTGTGCTGCTGGACCACCTGCTCAACCACCATCTCAGCCATCTTCAGATAACCGGTTAATTTACCCCCAGCAATCGTAATCAACCCTTTTCGGCTCACCCATACTTCATCTTTACGAGAAATCTCTGTTGTTTTCTTACCTGGCTGCGCAATTAACGGACGAAGGCCCGCCCAACTACTGAGGACTTCGGACGACTGAAGGCCTAACCCAAAATGGGCATTCACCACCCCGAGTAAGTACTGCACTTCGTGATCCAAAACCGGGGGCCAGGTCAAGTCCGACCCGTCATAGATCGTATCAGTGGTCCCAACATAAACGACCTCATCAGCCGGAATCGCGAACACAGGCCTGCCATCATCCGCAACCAAAAGGCAGCTCTGATTGATCATGAGATCTGATCGAGCCAGGACAATATGGACGCCCTTGCTGAGGATCAACGATTTCAGCGCAGGCCCGTCCATCGCTAAAACATCCGGCACCCAGGGGCCCGCCGCATTCACGACACAGGCGGCTTTCACCGCAATTGGGTGCTTTGAGCCGCGATGTCGGATCATAACGCCGGCGACGCGACCGGCGTCTTCGAGCAAACCCTCGACCGGACTATAGTTCAAAGCAACGCCGCCCAACGCGCACCCTGCCCGAACATTTGCCA
>Ga0115566_10001083_pt1 | contig 23594 bp, 22 predicted proteins | sample COGITO_mtgs_1204_3_FD_87173 | JGI IMG/M metagenome (GOLD analysis project Ga0115566, IMG submission 87173) | Pelagic marine microbial communities from North Sea - COGITO_mtgs_120405 | ecosystem: Environmental > Aquatic > Marine > Epipelagic | place: Germany:Helgoland, sampling site Kabeltonne...
ATGGGTAGCCGCCTGCTCGTGTCTAACTAATATGTGTTCGATCTTGTCTTGATTAAAGATCGCATCGTAGATGTGCAATACGGCTCCACCCGGGTAGCCGAATATGATATCTACGCCTTCATCGTGCAGAGCACGTATGAGCGCCTCACCACCTGATAATTGATCCACTTTTCTTTGCCTCTAAAACGTAATTCGTCGTAATCCTGCCAAACAAAGACAGGAAAAAAATGTAATAGCACAACTGGCCAAAGGGCCCGCTGTGTCTCGAATATTATTATGGTTTTGTATTAACAATCGGCATGACGCAGGAAAACCTGTCGATTCTTGCTTCTTGTCGGCCCCGTGCGCGATAACGTGATAGGGGCTCATAGGTGGAGGTTTTCTGACACCTAACTGGCAATCTGCCGATGTGCCGGTTGCGGCGTTTGCAGATTACTGCAGAAAGACTAGCGGTTGGCCGAATCTCTCTACTGGAACAAAGCGGGATTTTGCCATTAATCCAAGGAAAGTCAAGCTCTTATGCAGACGGCAGCAAGGTGTCTAGCGGCCTAGCTGCGCCTGATAAGGAGTAAATAGCGGCTGTAGCTTATGCTACAGCCGCACTATCGGCAGGGCTGGATTCGCCCTTGGAGAAGACCAACTCCCCCTCCGCATTCAGGTCTATGGCGATTACATCGCCACCGACGAAGCTTCCCTGCAGCATCTGCTGTGCAAGCGGATTCTCGATACGGTTCTGAATGGTACGTTTCAAGGGTCGCGCTCCGTAGACAGGGTCGTAACCAAGCTCTGCAATCTTGTCGAGCACAGCCTCCGTAACGGTTAGACCTAGATCGTTGTCGTGAAGACGTCGATTCAGCAATTCGATCTGTATGTCCGCGATTCCACGAATCTGTGCTTTCAGTAAAGGATGGAACACCACGGTCTCATCGATTCGATTGACGAACTCGGGAGAGAAGTGTTTTACCACCCGCTCCATAACCGCCGCCTTTACCGACTCATAAACCTCTTTATCTATAGTTCCCTCTGTAGCGCCATCGGCCATCATATCCTGAATTCGGTCAGAGCCAAGATTAGATGTCATGACGATGACCGTATTTCTAAAATCTACAGTCCTGCCGTGACCATCAGTTAGGCGTCCGTCATCTAATACCTGAAGCAATATATTAAACACATCGGTATGCGCCTTCTCGACTTCGTCTAACAGCAACACCGAATAGGGTCTTCTGCGCACCGCCTCGGTGAGATAGCCGCCCTCTTCATAACCGACATAACCCGGAGGCGCGCCGATTAGTCGCGCAACTGAGTGCTGCTCCATAAATTCGGACATGTCGATACGCACCATCGCCTCTTCCGTATCGAACAGGAATTCAGCCAGCGCCTTACACAGCTCGGTCTTACCTACACCCGTAGGCCCGAGAAACAGGAAGGAACCGTTCGGTCGATTCGGGTCTGACAATCCAGACCTGGATCTGCGTACCGCATTGGCAACCGCTTCAATCGCCTCATTCTGACCAATAACTCGCTTGTGCAAGGCATCCTCCATCTCTAGCAAACGAAGTTTGTCACCCTGCAACATCTTGCTAACCGGGATGCCGGTTGCTCGAGATACCACGTCGGCAATCTCTTCTTCGGTCACACGATTACGCAGCAGCTGCTTCTCGCTCGTCTCGGCTTCCGCCGCTTCCTCGAGTTTTTTCTCTAGACCTGGGATTACGCCGTATTGAATCTCCGACATGCGCGCAAGATCACCCGCCCGTTGAGCGAGCTCCATATCGTTGCGCGCCTTCTCTAGGTTACTCTTGATTGTTTGTGAATCATGCAGCGATGCCTTCTCGGACTTCCAGATATCTTCCAGATCGGAAAATTCCTTCTCCAATTCTGCGATATCTTCTTCCAACTTCTCTTTGCGCTTTTTGGAAGCAGGATCCTCATCCTTCTTCAACGCTTCACGCTCCATCTTCAATTGAATGAGTCTTCTCTCAAGAGTATCCATCTCTTCTGGCTTGGAATCGATCTCCATGCGGATCATACTTGCCGCCTCATCGATCAGATCGATAGCCTTGTCAGGTAATTGTCGATCGGCGATATAGCGTTGCGAGAGTTTGGCCGCCGCGATGATTGCCCCGTCCGAGATATCTACACCGTGGTGAACCTCATATCTTTCTTTTAAGCCACGCAGGATAGCAATCGTATCTTCTTCGCTAGGCTCCTCTACTAGCACCTTTTGAAAGCGACGTTCCAGTGCTGCGTCTTTCTCTATGTGCTGTCTATACTCGTCGAGAGTCGTCGCTCCAACGCAGTGTAGTTCTCCGCGAGCCAGAGCGGGCTTTAGCATATTGCCAGCATCCATGGCTCCTTCGCCCTTGCCTGCACCAACCATTGTATGTAGCTCATCGATAAATAAAATTACCGAGCCACCGAGTTTGGAAAGTTCATTCAGAACGCCCTTGAGACGCTCTTCAAATTCTCCCCTGAATTTTGCACCGGCTATCAATGCACCCATGTCCAGAGACAGCACCTTCTTGTCTTTCAATCCCTCTGGCACTTCGCCGTTTACGATGCGCTGAGCGAGCCCCTCGAGGATCGCAGTTTTACCTACGCCAGGCTCACCGATAAGAACCGGGTTGTTCTTTGTGCGGCGCTGCAGTACTTGTATGGTGCGCCTGATTTCTGCATCTCGACCAATAACCGGATCCAGCTCGCCTTTTTCGGCGCGCTCGGTTAAATCGACACAATATTTTCCCAAAGCCTGCCAGGAATCTTCGGCCCCAGCATCGTCGACACTCGCTCCGCCCCGTAAGTTCGCGATGGCATTTTCCAGAGCCTGCGCAGAAACTCCATAGGAATTGAGCAGCTTGCCCACAGCACTTGAGTCTTTCATGGCAACAAGCAATATAGTCTCGCTGGACACGAAAGAATCACCTTTCTGCTGGGCAATCTTATCGGCCTGATTCAGCATCTTTGCCAAATCACTGGACATGGAAATCTCACCGGAACTGTCCGTCAGCTTCGGCAAGTCTTCGACCAAATTCTGTAGCTTGGTACGCAGATCGGTCACATCAAAACCCGTCTGCGAGAGCAGAGGGCGCACAGAGCCTCCCTTCTGATCTATCAAAGCTAGAAGCAGATGTGAGGGCTCGATAAAATTATTGTCGGCGCCCACAGCCATAGATTGCGCGTCGGCCAGGGCCGACTGCAGCTTGCTAGTTAATTTATCGATTCGCATAATGATTCCATATTTGGCCTACCGAGGCAGGCTCAACTAATATTGTATTCTCTAGGTTAGATAATTGGGTCGCCGTGCAGAAATTCAACGGCTGGAAAGAAGTTTTTTAGAAGGCTCTATTTACCCGGCAGGACCTGATATAGCTGGCTGTGGAGCCAGCCCAGATGATAACTAGAAACTGGGGTTTAAGAATTGGAACTAGCCTTCAATATATATAGCATTGAGCATACGACCGGTCACTCCATCGCGTCTATAGGAGAAGAATCGATCCTCATCACAATAGGTACAATGTGCGCCGCCGCTAATATTGCCATGGCTAATGCCGAGACTCGATAGCTTAATCCGCGCAATGCCATAGAGATCCGCCATGTATTTCCCATGAGATTTAGCGGGAGAAAAACAACGCTCCAACTCATATTGGGTCGACTCTGAAGCTTCGGCGGCAAGAAAACACTCTCTCACCTCTGCCCCAACCTCAAAATGACAGGATGCTATAGCCGGCCCCAACCAGACGACCAAGTCCTTGCCTGAACTTTTCATGGCAGAAATAGTATTTTCAATGATACCTGACGCCAACCCCTTCCAACCGGCATGAGTCATCGCAATTTCAGAGCCGTCTATTGCCGCCACGAAAATGGGCAAACAGTCAGCAGTTTGCACGCAGCAGATCAGGTTTTTTTCTCTCGTTAACAAGCCATCGGCTGTGAGCGCTGAGCCCGTCTCGACAACCTCAAGCACATCTGTACCGTGCACTTGATCCAACCACTGCCAGCGTAAATTTGGAGGAAGTTCGCGTTGTAATATTGCTCGGTTCGCATCTACATGAGCTGGGTCGTCGCCAACATGGGTTCCGACATTAAAGGAGGCATAGGGCGCAGCGCTAATACCGCCTTTTCTTGTGGTAGACAATGCCACTACCGTACTTGGCGCATTCCAATCAGCGAAGATTAGCTGATCCTCTATCATGCACCGCCCTTTCGAAGCTGCTCAATAAGCTCAACCATGTCTGCGGGAGTGCTTGCCTGCCAACTCATGCGCTCGCCACTTTCAGGATGGTCCAATTCTAGCTTTCTAGCATGCAGGGCCTGGCGCTTGAATCCACGCAGGCAGTCGGCCATCTCTTTCGAGCAAGCTGACGGCAATTGAAAGCGCCCTCCATATAACTGATCGCCTACGAGGGCGTGATTCAGATATGCCATGTGCACACGAATCTGATGCGTCCGCCCGGTCTCCAGATTCACCTGCACATGGGTATGACCACGAAATCGCTCTATTACGCGGTAGTGAGTCACGGCCTCTTGCCCCATCTCCACTACGGCTCTTTTCTTACGGTTTACCGGGTGCCTGCCAAGCTCTTTATCAACGGTGCCGCCACCTGTGAGCACGCCCTGAACCACCGCTTCATACTCTCTACTTACGGATCGCCTCTGCAGCTGATCAACCAGATTCGCATGCGCTATTAGACTCTTGGCAACAACCATGAGACCCGTAGTGTCCTTATCGAGTCGATGCACTATTCCTGCCCGAGGCAGCTCTTTCTGACTCGGACAGTGGTAAAGAAGACCGTTGAGAAGTGTCCCCTGCTGGTGTCCTGCGGCCGGGTGCACCACTACATCGGTTGCCTTGTTAATAACCAGCAGGTGCTCATCCTCATACACGATACTCAGCGGCATCTCCTGGGCTACCCAGGTTTCTGCGCTCTCCAATTGTGCTTCTACGATCAGGCAATCCCCTTCCTCTAACTTGTCCCGGGGCCGCAATTGCTTGTCGTTCACCAGCAAGGCGCCTTCTTTAATCCAGCTTTGAAGGCGCGCACGTGAATATTCAGGAAACAATTTGGCCGCAATCTGGTCTAAGCGATTGCCGGACAACTCTTCGGGGACTTCTGCTTTAAGTGATATATGACTTGCCATGCGCCATGATACTTGATTACGCCGCTGTACACAGCACAGTCCGCGTTCCCCGTGATGATGAGACATAGCAATGGTTGGGATTGAGACCGGTGCTGTGGTTAAATAGCGTTTTTTACGGCTAGCTGCAGAGCCTCTAGAATACATACTTACATCGAAAAACAGGAAAGACCGTGCGCGTTATAGCTATAAAACTACCTCTTACCCTCTTGATCTGTCTTTTCCTGGCAGGATGTGGCTGGTTCAGCAGTGAGGAAAGAGATGAATTCGCAGGTCTGACAACCGAAGAACAATTCTACCGCCGCGCACTGGAACAACTTAATTCCTCAAACTTTGTGGGTTCGATCGCCACCTATCAGGCATTGGAGTCGCGCTTTCCCTTTGGCCGCTTCGCCGCCCAGGCCCAGATCGAAATTGTTTATGCCTATTACCGAAATGGGGACGCTGAAGCCTCCAGAGCTGCAGCCGATCGCTTCATTCGACTGCACCCCGACAATGAAAATATAGACTATGCCTATTATATGAAGGGCTTGTCCTCGTTTGCTGATGACCGCGGATTGATCAATCGATTTCTGCCTGTAGATCCAACCAAACGAGACCCAGGTCGCGCCCGGGAGTCTTTTTCAGATTTCTCCCAGCTACTCGCCCTATACCCCGACAGCCCCTATGCCGGAGATGCCAGGGCGCGCATGGTATTCCTGCGCAACAATCTCGCAGGCTATGAGGTACACGTAGCAAACTACTATCTGGATCGTCGCGCCTACATTGCAGCCCTGCGGCGCGGTCAGTATGTAGTCGAAAACTTTCAAGGCACGCCGGCGGTAGCTGATGGCGTAGCAATCATGGTTGAGTGTTACCTGCGACTTGGCCTGAACGATCTCGCGGATACCTCGCTGGCGCTGTTAAGAGAAAACTATCCCGATCATGCCTCTATCGACGGTAATGGCGAGTTTGTCATTCGCACCGAAATAACTAATCCTTCGCTGCTTTACACTGTCTCTTTCGGTCTGGTAGGCGACAACCGGATAGAACCTCCCCTAGCTCCAACCACCAGACCACAGAATTCTGGCAGTCAGCAGATCATTAATACTCAGGTGCAACCCGGGCAAGAACGCCGCTCATGGCTCAGCATACTCAGCCTCGGCATTTTCAACTAGACAAGCAAATTTGCCCGGCCCTGCTATTTGACGCAGACCGCTATTCCAAGAAATATTCAGATTTCCACACTTTTACGTAAACCGATTCCCCACTTCTGCGTTTCTATATAGAGAGAATGGATAATATTGGGTATTTCAGCCGATATACAGCAGTAGAGCGCCAAAACTCAGCGAACTAAAAACTATAAATAGGGCGGTTTCTGGAGGGTTAGTTCTGAACAGCTCGGCATTATTGGACAAGTTCCTGCAAGGCGTGCAGTCCCGCGCCTTTCGCATTGCTCAGATCGCGACGGGCAGTGCCGAGGATGCATTGGATTTGGTGCAGGATGCTATGTTCAAGCTGGTGGAAAAATACTCGGAGCGCCCTGAGCAGGAGTGGACGCCCCTGTTCTATCGCATTCTAAATAGCCGGATCAATGACTGGCATAGACGCAATACTGTCAGAAATAGACATAGGAGCTGGCTGAGCACCGCTGAGGAGGAGGGAGAGGACCCTATACAGACCGTCCCCGACCCCCGCGGCCGCTCGCCGGATGAAGAAACAGTAACCCATGAGAGCATGGATCAATTGCAGATTGCCCTTGAGGGCTTGCCCGCGCGGCAACAGCAGGCATTCCTGCTGCGTGCTTGGGAAGGCCTGGACGTTAGACAGACCGCCGCCGCTATGGAATGCGCCGAGGGCAGCGTGAAGACTCATTACTCACGCGCCATACACTCTCTACGAGCTCAACTAGGTGAACACTGGCCATGAATAAGGCAGACGACGCAGTATTGCTGCAGAAAATTTGCCGGCATTTAGATGCTAGCATTGCGCATCTACCCTTCTTTGTTGAGCAACAGCTCAGCCACGCTAGGCAATCGGCGCTCAAGCAGCAATCTCACAGCGCCACAGCGGGACAGGACGCTGCAGGCCTCGCACAGTCTGTCAGCAGGGAGATGAATGACAATAGCGTCCCTCCAGATATAGAGGCGCGCCTAGACCAGATACGAAACAGTGCCGTTGCGCGGTTTGAGCAACTGCAGCAGACGCAAAAAGCGCTAAAGACAGAGACTGTTGGGCTTTCATTGCGCACCTGGTTTAAATCCCTACTCGCTGCATTCAATTTTTCAGCATCAGCGGGTATGCTAGCTACAGCCTGCATTCTGATCACAGCGATTTCCCTATTCTATGTGAACTCCAGACCCACAGGCACGCTAACACTGGAAGAAGAGATTGGCCTTGTAGCCACAGCCGAAGACATTGAACTCTATGAAAATTTGGAATTTTATCTTTGGCTGGCAGAAAACGAGTCACTCACGCTGTGATATTGGAAGAACTAGAGCGGGACTAAGACTCCAATCCTATTCAGGGCTAGCTCTCTTCCTTACATGCATAAGCGGATTGTTCTCGAATGCCTATGCAGCAGAGGATGAGCCTGGCGAAGTAACACCGGATCTGGAATTTTTAGAATTTCTTGGCCAATTTGAAACAGATGCTGGAGAGTGGGTGGATCCCAACAGCTTATTAACCGAGGAGTTTACTGAATTGTTGGATGCATCGACCGCCACTGATTCAGCAAACGATTCGGCCGACACCAACAATGCGACAGACACTAACTGATGATTAAGCAAACCCTACCAAGCAGCATGCTCCTTCTCGTGATTTTTTTCGCGCAGGTCGGTCTTGCTCAGGATAAAACTCCCTGGACAGATCTATCACTAGAAGAAAGACAAATACTGCAGCAACTCGAACCGCAGTGGGAAAATCTTAGTGTTGAGAGACAGCAACGCCTGCGGCGTGGGGCGAATCGTTTTCAACAGATGCAACCACAGCAGCGCGAGCAAGCCAAGAATCAACAGCAACGATTTCAGAGTCTTTCGCAGCAGCAACAGCAAGTAATTAACCAGCGCTTCCAACGATTCAACAGCCTTAGCCGACCACAGCAACGTCGGCTAAGAAACGTGCAAAGACGCTTCCAGAATATGCCCCAAGCTGAACGGGAAAGACTTCGCGAACAATTTGAGCAGCAGCTACAGCGACAGCGAAATGCTCGGCCAGAGCAGAACGACGGCGCCCGCAGCACTACCCCAGAGCAGCGCATTCGCCGAGTGATCCGGCAGAATCGGAACGTGCTGCGACCCAATAGAGCGCAAACACCGCAGCGCCCGAATGCCACCACGCCAATCAGGTAGCACCCTAGAGCTAGTCGCCTATAGGCCAGGCATTAGTGATGGGATAGCGCCGATCTCGACCAAAGCCCCTCTGAGTAAGCCGCACGCCTACGGGGCTCTGCCGCCTCTTGTACTCGTTCAAATCCACGAGCCGAAGTACGCGCCTTACGACCTGCTCATCGAAACCATGAGCAATAATGGATGTAGCGCTCTGATCCTGCTCCACGTAAAGCTCCAGTATCCGATCGAGTACGTCGTAGGGCGGCAAGCTATCCTGATCTACCTGATCCGGAGCAAGTTCCGCCGATGGAGGCCTATCGATTACACGTTGCGGAATCACTTCGTCTGGAGTTTGGGAATACTCAGAATTTCGGTAAGTAGCCAAACTGTAAACCATTGTCTTAGACACATCTTTCAATACGTCGAAGCCACCCGCCATATCCCCGTAGAGAGTCGAATAACCAACCGCGATCTCGCTCTTGTTGCCAGTGGTTAAAACCAGCAAACCCTTCTTATTTGAAATCGCCATCAGCAACACACCCCTGCATCTGGCCTGGATATTTTGCTCACTAACATCCGCCTCGGAGCCGGCAAATTGCTCCTCAAGCGCTTCTATGAAAGCTGAATAGACCCCCTCGATCGATATAGACTGATAGTTGACGCCGATTTTGTTAGCTTGCTCCGCTGCGACATCGAGACTCAACTGAGATGTATAGGCGAAAGGCATCATCACCGCCTGAACGCGTTCACTGCCCAATGCATCCACAGCTATTGCAAGAGTAAGCGCAGAATCGATGCCCCCGGACAAACCTAAAACCACCCCCTTGAATCCATTCTTATTCACATAGTCGCGAACCCCCAAAACCAGGCTATGGTAGACTTGAGATTCCAGAGATAAGTGAGCCGCGAGATGCTGCATCGGTATCGTACATGGCGCTCCGCTTTCGGCAGACTCATGTACGACCACCGGCAGCAAGGTTTCAATATAGCTGGGGGCTAGACAGTGGCACTCTCCCGTAGCGGATACCGCCATAGACCCACCATCGAAAACGAGTTCGTCCTGCCCCCCCACCATGTTTACATAAAGAATTGGAAAGCCGCCTTCCGTGCTTCTCGCTCGAAGCAGCTCCTGCCGATCGCTCAATTTATTCATATGAAAAGGAGACGCGTTGATATTGATCATCAACTGGGCTCCAGCCGCCCTAGCCTGTAACACAGGCTCGTGCTCCCACATATCCTCACAGATTGTAAACGCTACCTTCTGCCCGCCAATTTCCACTACACAGGCTTCGCTACCCTTTTCGAAATAGCGCTGCTCATCGAATACCTGATAGTTTGGTAGATGCTGCTTGCGGTAATTCGCGAGACTCTCTCCATAGCCAATTACCGCCAAAGAATTGTATAGCTTGCCGCCCTCTCGCTCTGGATAGCCTATGACCAGATGCGCGGGCAGTTTTTCATCCCGAATCCGCTGTAGCGCCTTTTCAATTCGAATAGATAAACTGGCGCGCAACAGCAAATCCTCAGGCGGATAGCCAGTCAATGCCAACTCTGGAAAGGCAACCAAATCTGCCGAATACTCCTGGATCGCTTGCTTCGCTTTCTCAATTATCAGCGACGTATTAGAATCAATATCACCGACTAAGAAATTGAGCTGAGCCATCACCACGTTCATTTGCCGCCCCATACCCATCTCTTTACTGCTATCCTTAAATTCATATTCAGACATACCCTGAAAAACCACGGCCAATAAGCTTCACTGCGCAAACTTATTGGTATAATCATCGCCTACAGACCAATTGTAACGGAAACCATGAACGAAAGAACCGCACAATATCCCGGCCAGATATACAACGTTTCGGTGGTATACAATATTTACCGTATTGTCCTCCCCTTGGTGCTTCTGGTTTCCTCTTTAGGACAGAGTAGCACTCTGCTCGGAGCCCTCGACCCCACTCTTTTCGTTCAAGTATGTACGGTCTACGCAATCTTTGGCGTAATCGTTACCTTCTTCCTGCCTCTTGGAACAGGTATCGTTAAGAGCGAACACATCCTCACCGGCAGCCTCATCATCGATATTTTTGCCATCACCCTGCTCACTTATAGCAGTGGCGGCATGATCAGCGGTCTCGGCCTACTATTAATCGTAACGATCGCATCCGGCAGCATTCTGATTCGAGGAAGAATAAGCACATTTTTGGCGGCCGTCGCCGCCCTCTCGCTTATCTATAGCGAATTATATCTCACTCTTTCCATAGATAACCCTTCTAACCAATTCATCCAGACAGGGATTCTGGGTGCAATATTATTTACAACATCTCTGTATATCCAGACATTAACGAACCGAATCTATAAGGCCGCTGTTCTTGCCGAAAAGCAAGCCAGCGACATTATAGAACTGGAAAAACTAAACAATGAAATAATTCAACGGATGCGAACGGGTGTAGTAGTAGCAAACCCCCAAGACCGAATCGTAAGCATGAACAGCGCTGCACGAAGTATTCTATTGCCAGCTCTCAAGCCAGATGAAGATCAAGAAGAGCACCCCTATAAGCTCCCCCCTGCCCTGTCCGAGCAACTTAATCTCTGGAAGATTAATTCTAAGAGACAGCCACAACCAATCATCATTCCTAATTCAACAAGGCAGGTTCAATTGAATTTTGCATTTTTGACTCCAGAGTCGGATTCTGACGTGCTCGTATTTCTAGAAGACAATCTACAGATAGTACAGCGGGTCAGGCAGATGAAGCTCGCATCTTTAGGTAAGCTAACCGCCAGCATAGCCCACGAAGTGCGCAATCCTCTGGGGGCTATTAGTCATGCAAGCCAACTACTTCGCGAGTCAATAACTGTCAACGAAGACGATAAGAGAATGATCGAAATCATACTCGATCACTGCAATAGAGTTAATCTAATCATCGAAGATGTACTGGATGCCTCGCGACATGACGACACCACAGCGAATGTCATCGATCTAGAGGCATGGATAACTGGGTTCATAAATAACTACAAGTCGACTCATGAGCTATGCGCTGACATACAGCTGCAGATGGTTACGTCGGACGTGAAAGTAAAGGTAATAGAAGGCCAACTTGAACAGGTTCTCAACAATCTTTTTGATAATGGCCTTCGCTACAGTTTCAAAAATACGGGCGATGCGACACTTCTTATCCAGATCGGCATGGAGAACAACGATGGCGACGAACAACCCTTCATTCACATAATCGATGATGGTCCCGGCATAGGCGAAGAGGATGAGAGCCGCCTATTTGAACCTTTTCATACTACAGAATCTAGCGGCACTGGCCTGGGTCTTTATATATCCAAAGAACTGTGCGAAGCTAATCAATCACAACTGGTGTACGGCAGAACTCCCTCAGGCAAAAGTAGCTTCAGCATCTTTTTCGGCAATCCAGACAGAGTGATGTCCTAAGATGCACCCTATTGAATCTTCTATGGCGATAAGACCATGACAAATAGAATTCTGATCGTCGATGATGAGCCGGATATACGCGAGCTCCTTGAAATCACCCTCGGTAGAATGTCGCTAACAACTAGCAGTGCAGAGGACTTGGCGTCTGCACGGCACCTGCTGTCGACCGAGAGTTTTAATTTATGCCTCACCGACATGCGCCTTCCAGATGGCGATGGCATCGAACTGGTGGAATACATACAGAAAGAATACAACCAGATGCCCGTTGCGGTTATCACAGCGCACGGTACTACCGAGGCCGCCATCAAAGCCCTCAAGAGTGGTGCATTCGACTTCGTTTCGAAGCCGGTTGATCTGCAAAAACTCAGGGACATGGTTAATTCAGCCTTACGCCTCTCCCAAGAACAGCTCGACGACGCCTCATTGAAGGGAATAGCAAGTCCCCGAATCGGGCCCTCTATAACCGGCCAGTCGGCTCGCATAATAGAGTTAAGAGAACAGATCGGAAAATTGGCTCGCAGCCAAGCCCCTATTTATATCAGCGGTGAATCTGGCAGCGGAAAGGAGCTGGCGGCACGGGCGATACATCAGCACAGCTCTCGCAGCAAGGAACCTTTTATCGCGGTCAACTGTGGAGCAATCCCGCGAGAGCTTGTCGAAAGCGAACTCTTTGGCCATATCAAAGGAAGTTTTACTGGCGCTGACACCAACAAACAAGGCTTGTTTCAAGCAGCTCACGGAGGAACTCTATTTCTTGATGAGATCGCCGACCTACCCCTGCACACGCAGGTTAAACTACTAAGAGTTATTCAAGAGAAGTCTATAAGACCTGTCGGCTCACAGGCCGAACAAGCTGTGGACGTCAGAATCTTAAGCGCTACACACAAGAACCTGACTAAAGAAGTTGAACTAGGGCATCTACGTCAAGACTTGTATTTCAGACTCAACGTAATTGAGCTTTCCGTCCCCAGCCTGCGGGATCGAAAAGACGATATCCCCGAACTTTGCCTGAGCATTCTCAACAAAATAGCCAAAGAAAATTCCGACGAGGTTTGTCAGCTTAGCAATGAGGCCTTAGAAGCCCTGCTCAAATACCGGTTTCCGGGCAACGTAAGGGAATTAGAAAATATCCTGCAGCGAGCCGCTACGCTTTGTGAAGCAAATACTATTCAAGCATCAAATCTCGAATTTATCAGGGCACCGAGCGCCGTAGCAACTACCAACACAAGCCCCGAAACAGGCAGCACTGAGGCTGAAGACAGTGTTGTAATTGGAGAAGATTTTTCACTCGAGAAGCACTTGGAATCCATCGAAATCGAAGCTATCGAGAAAGCGCTTGAGGAAACTCGATGGGACAAAACCGCAGCCGCCAAGAAGCTAGGCATGACTTTCAGGTCTCTGCGCTATAGATTGAAAAAACTTGGCCTAGACTAACCTTCAACCCTGAATTTCTCCGCGCTTTACAGCGCCTAAAAAGATCAAGCCACGCTCGATATAGATAGTTGCAGATAGCTTCTATCATCTCCATTTCTGCCGCACTGCCCACTATTGTGAACTACACTTAATCTATCTAGAAAACTCGGCGTCACAGGACGGTGCTTCGGTGAAAGGATATCTGGGTCTGGCACTGCTCGAATTACTCTTGTGCATGGTTCTGCTCGCAGCACTATTAGCTATTTCGCTCCCAAACTTCGAAAAGCAGCTCGCCTCTGTTTCTGGATAAGTAACGCTTCGCAAACTGGCCAAAGCGATCCAATTAGGAAAGTCTTCAGCCATAGCAGATGCGACAACAGTTACGCTATGCCGATCTGCAGATGCTCTCACCTGCGGTGGCAGCTGGCAGGAGGGAATCATAATCTTCACCGACTACAATAGTGACCGAGTGATAAATAACGACGATAGGCTTGTGCGACACATCACCTTTCCCAATAGCGCAGGCCACATCAAATTTCGAGCATTCCAGAACAAGCAATACCTGCAACTCACCAGGCTAGGAAGTACACGTTATCAGAATGGAAATTTTACCTACTGCCCGAACTTTGGCGATAGAAGCTTAGCGAGACAGCTAATAATAAACAGACCAGCTCGCCGCATCGCAATCTAGACCGTCATTGCTAGGACAAATTCCCACATTGATACCGCGCTTAATCGCTTCACTACGCGCCAAGTTAAGCGTAGTCATGAATAGCTTAGCTTGCGAATTAGTCACATTACTCTCAATAGTGTCCTGAAAATTGGGCAGAGCCACAGCCAACAGAATGCTCAGAATAGCCAGTGATACCAGCAGCTCGATCAGAGAGTAACCCTTGTTTTGATTACATTTTTTCAATTTGATGGAATCCGTATAGCATGAAATTTCCGTTTCAAAGCAAATCTTCTTCACAGGCGCTACCAAGAACCTCTGAGAACCCTTCAATTCAGGGCTACAATCCCGAATTCTCGGGCCAAATAACGCATTTGTACAAGTAGTTTGTCGGTTAAGCCGGCTACAATTGAATAGCTATCGGTAGTTCTATCAAGCCTAACCGTATAGAATCCTCTGCGAAAGACTGTGATTTGGCTAAAAGAACTAATAATTTCAGACACTTAATTGATTATACTGTGACAGAATTCACATCATACTGGCCCCTAGGACACAGAAGAGTAACGCCTTCAGCCCACATGGAGCGCGCCTATGCGAAGGTACAATGCACATTGTACCTTTTTTGAGCCCCAATCACTTAGACTCTGCTGTTTGAGCCGCGCTAGGAATTATCTTGGAAATTACCCTTAGCTCAGTCCTTTTGCTTGGCATTACCGGATTCTTTGCGGGCGGCATTAATACTGTTGCTGGCGGCGGGTCGAACCTCGCTCTACCGGCGCTGATGGTGTTAGGCCTACCTGCGGATATTGCCAACGCCACTAACCGCGTCGCTGTTACCATGCAGTGCTTAGTCGGCCTGGCAGGATATGACAAGCACGAAACCCTGGACCGACCGGCCGTTATTCCAATCCTCATCCCAACCGTAATTGGCGGCACGGGCGGCGCTATTGCGGCAGCACTGATACCCAATCTTTTCTTGAAGCCAATACTGCTAGGTACGATTTTGCTGATGGCGCTGGTCATTTTACTCAAGCCCACGGTTATCGCGCCCCCTCCCGACACACAGAATATCTCCCCTAGTGAAAGCCGAGGCGCCTGGTGGGGGCTGTTCGCCGCTGGAGTCTATGGTGGCTTCGTTCAGGCGGGGGTTGGGTTCATTCTTCTAGCCGCTCTAGCAGGTGGACTTCGCTATGACTTGCTTCGCGCAAACGCACTGAAGACAGCCTGCGCACTGGCATTTACGAGTGTCGCACTGGTGATATTCATAGCGTTCGATCAGGTCTGGTGGATCCCTGGCCTGATTCTCGCCACCGGATCAATGGCCGGCGCTCATCTCGCTGTAAAAGTCGCCGTTCGCGCCTCGCAGGAAAGCATCAAGTGGTTTCTCTTTCTAATGACGCTCTGTGCAGTCATCGCTGGACTCGTGTTCTAGCTGCCTTGCCTGGTCGAAACGAAGCGCATCGTGATTTTTGCACCACCTAAGTTACTCGAGCCAACCTCTATGGTGCCCCCATAACTCCCGACAATATCAGTGACAACCGCCAGCCCAATTCCCTGCCCCTGCACTAGAGTATCGGCTCTGGCTCCGCGTTGCAGCACATACTCCTGTTTCTCAATACTAATACCAGGGCCGTTATCCTCGATGACAATTTGTAAGCCAGAGGAGTCATGGTTTTCAACACTCGCCCGAATACTGACCTCGCCTCTGCCATACTTGAACGCATTATCCAGAACATTGCCAAGCACCTCCAGCAGATCACGCTCGTCTCCATAGAACACAGCGTCCTCGTCCAATAATTTGACTAACGACACTGACTTGTCTCTATACACCTTGGCCAGGGCATCAAGAACTTTCTCCGCTACGGGCTTTACCTGCACCTGTCTGGCTAGCGAAGAACGGTTATTGGTTTGCACCGCCCGTTGCAACTGATAACTAACTATTTGATTCATTCGAGCAAGCTGCTCATCTACCGCATCGAGCTGCTCCTTATCGTCGGCCTTACTACTAGAGAGCGTCTGCATAGTGCCCGCGATCACCGCCAGCGGCGTTTTCAGGCTGTGCGCAAGATCTCCGAGCGTAGTTCGATATCTCGCCTGTTGTTTTCGTTCTGTCTCAATTAACACATTGAGATTATTCGTTACGCGCTGCAACTCCTGGGGATAATTTCCGGCGAGTTGATTTTTCTCTCCAGACTCAATCTGCTTGAGATCTCTGGCCATCCTATGCAATGGCGACAAGCCCCAACGCATCAGGAAAAACTGAATCAACAGCAGCAGCAGTGCCACGCCGCCCAACCACGACCACAGACTCGTTCTGAAGTTAGATATTTCTGAATAGTACGGAGCGGCATCTTCGATTACAGTAAAACTGTACTCGCTAATACCATCCTCCCAGAGAATGCCGTAGCTCAGCACGAAGTACTCGTCTCCTTCTGCGCTTAGTGTTTTTGAAGACTGTGTCTCACCGACTTGAACCGGCTGACGCAGTACTTGGGGATCGGCTAGAGAAAAGGCAAGCGCCGAGTCACTGCGCCATAACTCACCAAGGCTAGGCCGACTGATGAACCCATAGAGACCCGAATTGAGCTGGCTAAACTTTGGCTCACGCAAGTCTTCCAAGAAATAAAACTCGCCATCAGACACCTCCGCCGCTCCCAGCAGAAGATAGATCTGTACCTGCAAGCGCTCGGCCGCACCCGCTTCAACACTATTTCTAAACGCTCGATCCAATACCACACCGGTAAGACCTAAAAACACAAACAAAAGAATGCTAAACGAGATGACGAGTCGCGTCTGTATAGAATAATTTGATGATTCTTCAGAAGTGGTCATACAGTAGTGACCATACTAACTCGAATTGCCTGACTATGATTCTTCAAGGCTAAATCGATAGCCCTGACCGCGAACCGTTTCGATGGGCTTTAGGGTCTGATCTGGATCCAACTTTTGTCTGAGGCGACGAACGAAGACTTCAAGGACATTGCTATCACGGTCGTAATCTTGCGCGTACAGGTGCTCTGTCAATTCAGTCTTCGAGATCACCTGCCCCGGATGCAGCATCAAATACTCAAGCATCTTGTATTCGTAAGCAGTTAGGTCGACAGCTTCTTCATCTACCAACAAGCGCTTCGCAGTAATATCGAGACTAAGCTGACCGAATTCGAGCTTTGGTTTGGCAAAGCCTGCCGCGCGTCTTAGCAACGCATTTAGCCTGGCTAGGATTTCTTCCAGCTGGAAGGGTTTAACGACATAGTCGTCAGCCCCGGCATCGAGGCCGGCAACCTTGTCTTGCCAGTCACCGCGCGCGGTAAGTATCAGGATTGGATATTCCTTGCCTGCCGCACGAACCTGCTGAATGAGGGAGATACCATCAATTTCTGGCAAACCCAGATCGATGATGGCAGCGTCGAAGTCGTATTCGGTCGCATAGTACAGACCAGACTTACCGTCTTCGGCCACATCAACCACATAACCTTGTTTGGCAAGCCCCTGCTGCAATTGCTCACGCAACAAACTTTCATCTTCAACTACGAGTAATCGCATCCTGAACCACCTCAATATCTACCTAGAGAGCGATCAGAGAGTTGTTCAGAGGCTCCCTAATTCTCTCGCGATCGGCTTAGCCGCCACCGCTTATTCTGCCCGTTATGACATTCACGAAAACAGTAAATAGCTTGCCTTCGTTCTCCATACGAATCTGATAACGCTGGTTATCACCTTCTCCGATCAGGCTAATTCGTAGAACATTGCCAGCGAAACGCTGCCTGGCGATCTCCACCGCCTGCCTTTCCGTTACGCGCGGTCTGGCCTGAGTGGCGTTTCCAGCATTATCGCTACGGTTAATGTCAATCTGTGCCGGTTGAACGGGAATATTCTGGGCATGCGCTAGCTCGACCACCCCAAAGAGTAATACGACTAGCAAACTTAGTATCGATGTCTTGCTCAAAATATTCCTCGTTATCCGAGAACCCCATAATCAGATTCAACAATCGGCCTGGCTATAAAACCGGTTGAATGCTCACCCTGACTCGAATCTCTTTGCCTGGGTCTGTATTGGTTCTTACGGAATACTCCTGCCCGTTATAAAGATAGGTAACCTGATAGCCTGCCAGCCTCTCTTCTTCATGCTGCTGATATACGGTCTCACAGCGCTGCACTGTCTGATATTCACGGCTACTCGGTCGTTCGTTGCGACGCATAATATCACGTCCTATTGAGTGTCCCAACATAGCGCCAAGAACCGCGCCAACACGCTGGTTCGACTTATTATGCCCTACAGCGTTGCCGATCGCTCCACCCAGGATTGTACTCACCAGCACCGGTGTATTTGAGCGATTTCCATTACCATGACGATCTATCGCGGTTTCCTCTTCCCAACACTGCTCCTGGGGGCTTGAAATCTCGACAAGCTCATAGATCGCGCGCGATTCAATTACCGGCGCAGTGGCGTAAGTGGTTTCCGCGAATACCTGAGTGGATAGCAATCCCAATGCTGCCAATGTGCCTAATAGTCTAGTGTTCATGTCCTATCCTCACTGATCAAAGCCTCATTTATCGTCTGGCACAAGATGTTTAAGTCACACCTTAATACCAGCCTAGGTTGCTAATCTAGCAAGTAGAAGCTGAATTGAAGCTGAAGCGAACATAGGGGTTTGCGGGTATTCTGGAGTACTCATGGGCTATTTTATTTGTCGCAGCAGTAGTGTATTTTATCGCTAGACTTTCTTGAGAGGCTCTAGCTTATGAGACGCCCGGAGGAGAGAAGGTCCACAAAGGTCAGGACGGCTCGCAAGCTGCCTTTGCCCGGTCATATTTTTAGCTGTCCCATAGAGGAGCCCGCAACCCACAGCAGTCTTTCACCAGCCAGCGTATTAACTATAAAACCAATAAGAGTATGAACATGTTCAAAAAGCCATTTATTATTTCAGCTATTGTCACACTTCTAGCCTGCATTCCGCTCTACCTTCTTAGCTCGCAGGAATATTCATTAACCACTGCCAATTTGCCCCTATTCGCGCTTTCTCTATTCGTTATTCTATTAATAAGCAGCTTCTGGGCCGCCCAAGCTTCTGCTTCCAGCGGATTTGACTACGATGAAAATGAACCGCATTCGCCTAGAGAGCAAGGCAGTGTGAAGTGGTTTAACGCAAGCAAGGGGTTCGGTTTTATTACTCGCGACAGCGGCGATGACGTATTCGTTCACTTCCGTTCAATTCGAGGCGAGGGACACCGCGTTTTACACGATGGGCAGCGTGTGGAGTTTGAAGTTAGCGAAGGCGATAAGGGCTTGCAGGCTGACGATGTCGCAGTGGCGGGCTAGCGACTAGTAAAACCCTCTCAGTAGTGAGGGGGTTTTTCATTTTGATCTGACTCACCTCCCTCACCGGGCACTCTCTCGATCGCTTCTTGTAATTGCTCCTTTACCGCAGACATCTGCCTGAGCAATTCATCGAGTTGACGCTGTTGCCTAATAACAACTTCGTTTAACGCTGACAACAGATCCTCTTGATAACTAAATTTAGTTTCCAATTCGACTAGCTTTTCTTCCATTTTCCCCGCCTCTGAACTACCGCCCCTATAAAAAATTTCACCAACATTCCCAATGATTACGCTACCGGTTGCAGCTGCGCCCGATTCTGTTAATACTACGCTCTATCGTGTTGAGTTTTACAGCTAATTCAACCTAGACCCTATAAGCCACTCTTGCAGGAACCTCAATAATGGAAAAAGCCCCGATCAACTGGACGAATATGCTGTTATTCAGCCTAACGCCGGCATTCGCCATAGTCCTGGTACCCCTCTACGGGTATTTTTATGGCTACGACCTTTACGAATGGGCCGTTTTCATACTTCTCATGGGCTTTTGCGGCATATCCATTACCGCCGGCTATCACCGCCTCTGGTCCCACAAAGCCTACAAGGCACATCCAATTGTTCGCTCAATCTTCGCATTGGGAGGCGCCTGCGCACTTCAAAACGACATCTTAACCTGGGCGTCGGCACACCGGCGCCACCATCAATGTGTTGATAACAATGAACGGGACCCATACTCTGCAAGCCGAGGGTTTTGGTTTTCTCATATAGGCTGGATTCTGCGGAATTATAAGAGCGGTCAGGATGACTTTTCGAATGCCAAGGATCTCATGAATGACCCAATCGTCATGTGGCAGAGAAAGTACTATCTAAGCTTACTTCTGTTTATGAATATTGGCCTGCCCGCATTCCTTGGGTTTATACACGGAGATATTCTCGCTGGAATATTGCTAGGCGGATTACTGCGCCTGGTTTTAAGCCAGCATGTTACCTACCTGATAAATTCCATAGCACATATGTGGGGGCGACAGCCGTATAGCGAGAATAGCTCTGCGAGAGACAACACATTGCTAGCATTCTTTACCTATGGTGAGGGCTATCATAATTATCATCACACATTTCAATGGGACTACAGAAATGGTATTCGGTGGTGGCATTTCGATCCAACGAAATGGATCATAAGCCTGCTTGCACTGATTGGTCTGACCCACGATCTAAAGCGCTGTAATACAGCACAGATCGAGAAGGCTAGACTGGAACTTCAATACCGTAAAGCGACAGAGAAATGCGAACGCTTCGACATTTCTGAAACCTGGAGACTTCGCCTGGAGTCAGAATACGAACAGTTCCTGCACACCCTGCAACTATGGACCGAACACAGGCAGGCCTGGTACGAGGCTAGAGGCAAGCAGCTACAGGAAAGCCTCCATTCATTGGATCAACTCCAGCTCAAGCATGGCTACCGTGAGATGCAATTTCGACTAAAGACTCAGAAACGGCGCTGGCAGCATCTGCTACGCAGCCTCGCAGAGCCCCATCCACAGCTTACATAATTATTACGATCGACCGTGTAAACGGAAGTATCCGGAGCGCGTTCTACTCTACTCAGTTAAGCCACTTGGCTTGCAATTAAGCACGAGGCCCATGATCCAGCCCTCATGCGCCTATCGTAATTATCGAGATTCTGGCAGAATTGAGACAAAGCGGTCTTCAAGTTTTAGAATGGCAACTAACTCACGAGATAGGGAACAACATGAAATTTAAGCAGAAATCACAGATATTAGCTTTTTTAGCAATTAGCGCAGTGAGCACGCTCGCCTCAGCTGTAGAAGAAGGTGATACCGCACCAATTTTCGACCTACCTTCGATCTACAGCGATCAGCCCGCAATTAGTACAGCCAGCCTTGAGGGAAAGACTGTTTATGTCGACTTCTGGGCCTCCTGGTGTGCTCCCTGCCTCACCTCGCTGCCTTTGTATAATGATATGTATCATAAATACAAGGATCAGGGCTTGGAGATAGTCGCCATCAACGTAGACAACCCAATCGAAGATGGCTTGGACTTCCTGGAAGATACGCCGCTAGACTTCTTAATTCCGGCAGACCCAGAGGGTGATGCGGCCGAGCTGTTTGAGGTGATAGGCATGCCGACTTCCTACCTGATTCAGCCTGATGGCACAGTAACCTTGGTCCATATGGGCTTTCGATCTGGCGATATCGACATGATAGAGGAAGCCATTCAGGCCTCGCTGTCTGGCAACTAGTCAGCTGAGGCCGCATAGCGGGAGGTAGTTTCCATGAAACAACTGCGTACGGCTCTACTAATGCTAACTTGCAGCATTATTCTTATCTCCTGCGCTGACGTGCGAGCATGGGAGCGCGGCTATCTCGCCAGGGACGAAATGACCTGGGATCCAGACCCTCTGGAGAGCGCTCTAAATGACCATATCTTCTTCAGTAAAGAAGCCTCCTCTGGCGGCAACAGCGCAGCCGGTGGCGGCTGCGGCTGCAACTAGCGCAATTGTGAAGAATAGCGCCTCTGCCAATATCATCGCCCTGTCCAGCACCGCACTGGCGCTGCCTGGAATAGCCCTGGCAGATGCGCCTCCTACACAAAGCACAGTCTCTTATAAGTTATCCAACTATCAGGAAGACGACCTCTCGCGCTCCGAGGTGCCCTCTGGCGAACTGAATCGCTACGACATCGACGTACACCAGTTTCAACTGGTCGCTCCTATGGGGCGCAATATGTCTGTGCACGTTGATGCCAATTATGAATCCTTGAGCGGCGCATCGCCCTGGTTCACCACTCTTGGCCTTGATGGAAAACCGGTGGTGAACCTAAGCGGCGCTAGCGGCATCAGCGATAACCGCTCGGAACTCAGCGTAGGAACTCGTTACTATCTGGACAACGGCAGCTTCGCAGGCAACATCGGTTATTCTGAAGAAAACGACTACAGGGCTGTCTATTTCGGCCTCAACGGCGAGAGACACTATAACAATGACCTAACTACGCTTGCCGGGGGCTTCAGTTACTCATCGGACGACATCTTTCCCACAGACGCCGCCCTCTTCAACCGAGTCCGTGACGAAGACAAACAAAGCAGCTCTGTTTTTGTGTCTCTCACGCAAATCATTAATCAGGTATCCAGCTTTCAATCCGCCCTGAGCTTTACCGAACAATCGGGATTTCTAAGCGATCCCTACAAACTAAGAGACGTACGCCCCGAAGACAAGACACAAATAGCCTGGAGCAATTCCTATAGAAGGTTTTTTGTAGCGGCGAATGCTGCACTGCATGTTAACTACCGTTTCTACCATGATGATTTTGGCATTAGCTCTCACACCAGCGACGTTTCCTGGCACCAAAATTTAGGACGCCAATTTCAAATTGTTCCCCAGTTGCGTTACTACAGCCAATCTGCCGCAGATTTCTTCACTAACGTCGACGATTTCCTGAATCCTCTAAGCGAGTATCAGTCTAGCGATTACCGACTCTCCGCGTTCGGTGCTGTTAGCGGTGGCTTCAGCCTGATTGCAGACATGGGCTCTTGGAAGGCAACACTCACCGCGGAACGCTATTTAGCTAACGATAAGTATTCCGCCTATGCTGTTTCACAGCCAAGTACAGCTCTTGTTAAATACAATCGACTCTCTCTTGGCGTTGATTTTAGCTTCTAAGCAACTGCGCCGTTTTTACGCAGCCACTCTCCTCTAACAAACTAATTCGCTTCACCATTCGGCTATGCACCTTTCTTTAAAAAGCTCCTCTTTCAAGGCCATGGGAAGTTTCTGCGAGATCCAACTCTTTGCAGAATCGCGCATCGACGCGAAGAAAATATTGAGCCAATTGACTGAGGAAGTTGCTCGCCTGGAAAAGAAATATTCTCGCTTCAGAAGCGATAGTTTTCTAACGGAGATAAACCGATCGGCAGGTCTGAAACGCGGCATTGATATAGATAATGAAACACAATCACTGCTCGATCATGCAAAGAACTGCTATGAGACCAGCGAAGGCCTATTCGATGTTACCGCAGCCGCTCTAAGCCAAATCTGGGATTTCAAGAATGCACAGATACCGACTCAAGCGCAGATAGATGCGGCTCAAACAACGCTGGGTTTTCACAAGATCTCCTGGGCAGATTCACGCCTGCGCCTCCCCCCAGACATGCAGATAGATTTTGGTGGGATCGTAAAAGAATATGCGGCGGATTCAGTTGCCCGTTTGGCTCGCAATCTAGGCGTTAATCACGGCCTGGTAAACCTCGGCGGCGATTTCAGTGTTATCGGAGCGCAGCCGGACAACAGGCCATGGAGCACAG
>Ga0115566_10001088_pt1 | contig 23508 bp, 22 predicted proteins | sample COGITO_mtgs_1204_3_FD_87173 | JGI IMG/M metagenome (GOLD analysis project Ga0115566, IMG submission 87173) | Pelagic marine microbial communities from North Sea - COGITO_mtgs_120405 | ecosystem: Environmental > Aquatic > Marine > Epipelagic | place: Germany:Helgoland, sampling site Kabeltonne...
CCAGCCGAGGAAGCAGCAGAAGCTCCAGCAGAAGAAGCAGCCGAGGAAGCTCCAGCCGAGGAAGCAGCAGAAGCTCCAGCAGAAGAAGCAGCCAAGGAAGCTCCAGCAGAAGAAGCAGCCGAGGAAGCTCCAGCCGAGGAAGCAGCAGAAGCACCAGCCGAGGAAGCTCCAGCCGAGGAAGCAGCAGAAGCTCCAGCAGAAGAAGCAGCAGAAGCTCCAGCAGAAGAAGCAGCCGAGGAAGCTCCAGCCGAGGAAGCAGCAGAAGCTCCAGCCGAGGAAGCTCCAGCAGCAGAAGAAAATAAAACTCCTGCTAAAGAATAACTAGTTAAATAAACATGCGGTCCTCTGACCGAAAAATTATATTAGGGAAGTTAGGCAAGCCGCACGGCTTGAAAGGTTTTCTATATATTAGATATTACGGGGATGATCCTAAATCTCTCTTAAATTTCTCTCAGATTTATTCTGAAGACTCTTCGTTAGGCAAGGTGGATAAAATAGCTGAACTTAAAGATAGAGTTACTATCCATATTTCAGGAATTAATACTAGAAATTCTGCAGAAACTTTAAGAGATAAAGAGATTTATATTCAAGAAGATCAACTGCCCAAATTAGATAATGGAGAGGCTTATTTTTACCAATTAGAGAACCTTATAGTAAAAAATAAACAAGACGACATTCTAGGTTTAGTTGATTATATTATGCCCACCGGAGCCAATGACGTTCTAGTTGTTAAGCCTTCTAAAGAAAGTATAGATGATAAGGAAAGATTGATCCCCTATTTAAGACCAAAAATTATAGAAAGTATTCAAATAGAAGAAGGACATATTATCGTTGTTTGGCCAAAAGATTATTGATATGAGATTTGATGTTGTAACCCTTTTCCCTGACCTAATTAAGGATGCCTTAGATCATGGGATTACAGGGAGGGCGATGAAAGAAAATCAGTTAACTTTAAAAACTTGGAATCCAAGGGACTTCACTAATAATAAGACTGGGAGAGTTGATGATAAGCCATACGGTGGTGGTCCCGGGATGGTGATGGAATCAGAACCTTTGATAAAAGCTATAAAAAAAGCAAAACAATCATCCAATTCAAGTCATGTTATTTATTTGTCTCCTCAAGGTCAAAAATTTAATCAGAAAAGAGCAGAAGAATTCCTTCAACACAGGAAAATTATTTTATTGTCAGGAAGATATGAAGGTATCGATGAGCGAGTTATAGAAAGTGAAGTTGATGAAATATGCTCTGTAGGTGATTTTGTAGTCAGTGGAGGAGAAATACCTGCTTTGTTAGTAATTGATGCTGTATGCAGATTAGAAAAAGGTGTTTTAGGAGACCCTGATTCAGCTAGTCAAGATAGTTTCAGCGATGGTTTGTTAGAATTTCCTCAATACACAAGGCCAGATTCAAATGAGTTTGGTGAAGTTCCTGATGTACTACTAGGAGGAAATCATTCAGAAATAGCTAAATGGAGATTAAAAGAATCTTTAAGAAGAACTTTTAAACTAAGACCTGACCTCTTGAAGAAGAAAGTCTTAACGAATCAAGAAAAAGCTCTTATTATTGAAATTAAGAGTGAAGAAAATAGTTAATCTGATAGAATGCGCACCTTCATTACATAACAGCAAGGTTTTAAGTGAGTAAAAATAAATATATACAAAGTGTAGAAAAGCCACAATTAAGAGATGATATTCCAGATTTCTCTCCAGGTGACACTGTTGTCGTACAAGTTAGAGTTGTAGAAGGCTCTAAAGAAAGACTTCAGCCGTTTGAAGGTGTAGTGCTTGCTGTTAAGAAAAGAGATTTAGGCTCTGCCTTTATTGTAAGGAAAATTTCTAATGGCGTTGGTGTGGAAAGAACTTTCCAAACACACAGTCCAATAATTGGTAGTATTACAGTTAAAAGAAGAGGCGCAGTTAGACAAGCTAAGTTATTCTATCTTCGAGAAAGAACAGGACGTTCAGCAAGAATAAAAGAAAAACTGAGTTAGTAAAAGTCTTCGCTGCTCTATGCATATGGCCAGCGCATCAGATAATTCATCATTATTAATTGATAACTTTATCGATTTAATATGGCTTGAAAAAGGCCTAAGCACAAATACGTTAAGCGCTTATAGACAAGATCTTACTTCTTTTAATAAATGGCTCGGCGAAACATCTATAAAATCAGCTACTAAAGCAGATTTATTAGATTATCTTTCTTTTCGTCTTAAAGAAGGTTATAGCAGTAGATCAACGGCTAGAGCCCTCTCTAGTTTAAGAGCTTTTTATAATTATTTAACTAATGAATATAATCTTCAAGAAAATCCAACTGCTAAAATAGATAGTCCAAAATTAGGACATTCTCTCCCAAAGGTTCTTTCTGAAGAGGATGTTGAATTGTTAATAAAAACTCCCGATACAACCAGTCCAATAGGTTTAAGAGACAGAGCAATGCTTGAGTTGCTTTATGCATGTGGGCTTAGGGTTTCAGAGCTTATAAGCTTGGACTTGCTTAGCCTCAACACCAGACAAGGTATTGTGAGGGTTATGGGTAAGGGAGAAAAAGAGCGACTAGTTCCTTTAGGCGAAGAGGCACTAAAGTGGTTAAACAAATATTTAGAAGAGGGAAGAGATCTACTTTGTAAGAAAGATAATAGAGATTCTGCTTTATTTCTTAGCAAAAGAGGAAAGTCGATGACTAGGCAAACTTTTTGGTACAGAATCAAAGAATACGCCATCCAATCTGGTGTAGATAAGACATTATCACCCCATACTCTTAGGCATGCTTTTGCTACACATTTGCTTAATCATGGAGCAGATTTACGAACAGTTCAATTGCTATTAGGGCATACTAGCCTTTCTACTACCCAAATTTACACAGAAGTAGCAAGACATAGAATGAAAGAGATTCATACTGAGCACCATCCCAGAGGATAAAAAATGACATATAAATTTATTAAAATTATCGTATTTTTGGGTTGGCTAGCATCCACAGGGTGTAGCTCAGACCTGGAAAGTGGAGAACAAAAATCTGACTCTATAGAAGGAGTTAAATCTAAACTTGAAGAAATGTTACCCGATTCTATTAAATTACTTTCTGTTAGTGAAACAGACATTGATGGCTACTTTGAAGTTAATTTTGAAGGAATTGAGCCTCTTTATGTTTCCGATGACGGAGAGTATCTTATATCAGGAGATATTTATAAAATAACCAAACAGGGTTTGGTTAATAAATCTGATGCCAGAAGGAATTATCAAAGGATCAGTTTATTAAAAGAATTGGATGAACAAGAATTTATCACTTTTGAACCAGAATTAACTAAACATACTGTCTATGTCTTTACTGACGTGGATTGTGGTTACTGCAGGCAGTTCCATGGCCAGATGGCTGACTATCTTAATTTAGGTATCAGAGTTAAATATTTAGCTTTTCCAAGAGCAGGTCTTGAATCTGAGTCTTATAGAAAGATAGCTTCTGCATGGTGTTCATCAAGACCTCATGAATCTTTAACTACATTAAAGCTGGGAGATGAAATTAAAAATAATATGTGTGCTGATAACCCGGTAGAAAAACATTATAAATTAGGTTCTTCTATCGGCATTCAAGGAACGCCATCAATTATTACCGAAGAAGGAAAGCTAATCCCTGGGTATCTGCCACCTGAAGATTTACTTAACCAACTGACTTCTAAGAGCTAGAATTAGGCATATGGACACAAATTTTCCCAGAGTTAATCAACTTCCACCTTATGTATTTGATGAAATAGGTACACTTAAGGCAGCTGCTAGACAAGCAGGAGAAGACATTATTGATTTTGGTATGGGGAATCCAGATCAACCTACACCAGATAATATAGTAGAAAAACTTAGAGAATCAGTACTCAAAGCGTCTACGCATAGATATTCTCAATCTAAAGGTATTCCTAGATTACGTAAATCAATTTGCGATTGGTATGAGAGGAATTATTCTGTAACGTTAGATCCTGATACCGAGGCAGTAGTAACAATGGGTTCTAAAGAAGGTTTAGGCCATTTAGCTTTAGCAACTTTGGACAAAGGGGATGCGGTTCTAGTACCCAACCCTTCATATCCAATTCACCCTTATGGATTTGTTATAGCTGGAGCAGATATAAGACATGTGCCCATAGGAGAGGATATTGATTTCTTTTCTGAACTAGAAAATGCTGTAAAAAATTCTTTTCCTAAACCAAAGATGTTGGTTTTAAATTTTCCAGGTAATCCATCTACGGAATGTGTCGATATAGAATTTTTTGAAAAGATAGTAAAATTTGCTAAAGAACATGAAATCTGGGTTGTACAGGATTTAGCTTATGCAGACATTTGTTTTGACGGTTATAAAGCCCCATCTATTCTTCAGGTAAAAGGAGCAAAAGACGTTGCAGTAGAATTCTTTACACTTTCAAAAAGTTATAATATGCCTGGTTGGCGTGTAGGTTTTTGTTGTGGAAATAAAGACCTGTTAGCTGCTCTGGCTAGGATAAAATCATATTTCGATTATGGGCTTTTTACTCCAATTCAAGTTGCTGCCATAAAGGCCTTGGACGAAGGAGATGAGAATGTCAAAAAGATAAGATCAATGTACCAATCCCGAAGAGACGTATTGGTTAACGGTCTTAATAATGCCGGTTGGAAAGTTGAAAGTCCCAAGGCAACTATGTTCTTATGGGCAAAGATCCCAAGTACTCTGCGATCTTTAGGTTCTCTCGAATTCAGTAAAAAACTTTTAGCTGAAGCTCAGGTAGCTGTTTCTCCAGGTATTGGTTTTGGAGAGTATGGTGAAGGGTATGTTCGGTTCTCTTTAATAGAGAATGAACATCGTACAAGGCAGGCCGTGAGAAACATAAAACGTTTTCTTGCTGATGCCAGTAAAATTCAAGCAATAAGATAATTAAATATGAAAACTTTAAGAGTTGGTCTCTGTGGCGTTGGCAATGTCGGTGGGGCTGTCCTCAAGCTCCTTAAGGAATCTTCTGATTTATTAGAGCAACAAGGTGGGTTTTCCTTTGAACTGATCCAAGTGGGAGCCAGGAAAGGCCGTTCGGCTATTCCTTATGATGATATCGAAGTAACGACTAATTTGATGGATGTGGCGAACAATCCGGATGTTGATATATTTGTAGAATTGATAGGTGGAACTGATTTTGCTGGAGAACTTGTAAGGACTGCTATTAAGAATGGGAAACAGGTTGTGACTGCTAATAAAGCTCTTTTAGCTGTCGAAGGAGATGAGATATTTAAGCTTGCTAAACAAAATAATGTGCAAATTGGTTTTGAAGCTTCGGTAGCAGGAGGAACGCCAGTTATTAAAGCTCTTAGGGAAGGTTTGGTGGCAAATAAGGTTGAATGGTTTGCTGGTATTCTTAACGGCACAAGTAATTACATTCTTACTGAGATGAATGTTGAGAAAACTGAGTTTTCTCAGGCACTTTTAAAAGCGCAGGAATTAGGCCTTGCTGAAGCTGATCCTGCAATGGATATTGATGGAACAGATGCAGCTCAGAAAGCATCAATTCTTGCTGCGTTAGCATTTCATGTGCCATTCAGCTTTCAAGCAGTCAATTATGAAGGCATTGATAAGGTAGATGTTGAGGATTTACGTTATGCAGAAGAGCTTGGTTACAGCATAAAGCACATAGCTTTCGGAAGATTGGTTGATCAGACTGTTTTTGTAAGTGCTTATCCAACTTTAGTTCCTCATGAAGTCATACTTTCTCAGGTAGGTCAGCAAATGAATGCATTAGAGATCTACGCAAAGGGGATTGGATCAACCGTTTACTACGGTCCTGGAGCTGGACCTGAACCTACTGCATCTGCGGTTGTTGCAGATCTTGTTGATTTAGCAAAGGGTGGATGGCAAGTAGAACCAACTGTGAAGACAGAAAATGTTTTAGTTTCAGAAAGCACAATGAAAGCCCCTAGGTATTTTAGATTAATGGTAAGAAATGAGCCTGGCGTAATAGCAAAAATATCTGCTGTCTTTGCTGATCAGAATATTAGCATTGAAGCACTTATTCAGCATGAAACAAAAGATAAGAACACCGGTCAAACAGAAGAGGTTCCAGTCATTATTTTATCCGGTTCAGTGTCAAACCAAGTTGTTGATAAATTGTTAGAAGAATTGAACCAAATGGAAGAAGTAGCAAATTGCTTAAAGCAATTCAGAATCTACACTAAGATAAAGTAATGTTATATAAAAGTACAAGGGGGTCTTCAGATGAAGTCCCGTTTTCTGAAGTCCTATTAGGAGGTTTGGCTCCTGACGGTGGACTCTATATGCCTGAGCATTTCCCCTCAATGACGTTAGAGCAAATAAATGCAATGGAAGGCCTGAAATACCACGAATTAGCTTCAAAAATTCTTTTCCCTTTTGTCGAAGGAGAAATTAGTAAGTCAGATTTTTCTAAACTTGTTGAAGAGACCTACAAAATTTTTGATATGGAAGATGTCGTTAGTCTTGTGGAGTTGGAAAAAGATAAATGGGTATTGGAACTCTTTCATGGTCCTACGCTTGCTTTTAAAGATCTAGCTATGCAGCTTTTAGGGGCTTTATTAGATTATTTTTCTCAAAAACAAGGAAAAAGGATAGCGGTATTGGGAGCAACTTCTGGAGATACTGGAGCTGCAGCTATTTCAGCTTGTGCAAGGTATTCAAATGTAGACGTTTTTATACTTTACCCTCATGGACGGGTAACAGAAGTACAGCGACGTCAAATGACAACATCTCAAGCGGAGAACGTCCATGCTTTGGCAGTAGAAACTGATTTTGACGGTTGTCAGGCGATGGTTAAAGACATGTTCTTAGATGGTTCAATGAATAAAGAAGGTACTCGTCTCATAGCAGCTAATTCAATTAATTGGACTCGATGCATGACACAGTCAGTCTATTTTTTTTGGTCTTATTTAAAATTAAAAGATATTGCATCGAGCCTATCTTTTTCCATTCCTTCAGGAAATTTTGGACATGCATATGCTGGCTGGACAGCCAAACAGATTGGTCTGCCTATAGATAGGTTATTAGTTGCCACTAACAGCAATGATGTGCTGCATAAATTATTTTCCAATAATCTTTACGAAAAGAATAAAGTAAATCAAACTTTAGCACCAAGCATGGACATATCGGTCGCAAGCAATTTTGAGAGATTACTTTATAACCTTTATAACGATGATCCTGATTTACTTTTAGATGCGATGAATACATTTAAGAAAAAATCAATTCAAATACCAAAAGATAGGTGGCCTGAAATCCAAGGAATCTTTCCCAGTTTAGCCAGTAACGACGAACAAATTACTGATCAAATTAAAGAAACTTTCTCTAATTATAATTATTTGTTGGATCCTCATACTGCTACTGGAATAAGAGCAGCAAATACGCTGGCTCAAAAAGAAGAAACAATAGTTACAATGGCAACGGCTCACCCAGCTAAATTTATTGATGCCATGAAAAGTGCCTTACCGGATCATCAAGTCAAAGAACCATCTCAATTAAAACCAACAAAAGAAAGAGAGGAAGTCTTCACTGTCTTACCTGATAATCTTAAAGTGGTAAAAGATTACGTGAGAATGAATTTAAAATAGAGAATGATAGAAGTAACAACTTTAAAGGAAACGTTAAAAGATCATCAAGATCGGATTAAAGATCTTAGGGGGTACCTTTGACGTTGATCAAAAGAAAATACGCATAGAATCTCTGGTTCAATTACTGAGTGACCCAAACGTCTGGGATGACCCAAAGAAAGCTCAAGAATTAAATAAAGAGCGTGTTGGTATTGAAAAATCTTTAACTATCTTTGATGACTTAAGTTTGTCTATTCAAGATGCTTCTGAGCTGATAGAAATGGCCATTGAAGAGCAGGACAATGACTCCATGGAAGAAATTTCGATTGACGTAGCGAATAACGAAAATTCCCTCCATCAACTAGAGTTTAGAAGAATGTTTTCTAATAAAATGGATCCTAATAATGCTTATTTAGAAATCCAATCAGGTTCAGGAGGCACTGAAGCTCAAGATTGGGCTGAAATGCTAATGAGAATGTATCTTAAATGGGGTGAGTCTAAAGGTTTCCAAACAGAACTGGTTGAGGTCTCTCACGGAGAAGTGGCCGGCATAAAAAGCGCAACTATTAGATACGAAGGAGAATATGCTTACGGTTGGTTAAGAACAGAGACGGGCGTGCACAGGTTGGTCAGAAAGTCTCCTTTTGACTCAGGCAGCAGAAGACACACTTCTTTCGCATCTATTTTTGTCTCCTCTGAGATTGATGAAACGGTAGAAATAGAAATAAATCCTTCTGACTTAAGAGTAGACACTTACAGGGCCAGCGGAGCAGGTGGTCAGCACGTTAATAAAACGGACTCGGCTATTCGGATTACTCATGAACCCACGGGAGTTGTAGTCCAGTGTCAATCGGATCGATCGCAACATAAGAATAGAGATAAGGCCATGAAGCAGTTAAGAGCTAAATTGCATGAAATTGAAATACAAAAACTTAACCAAGAAAAACAAAGCTTAGAAGATTCAAAAGCTGATATTGGTTGGGGAAGTCAGATAAGATCATATGTCTTAGATTCTTCAAGGATAAAAGATTTAAGAACAGGTATAGAGACATCAAATTGCACGGCCGTCTTAGATGGAAACATAGATGAATTCATTGAAGCGAGCTTAAAAGCAAATGTTTAGTTAAAATAGCAACTCATGTCAGAAAAAATAACAGAAAACGATTTAATATTGCAAAGAAAGACTAAGCTTGCAGAGCTTAGATCAGAAGGAAATGCATACCCTAATGATTTCCGAAGGGATTCTTTGTCCGAAGCTCTTCATGCTCAATACGGCGAGTTTGACAACGAAACATTTGAAGCAAACCCCAAACATGTTTCTGTAGCAGGCAGGATTATGCTGCAAAGAATTATGGGCAAAGCGAGCTTTATAACCCTTCAAGACATGGACGGTCAGATTCAAGCTTATCTCAGATCCAATGATTTACCTGAAGGTCAATATGAAAATTTTAAAACTTGGGACTTAGGAGATATAGCAGGTATTTCAGGCAAGCTTTTCAAGACTAAGACTGGTGAATTAACCATACACGCCGATTCAGTTAGGTTGCTCACAAAGTCTTTACGCCCATTGCCAGAAAAACATGCAGGACTTGTGGATACAGAACAAAGATACCGAAAGCGCTATCTTGATTTGCTGACAAACGAAGACAGTTTGAAGGTGTTCAAGCTAAGGAGTCAAATTATTGGTGAGATTCGTTCTTTTTTTGGAGAACAAGATTATTTGGAAGTAGAAACTCCTATGATGCATTCAGTGCTTGGAGGGGCGGCAGCTAAACCTTTCACAACGCATCACAATGCCTTAGATATGGATCTCTACCTCAGGATTGCTCCTGAGCTGTATTTAAAGAGATTGGTTGTTGGAGGCTTAGAAAAAGTTTTTGAGATAAATAGAAATTTTAGGAATGAAGGGCTTTCTACTAAGCACAATCCTGAATTTACTATGCTTGAATACTATACGGCTTATGCCGATTTTGAGGATCAAATGATTTTTATAGAATCACTTTTTAAATCGGTCACTGAAAAAGTTCTTGGCAGCTCAGTTGTAGAGACAAATGACCATAAGTACGATTTCAGTAAGCCATTTAAAAGGTTAACTCTTATTGGTGCTGTTGCAGAGAAACTGTCTGTGAAAGAAGAAGACTTAAGGAAGAGAGAAGTCCTCGAATCTTTAGCAAAAAAATCACATTTAGAAGATTACAAAGACCTTTCTGAGGGGAGATTACTTTTTGACCTCTTTGAAGCAGAGGTTGAAGAAAGCCTTGATCAACCGACTTTCATAACAGGTTACCCCAAAGAGATATCACCACTTTCTAGGATTTCTGATGATGACCCAGATTTTGTAGATCGTTTTGAATTATTTATTGGCGGAAAAGAGATAGCCAATGGCTTCTCAGAATTAAATGACCCTGAGGATCAGGCAGATAGATTTAAAGCTCAAGTTGAACAAAAAGCATCTGGTGATGAAGAGGCCATGGAATATGATGCTGATTATGTAGAGGCTTTAGAATATGGTTTACCGCCATGCGCTGGTGTTGGGATAGGGATAGACAGGCTGGTTATGTTGCTCACAGGAGCTCCATCTATCCGAGATGTTCTTTTGTTCCCGCAGTTAAAATCTAAAGACTGAGTTAGCTCAGTAAATCTTTGACTGCTTCTTTTTCTTCAAGCAGCTCTTTAGTTGTCACATCAATTTTTTCTTGCGCAAAATTATTTATTTCAATGCCTTGGATTATTTCTATGGAACCATCAGAGTTTGTCTTAAGAGGATAGCCAAAGATTAGACCCTCAGGCACTCCGTAACTACCATCACTAGCTATGGCGGCACTAAAGCAATCACCTTCAGCAGTTGGACTTTCTACTGCCTTGACTGTGTCGATTGCAGCATTTGCTGCTGAAGCTGCCGAAGAAGCTCCTCTGGCATCAATAACTGCCTTGCCTCTTTGTTGCACGAGAGGAAGGTAATCATTCTCTATCCAGTCTTTATCATTAATGACTTCTGCTGCACTCACACCGTTAATCAGAGCATTGTTAGGATCAGGGTACATTGTTGGGCTGTGGTTTCCCCATATAGCCATGTTAGTTACTGCCGAGATTTCAACTCCGGCTTTTTTAGCTAGCTGAGCTTTAGCTCTATTTGCATCAAGTGCTGTCATTGCAAACCATTGCTGACCAGGATTATTGGCTTGATTTTTCCCGATAAGAGCATTTGTGTTTGCTGGGTTACCAACAACCAATATCTTTGCATTTGATTTTGCAAATTCACCAATTGCAGAACCTTGTGCTGTGAATATACCTCCGTTAATCTTAAGTAAATCGCTTCTTTCTTCAATTTTCTTACCATCTACAACTATGCCTCTTGGTATGCTGCCCACCAACAATATCCAATCCGCGTCTTTGACGCCTTCTTTTATATCTGAAGTTGCGGTTAGCTCACCTGTTTGCCTAAAACCGCAGTCTATTAATTCCATTATGGTGCCTTCAAGCTTATCCACTACTTGAGGGATCTCCACCAAACGAAGATTCACTTTTGTATCTTCTCCAAAAGTTTCTCCACTGATTAATCTGGGCAGAAGAGAATAAGCTATCTGTCCCGCTCCGCCTGTTACTGCTACGTTAATTTCTTTCATTTTTTTCTCCGTTTAATTGGGTTTAAATATATTCTTCTTACCGTTAAAAGAAACAGAGCCTTTTGTGCCCAGCATCTCTTCTTGCATCATCTTATTCAAGGTAATCTCATCCTTTTCTGTATTAGAAATAAAGCGAGTTCCATCATCTAATCGTCCAATTACTATTGCCTTATTAGGTCCTTCCCTCGAATGAACAACAGTGTAGGTTTCCACAACAGCCTCGCCTTCTGGAGTTTCTGTAAAAGCCGGTCTATCCATATTATTTATTTCTTCTTGCATTTTACTTGTATCGACGACTTGATCCCATTCTCCTTCAAATGGCTTAGTAGAAAATATCCCTGCACCATGTTTTGTTAGATACCAGCCGTTAGCGGTGACTAAACCAAATTTACCAGGATTTTCCCTTAATTTTTTTACCATCGAAGCCATGGAGTTTAGGACATAAGCATTCCCAGGGCCTCCGAAGTACGGCAGCCCCCCTGTCAATGTTAGATCCCTGGGGTCGTCGGCCTGGATTCCTAATTCGTTGATAGCAATTTGAACTGCAGAAGGAAAACAAGAATATATGTCTAAAAAATCCATTTCTTCTTGAGTGGTGCCAGATAAATTAAAAATAGCATCCGAACAAGATTTGATTGCCGGAGAAGAATGGTAATCCACTCTATCGGACAAATGGAATATTTCGTCTAGGCAAGCTCCAGCATGCATAAACACCCATTTTGATTCCGGTATCTCCATTTCTCTAGCTTTTTTAGCAGATACCACTACCAGAGCACTGGACTGATTGACTCTCATAATGGAATTCATGTATTTAGTGTAGGGGAAACCAATAATCCTATTTTCTGGTTTCACTTCGGATATTTCTTCGGTTGTCCTGTGTATTGGAAACCAAGCATGTTCGTTTTCTGAGGCAACTCTAGAGAATTGAGAAAATAATTCACCAACTTCATGCATGTGTTTAGCAGGTGAGGTTCCATCTTTTGCTCTTAATGCATTAGCAAAAAGAGGATAGACGCTGGAAGGATCAAAAAGACCATGAAGCTTCTCATGGTTATTGGCTCCATCTTTAGCACTTCCTATTATTTCTGGTTCGCCTCCAGGATTGTCTGACCAATCAGTGTCCATTCCTAATTTAATCCTTTTTACAAATGTATCTAGAGCTTCTCCACCAGCAATTAATGAACAATCAATATCTCCAGACTGAATTCTCTTCGCCACTTCATTCAAAGCTAGTTGTGGAGAGTTACCGCCGGTGGTTGTGTACATTAAGCTACTCGCTTTAGATCCCAGACTATTGGCCAAACTCTTTGGCATGTTGGGGTATCCCCACATGCTGGTTGTTGCTGAATCTCTATTTGGCGTGTCCGCAACAAAACGGATGACCGTAACATTATCTAATTCTTCATTTAAAGGCTTTCTAGCTTCGCAATCAGCAATGGCTTTTTTTCCCGCAATCTCTAAGATTTCTAAAAAATTTAATCCGTCCACCCCATTTTTATCAAGATGTTGAGCACAGCCAACAAGGACGGGTGTATTGTCATTTACATTAGAATAGGAAACTTCTGTCATAATGAGTTGTATTAATTTTTAATAGGCGGGAAGTCTAACGATTGCTATCTTTAGGGGCAATAGTTGACCCGCAAAGAATAAAAGAAAATGAGCTATAACTTTGATGAAATAATAGAGCGCAAGCAAACTCACAGTACTAAATGGTTAAAGTTTGATGACCCAGAAATTATACCTATGTGGGTCGCAGATATGGACTTCTCTTGTCCACCAGAAATACTAAATCCTCTTCATGAAAGAATAGATCAAGGAGTTCTTGGTTACACCGACAGGCCTTCGCATCTCGCGGAAATTTTAAAAGATAGGTTAGAGGTCACTGGATGGGACATAGACCCTGAGTGGGTAACTTGGATTCCTGGTGCCGTTGTTGGACTGAATGTCTCTGCTCGTACCTTCTTAAATCCTGGTGATATGGTCATGACCCCGTCTCCTATTTATAGACCTTTTACTTTTGCGCCAAGTAATATGGAAAGGGGCATGGTTAAAACGGTCATGAAAGATGTGGGTGGTCGAATTGAATTAGATTTTGATTCAATTGAGGCTTTGATGTCTTCTGATATTAAAATGTTCTATTTTTGTAATCCACATAATCCGGGTGGAACCGTATTTTCTCATGAGGAAATAGAACGATTAGTTAATGTCTGTGCAAAACATGGCGTTGGGATATGTTCCGATGAAATACACTGTGATTTATTATTAGATGAAAAAGTAAAACACATTCATACGGCAACAATTAATGATTACGCCAGAGAAAACTCTGTAACTTTACTTGGCCCCTGTAAAACTTTTAACCTTGCAGGTCTGCCAATTGCAGCTGCTGTAGTTCCTAATCCTGAACTAAGGGCGCATTTTAGAAGATGCATGAGAGGTATTGTTGCCCATATAAGTTCTTTGTCTTTTGTGGCTACTGAAGCAGCGTATTTAAACGGAGGAGAATGGCATAAAGCGCTAATTGAATACCTTAAAAAAAATAAGCAAATCTTAATAGAAGGAATAAATGAAGTCGAAGGTTTGTCTTTGACAGGTCCAGAGGCTAGTTATTTGGCTTGGATTGATTGCAGAGAAGCGAAACTTTTATCTCCCTCTGAGTTTATGATTCAACAAGCAAAGGTTGGCGTTCATGACGGAGAATGGTTTGGAAATAAGGATTACGTCAGACTGAACTTTGGCTGTCCTAGGTCTGTACTTGAAGATTCTATTGCAAGAATACAAAAAGCCTTTTCACAAAGAAACTAGGTTGCTGTAAAATCACCACTTTAAAAATCGAAGGAGATCGTATGTCTATAAATTTTGAGGATCGAGTTGCCATTGTTACTGGAGCAGGAGGAGGGCTTGGAAGGTGTCATGCTTTAGATTTAGCCAGAAGAGGGGCAAAAGTAGTTGTTAATGATCTTGGCGGTAATGTTGATGGATCAAGTGACGGTTCATTATCTGCAGCTGAAACAGTTGTGGAAGAAATTAAAGCAGCAGGCGGCCAAGCAATGGCTAATGGCGCTAGTGTTACTGATAGAGACCAGGTAGCTGAGATGGTTAAAGAAGTGATGGATAAGTACGGCCGAATAGATATTCTCATTAACAATGCCGGCATTTTACGTGATAAGAGTTTCACTAAAGTTGAAGATGAAGATTTCAGAATGGTCTTAGAAGTTCACTTGATGGGAAGTGTGAATTGCACTAAAGCAGTTTGGGAAATTATGAAAGAGCAAAACTACGGCAGGATTGTTATGACGTCATCTTCCAGTGGCCTATACGGGAATTTTGGTCAAACAAATTACGGTGCTGCAAAAATGGGCGTAGTTGGGTTGATGAATACGCTTAAACTTGAAGGTGCAAAATACAATATTAAATGCAATTCTTTAGCGCCTTTGGCCGGAACAAGAATGACCGAAAGTTTAATGCCTGGTGAGGTCATAGAGCAGATTAAACCCGAGTTTGTAACTCCAGCAGTAACGTACATGGTTTCTGAAGATGCCCCGACAGGCGTCATTATAGCTGCAGGTGCTGGCGTCTTTACCAGAGTTATGGTGCATGAAACTAAAGGTGTCTATCTGGGAACCGGAGAAGACATGACAGCTGAGAATATTGAAGCTAATTGGGATCAGATTTCTGACATGACAGATGCAGAGCTTTGTTACCAGGGCGGAGATCAATCAATGAAAGTGTTTAAATTAATACAAGAGAAAACTCAGTAACTGTTCAGATAAGGTTATTTGTCTCTAAAGGATATAAGGGAGTTCGCTGCAAAGTTGCTCCCATTTCTTTTATTAGTTAATCACCATCCGATCCTCAGCAAGAATCGTTTCTCCTTTAAAGTTCAGCTTTACATCTTCTAGAATTGATTCTTTAGAAGCCCCCCAAAAGAGTATATGTGAGAGGACTAATTTCTTAGGTTTCACCATATTGGCAATCAAACCAACTTCCAACGAAGAAGTGTGATGCGCCTTGTGGTAAATTTTCCAATCTTCAGTTTTTCTCTGAAAACCTTCTTCTGAAAAAACTTCGTGGACTAGAATATCAGCGCCTTTTGCTTCTTCAATTAATACATCACTGATGGCGGTATCACCAGAAAAAACGACTTTTTTGTCATCAGTAATGAAACTGTACCCATAGGAATCAATTAACTCACCGTGGTTAACTCGAAAAGCTCGGACCGTCACGTTTGAATCTTTAAAAATAATACCTTCTTTATTTGCCTTAAACACAGTTTTATAACCTTCTGGATTGGAAGGCTGAGAGCCATTAATTCTATAATTAATGTCGTCTTCATAAGCAATCTGAATGTTTTTAGCCATTTTAGCTAATTGAGGCGGTCCAAATAGCTTAAGGGGCCTTTCCCTTCCTAGGACCCAAGGAGTCAATATTAGGTCACTTAGACCAGCAGAGTGATCTGAATGTATGTGAGTTAAAAAAGCATACTCCAAGTTTTCTACTTCTAGTTCCTCAAATTCTCCTCCCCAAGTTGGTGATAAAGAAGAGGCACTTCTTACTATACCTGGACCAAAATCAACCAAATAAGCTTGATCATTAACTAAAACAGCATAAGCAGAACCGCCTCTGTTTGGATCGGGATTTGGAGTTCCAGAACCCAACACCACAACTTTTGTTTCCGCTAAGACGTCTATAGAAATAATTGAGAATACTAGTAATAAAGTATTTCTTAGTAATTTAATCGAAGGAGCAAGAAAGTGACTATGGCTCAAGGGTTTTGTCTTTAAATTTCTAATTACTAAGATAGTTTACGGAATAAAAAATATCTCTCATTGATATTACACCGACTAATTTTTCGTTATCCATTACCGCAAGATGTCTAATTTGGTTTTCCACCATTAGTTTAATCGCATCATCAGTAGTAGTTTCTGGAGTAGTGCTTATAAGTTTATTGGACATAATCTCTTCTACTTTCTTGTCTTCAATTTCATGCATGTGATGAGCAATTGTTTTAACAATGTCTCTCTCAGTGATTATTCCTATGACATGACTGTGTTCAATATCAGTCTTGTTATCGACAACTATCAGAGCGCCAATTCGATTTTTTTCCATTATTTCACAGGCGTGACCAACAGTTTCATCATGAGGAACAACAAAAACTTCCCAATATCTTTGACCCGCAAGGTAATGCTTTATTTTTTTTGATTTTGACATGAATTTTTTTTAATGAATTAGGAGTGTATAATAACTTCTTTTTAGTAAAGGAGTAAGCAAAATGAAGATTATGAAAGAGCTTAAGAAGGCTAGTATTGGGATGTTTTTAACTTTGGTTATGGCCTCTCTTTTTGCAATGAATGTTTCTTCAGCTGACAAAGGTTATGTCGGAGAAGATGAAACGGAAATTGAAATTAACAGAAATTATGCAAAGCAACCCACATATCCTAGAAAAGCATTACGCATGGGAACAGAAGGCTACGTGATAGTAGAGTTCGATGTGGATACCGATGGATCGGTGCTTGATCCTTATGTGTTAGAAGCAGTACCACAAGGCACTTTTGAAAGAGCTGCCATAAAAGCTATCAGAAAATGGGTGTACGAAGCACCTACTTATAAAGGTCAGTCTGTCAAAGCAAATAACGTCCAAGTGAAGCTTACTTTCGCATTTGCAGATTAATATTATATAAAGTAAGAAGTAATTCTTACTAGACCCTTAATAACAAAAAAGATATGTCTATAAGGCTGCAGCTTATTCTATTTGTGGTAGTTGGCTACTTGCTCATGGCTGTAGTTTTCTTCTTTTCTACTCAAACAAGAGACGATATCAAAGATGATGCTGCCAATGAGTCTTTAGTCATACTCTATGAATCCGCCTGGTATCAAACCTATAACAGTACTTATGAGGTTATGAGCAAGTGGCTACCTGGTACTGGTGATAAAGGAAACTTCTGGGATCCTGATGAAGAGACTCTCAACGAAGAAGTGGATTCAGAGGGAGCATATTACAATCCTATCTTTAACGCTATTGAGAATAGAACCTTAGGCGACTTACAGTATCTAATAGAGTTCATTTTTGAAGATGATCTTGATGAGGGTAATCTAAGCTTTGTAATGGCTTACTTCCCAACAGGAGAAAGAATTTATTGCGGTAGTGCTTTAGATTTACTCGGTATAGATCCTTGCAGTCCAAAAGCCAGGCCTGAATTCTTTTCGTATTTAGACTCTTATCTTGAGGACATATCTGGAAGGCCTAAACAGTCAACTCTAAAGATACTTGATAACAACAAAGAACAAACAGCAACTTTAAATCAAACGTATTCATTCCCTATAAAAATTGATCAAAAAACAGTTGCTTTGATTGTCTTAGGGGCTGACATAAGGAAAGCCATTGAGCTTTTTGAAGATGAATTCGAAGTAAGAACGGGAATTCAAACTCCGGAGGGTTTAATCTCTTTAGATGAAGATTATTCTTCTGACGATCTATCTGAAGAAGCACGATATGGCATTGAAGATTATTCTGGGGTGGTTGAAAAAGCTAATCAATACAATGCTGAAAAAGGAAGTAGGTACAGTGCTAAAGACTTTGATCTAGGCGCTTCAATTACCCTCTTGCCTCTTAGTTCCTATTTATCAGCAGACCTTGCACAACTCTTCATTTTTAAAGATGAAAGAGTGTCTATGCAAGAAGCTTCAACAGTTCTTAACAGAAGTTATCTTGTTATCATCTTGGTGCTTCTGTTAATACTTGGTTTAACAGCTTATGTCACTTATGTGACCTTTGGGGGCATCACTAAGGCCATAGAAGTATTGGAAGGATTGACTGAAGGAGACCATACTCAAAAGATGCCAACTCGAAGAGGTATCTTTGCATCCGAAGATGATGAAGTAGGGCATCTATCAACTGCGCTGCATAGCTATCGTGGACACCTTCTTGAGATGGAAGACATCAGAAAAGAACAGGCAAAACGAAGAAAAGAAAGAGACAGGGTGATAATTGAAAAAATGTCCTTCCTTGCTGATCAGCTTGAAGGTAATGCTCAAAAATTAATTCTTGAAGACATTGCAAAGATGTCTGAATTAGCTAAAACAGGAGATAAAGAAGGCAACGAAGAGGCTTCTGTTGAACTAATGTCATTGGCCTTTTCTAGAATGTCTGACGAAGTTGGGGCATTGATAACAGCAAGAACCAGTGAAATGGAAACCTCCAGAGATGAAGCTAATGAAGCAAATGCTGAAAAGACTCGTTTCTTTGCAAACATGAGTCATGAGTTGAGAACCCCTCTAAATGCAATACTGGGTTATGGAGAAATGTTAGCAGAAGACTGTGAAGATCTTGGTTATGATGATCTTCTACCTGATCTAAAGAAGATCACTTCTGCGGGAAGTCATCTATTGTCTTTAATCAATAATATTCTTGATATTTCGAAGATAGAGGCGGGAAGAATGGAGCTTTATTTAACCAGCTTCGATATAGAAAACATGGTTGATACCATTAAAGATGTAGTTGGACCTCTTGCATCACCAAATGATAATGGCTTTAAAGTTAATCTTCAAGATCCTCTTGGAGCTATGAATCAAGATGAAACAAAGATACGACAATGCCTTACAAATTTTCTAAGTAATGGGTTTAAGTTTTGCTCTAACGGAACGATTACACTTGATGTTGATACTTTTATGCAAGATGAAATAGAAATGATCAGGTTTGCCGTTTCAGATACCGGTGAAGGGATGTCTGAAGAGGGTTTAAGCAAGGTATTTAGAGAATACGAGCAAGCTGAAAGATCAACTTCCGCTAAGCATGGAGGAACCGGTTTAGGCCTGCCAATTACTAAGAAACTAGCAGAAATGATGGGTGGGGATGTCTTAGTTACAAGTATATTAGGCGAAGGTTCAGTTTTTACTTTGTACGTTCCTAGAGAATGTCCGCAAGATTATGACGAGATAGAAGAAGGGAATGCAATCGAAAAATTAGAAGAAAGTGAAAAAGTTGTGGTACTCATAGACGATGATGTGCCAATGCACGACCTCATCAGAAGAACACTATCCAAAATAGGTCTAACACTTGTAGGTGCAACGGATAGTGAAAAAGGAATGCAAATTGTCAGAGAAATGAAACCAAGATTACTGCTTCTAGATGTCCTTATGCCAGGAAGAGATGGCTGGTCAATATTAAAAGAATGTAAGTCTGATCCAGAATTATCTGATATGCCTGTTGTAATGGTCAGTCAACTTTCTCAAGACGTTCTTGCAGAATCTCTAGGTGCAGATGATTATCTAACAAAGCCGATAGATCGTAGTTTATTTTTAGATACCGTTACTCGTTTGATGGGTGATTCTTCCAAAGAGCAGTCTGTACTTGTAATCGATGATGATGCAGACGTTAGAGATCTTCTATCCAGAATGCTAATCGATGCAGGCTGGAAGGCAGAGACTGCTAAAGATGGAAAGGATGGTTTAGATAAACTTAAAACCAATCCTTCCTTAATAGTCTTGGATCTAGAAATGCCAAGAATGGATGGATTTGAGTTTTTAGAAGCCTACATGGCAGATTATAAGGCTGAAGAGAGAGCACCTGTTCTAGTGTATTCTGGAAAAGATTTAACGGATGTTCAAAAGGACCTTTTAGATAAAAATGTAGCTGGAATGGTAAGAAAAGATGACGTGTCTATGGATGAGTTATCTGCAATCGTAAAAAATATATATCAAGAAGCCACTTCTTAACCAAGCAAACTCTCAATTTTTCCTAATAACCTTTTGAAGTCTACTGGTTTTGTATCAAAATCATCCGCTCCACTATCCAGTGCTTTAACTCTATCTGATTCAAGGGCATGAGCTGTTAAGGCTATGATTGGTATGTGTTGAATTTCTGGATCTGCTTTAGCTGTAGTAGTGGCTTCCCAGCCATCCATAACAGGCAGGCCCATATCCATTAACACAATCTCAGGTTTTTCAGATTTCATCATCTCTAAACCTTCCTTGCCATCAAAAGCCAAAAGAATTTCATGATCTCTTCTTTGTAATCTTCTAGAGAGCATGTCTCTGTTCATTTCATTGTCTTCAACATAAAGTATTTTTGCCATTGTCAGCCTCCTTGTTATCTAGTCTAAAATAAATTTATTTCTACCAGCTTTCTTTGCATCATAAAGTCTTTCATCTGCTTTATTTATCAAGTCCGAAGCATTTTCAGACTCAGCACTATTAGCAACGCCTCCACTGCTGGTGATTTTGATCTTATGTTCTTCATATTCAACAGTATTTAAACAAATTGCTTCCTGTAATTTATCACAATACGCTGACATGTCTTCACCTTCTTCATTAATTATCACTGCTAAGAATTCTTCCCCTCCAATCCTACCGAGTATATTGGGTTCAGTAATAATTTCGTCTAAGGTTTTTGCCATGGTTATTAAGACGGCATCTCCGCCCGAGTGTCCGTATGTATCATTAACATTCTTAAAATGATCTATGTCCATCATGACAACAGAAAAGTCTTTTATTTGACCAGATTGGAGCATATCAAAAGACTCTTCTAGTCTTTCAAAGACGACCCTTCTATTGGAAATGCCTGTTAGCTGATCCGTGGTGGCTTGAATGTGAAGTTTATTTACAAGTTCTTTTTCTCTTTCTCTGAAGAACTTTCTTTCTAATGAAGACACTACTTTTGCTAACAATATTGTCCCATTAAGTGGCTTAGGCAGGTAGTCTTGTGCACCCAATTGGATGCATTTTGCTATTCCATCAACATCGTTAAAAGCTGAAACCATGATGATAGGCATCGCATCACTTGTATGATTTTCTCTGAAGGTTTTTAGCAGTTCTAGTCCATTAATGTCTGGGAGTATTACATCTAGAAGAATTAAATCCGGAGCTTTATTTTTAACTTCAGTCAAGGCAGTAGTTCCGTCATAGGCAGTTCGACATTTGAGACCTTGCAGCGATAATCTTCTTTCCAGCACTTCGCAGTTAGTAACATTGTCATCCACAATTAAAATGTCTGCACCAACCAGAGTTTCATCTAACTCTATTGAGTAATCTATGTCTCCTAGAGATTTAAATAAAGCTTCCGCTGACTCCAATTGTGAATTTTTTCCTTCGTCAAATTGAGAAGAGTCTCCCCGTATATAATCAACAAAACTTTCTATGGCTTTTTCTATCTCCCTGGAAAGATCAATAATAGTTTGTAAGTCAGACAAAGACTGTTCATTAAGATCATCTTCCATGTCTTCTATTAAGATTTCACTATAACCAATGATGGCATTTAGAGGGGTTCGAAGGTTATGTCTGAGTTCTGAATACTCTTCTGGTGTTTTCTTTTCTTGAGTGGCATTTGGCCCTGTGTTTAGAGCAAACGCTTCCTCGTATTGATCAATTAATCGAACGCATCCTGATTTAATTTGTTCTATCTCATCTTCTATCTCTATTCCAGATTCTTCTATGTTCTTTTCAACAAGTTCGAGGTACTCAGAAATGGCGTCAGCAGGGGTAGTGAACTCCTGTTTAATTTGCGTCAAAAGAATTTCTTCAGCTCCTTTCGAAGCTTGTGGTTTTACTACTTTTTCCATTAGCTATCCTTAGTTAACATCGTTTCAATAAATTCAGGCCTGTGCATTAAATAGCCTTGGCCTATCTCACATCCTATTTCTAACATAATCTTTTTTTGTTCTTCAGTTTCTATTCCCTCGCCGATCATTTCAAGAGACAGTGCTTTGCATACTTCTACAACAAATCCAATTAATTTAGCGGTGGTTGGATCGTCGAGACCATTAGTGAAATGCTTATCTAATTTAACTACATCCACAGGAAGGTCTTTGATATACCTTAGAGAAGAATACCCTGCACCAAAATCATCAAGGGCAATTTTTACACCTTTGTCCTTTAATTTTTGTAAGGATTTTGCTGCATCTTCGGTGTTACTTAATTCAGCTGTTTCAGTAACCTCGAGTCCAAATTCATCCTCTTTAAAGTTCATTGAATCGGCGTAATTAGCAAATATGTCTCCAAACTCAGGGTGCATAACGGTATGAGCAGAAACATTAAGGTATACGGTTATGTCTTTAAGCCCAAGTTGATCTTTAATCTTAAAGAATTCAGATAACTTATTTAATGAAGACAGGACTATTAAAGAAAAAAGACTTTCACCTTCAATTTGCGGAATAATGAGATCATTGGGTATTATTTGTCCAAATTCATCTCTCATTCTTAATAAAGCCTCAACGCCAGTTATCTTGCCTGTTTCAAGATTAAATTGCTTCTGATAGGCCAAATCAATCCTGTCAAATTCAATGCAAGATATGGTTTGTTGTATGGCTTCTAGTCCGGATCGTGAATTGCAAAGTATTTCAATTAAAAGGAAATTATCTGAGTCCGAAACTGGAATTACGTGCACTCTGGTCCTGATAAAAAACTCTATTTTTCTTAATCTAACTTCTATGGGTGTTGTGTAAGATCTTGCTATAGAGTCGGTAGAATTGGAGCTTTGCAATGAGGCCACATCTAGTTTGATAATTGATAATTCTTTTAAGTCTTCAAGTCTGAAGATAAATTCTGCAGCTAAATTAGCCCACTTTATATTTCCTTGTAAATCATAAATTAGATAAGGACTTGGATGGTGTTGTAAAGATTTGAAAAGGTAATCTAAATGTTGTTCTTTTTGCAGAGTCTCTAATTCCATTGGTAAATTTTATATTTAATTTTTTATCGTTTCTTCTTCAGATTCTTCCTCAAGCGCAACTTCTTCAATATCTATTTCTTCAGATGGGTTTTCTTCAGCAGGAGTTTCTCCTATCTCATTTTGTACTAGTTTGACGAAATCGGCGGGAAAAGTAGGCGCTACCCAAGACCATATCCTTAAGTTTCTTTCATCCCCTAGCAACGTTTTAAACGAAGAGAGCATGGCATCCCACTCCGACTGATCAAGCATCCCAAGTGAGTATTGATAATGTTGGCTCTGTCTGCCTCTTAAAATAGCAGTAAAGTGAGTCAGATAGGCTGTTTCTTCTTCAGGTGTTAAATCTTCACCGGCTCTTAATTTTACTTTAATACGAATGATGATCTCTTCAAGACCGGCGAGCGTGAGACGTTGATGGCTGTCCGCAATGTTTTGTCTCGCGTGAGCCCTGGCAACTCTGTTTTGTTCCTTTAATTCAGTAACCAAAAAATAAACTGTTACCAGCACAGTAAAAGGACCTACGGTTTGTAAAATAAGTATAATATTCTCAAATGACATTTCTTTTTTCGGTTTTCAGACAACTTTATCAGTTTAGGAGAGTTAGATGCATAAAATTTATATAAAATTTATTTTGTTTTTTTCCCTTGCCGTAATACAAAATTTATC
>Ga0115566_10001089_pt1 | contig 23505 bp, 18 predicted proteins | sample COGITO_mtgs_1204_3_FD_87173 | JGI IMG/M metagenome (GOLD analysis project Ga0115566, IMG submission 87173) | Pelagic marine microbial communities from North Sea - COGITO_mtgs_120405 | ecosystem: Environmental > Aquatic > Marine > Epipelagic | place: Germany:Helgoland, sampling site Kabeltonne...
AATCTACATTATCAAGGTCTTTCCAAGATTCAGTTTGATGGTCCCTATAGTATGAAAAAGACTTTCTTGATCTTTCATCATTAGTAAAATTCGTGATAGTAGGCATACCTTCAACATCAATCCACGGTGGGGTATAGTCATCATGGAAATTATCAGGGGATCGTTTAATAACATCATATCTATCAGACATGTCAGGAGCACCAATTTCTTTCCACATCTTCAAATTCAAATTCATATGTTGATGGTGAAAATATGTTTTGCGGTTTGGTCTTGCCATTATGTGTGCTTTGCAAAACTCACCACTCTCGACAAAATCATAGAAGTCTGTTATTGATGTTTGTCTTTTCTCTGGACCACCAGATACCATATCAAATACCATACCAACTGATACAATCATAGCATGGGTGTGATTACACTTTAAAAGAATATCATGAACTTCACTTCTATAACAAAAACGGACATCGTGTCCAGTACCCGAACCAGTTGCGCCACCAGAAACCATAAATGTTGTGGTTTGAGTTTGTTTCTCTATTCCAAAATCCCACTTTAGTTTATCTGGATAAACTACCAGAAACAACATATCTCTAAATCTTTTGTATACTTTGTTATTATATGTTTCACCTATCCATAGAGTAACAAATTCATCAAAACTATTCATCAATCTCTTTCAACACATCTTTACCAAACTGTTTTACGAGAGACTTTCTCATCAACTCTTCACGTTCTTTATTGAAACCACCATGCATGATAAAGTGATATCTGTTTTCATTCGAACTGTTTAGTGCTTCATGTTCCACACCGTTATCAAACCAGAAACCAGTGCAGTTGTCAAAGGGCAACTCTTCCTTTGTATCTGCTCGTCTTAGGTAACAGTTCTCTGGTTGATAGAAGGCAATATTGATTGCACCAGCAATGTTTCTAATTCTGTTCTCTCTTATTCTCTGTGGACTTGCATCGTTGTGTGCGTCGATACCAGCACCAGGCTCTAGTAACATGAAACGTAGACGACGATAAGATTTGTGAGGAAACTCTTCTAACCACCTCTTCGTCTCTGGACACACTTCAACAATCTCTGTCCAACCCCACTCAACGTCTTTCTCTCGCAGTCCATGACCCTCTGGGTTCTTGGTGTGAAACCAACCCATGTCTAGGTCTTTACCTTTCTCCACAAAACTGTGAATGGATGCAGACTTCCAACCACCATTTCCACCATCGCCAAAACGGTGTTCTACAAAGAACCCCTCATCATACACAGCCTGTGCCTCTTGAATGCAAACCTCTGGTATCTCTATGTCCATCTTGAGATACCAAACATCATTATCTCTACACCAATTCACAATTTGTTTATGACTCATCTTCCTATCACCATAAACCTTTCCATGCCGTTGTCTAATGTTTTTGTCCCACTATACATTACGTCCACGAACTCAGCCTGTTCTGCAAGTTCTTCTGGACCACTCACACAATTAATGTGGTCTTCATATTTATCCTCGTTGGTTGATTGCAATACATAAACAACATCATTAAAGAACCCCCTATTGAGTTTCTTAAATCTAGTCATTGGAAACATGTGTTCACAAGAAGTATTGATAATCATATCAGGTTTGCTTTTGTATTTGATATTAAATACTGGTTCAAACATTACATTGGTCAAATAACATTTGTATGTGTCATCATCCTTACGAGACTTGTTAAATTTATAACTAATCTTTTTTACATCAGGATCAAGATCAAAATTGGTGATATAAGAAACACCATGTTGAAATAACAGAGGAACCATAAAATTTGCATACCACCCACCAAGAAGAACAACTGACTTTGGAAACAGCATAAGTTCTGATAACTCGTTTACAATCCACAACTTACTTTCTAATTGGGACCGGTTCATAGAATCCGTTACTCTTTTAAGTAGGTATATTTCTTTTTCTGTTGCTGATATTGCATTCTTCCAATCATGAGCTAACTCTGGAGTAAATTTCAAATAGTCCATAAAGATTTTAACTCCTCAACATTATTAGTCTCTGCACTATTATTAAACAAACAAATTTTGTGGTCTTCTCTGAAAATATTCTTCTCCATATCATCAGGAAAAACATTACCCTTATACCAAGAGTAAATATCACCCTGTGGGAACCCTTGAATGTAACCGTCTTCTTTCCAAGGGTCATACCAATGATGAACAAAATAATTATCTAGACTAGCATATGTGAAGAAGATAACCTCTGCATTATCTTTAACATGTTGCAACACAGGTTTCATCTGTCCTCTGTTCCATCGAATGACAGAAGAATTTAATGGTGTCGATATATATTTTGCATAATTCTTCTTGACTGTTCCAATATCGTTCCACCACCCACGGACAATCCAAGGTTTTTGCATTGGTAATTCAAAGAAATATTTTAGGTCTTGATGTATGATTACATCTAGGTCAAGAAAAATAAACTTGTCACCTTCTACATAATCATCACTAAACATATAACACTTACGCCAAGCCCAGAAGAAGTTCTTACTTGGGATGTAGTGGTGGTCAAGATATGTTGGAAGTTGTATATCGTATTCATGAGTTGGGTTGTCGGTGAAACAATAGAAGTTGAAATCAACAGAACAGTTTTTCTCGCACTGCTCTTTTAACTTCTCAACATAGGAGTCATCATATTTATCTCCCCACTTCATACATAATATATTATTCATCTTCATCCTGTTCATAGATAAATTTATGTTCCTTATGTTCGTATTTTCTAAAACGAGATAAGAAAAATCTCACCCTGTAAATAAATTTCTTAATTTTCATTATATATCTCTTTGTATTTGTCGTATAAAAAGTCTGCAATAATTTTATGACCCGCAGCATTAGGGTGGGAATCAGTTTTAGACATCCTAAATTTGGCGCCGCCCTTGCGCTGTCGTGACCATCTGCCGGGTTTATCATGTGGGTCTTCTTCATCAAAAATATGATCAATACAATATCCACCAAGTTCATTCATTATTGGCCAACCTATAAATTTGTTTCCTATATTTTTTTCAATGTAATTGATATAAGGACTTTCAATTATTTCTTTTGCAGTCATTCTACGACTGTCGTTTACTTTATAAAAATCGAGGGTTTCATTTGGACCTCCTACAGAACAATCAATAGTTTCTAATTTGGTTGTGCTATAAAAGGGTATATTAAAAGTTCCTTGAATAAAAAGATAAGGTAAATCTTTCAAAAGTTTTTCAGCATGTATAAATGTTCTCAGGGTGTTGCGAGTTGCATGAAAAACATTTTGGTTTTCTAAAATAAATTTATTCATACCCTCTGTATCACGAGGAGTAACATGGCGCCATTTATTCCAACTTTTACGGTGTTGAAATCCTATTCTCTGCCATTCACTCCACATCAAAACAATAAGACCAATGTTCTTTTCGTTTAATACAACATCAAGAGTTTTTGCTAAAATTTGGTCATTACCCGAACCACTACTACCAAGATTTACACATTCCATATCAAGCATATTTGAAAGATGTTCCGGCCATCTTGGAAAATCCCAATCTACATCAGGACTTTGTTGAGAGTATAAACTGTGTTCTGTGAAACTACATCCAATAGCAATGAGTTTTTTTCTAGAAGACTTGAACACCATACTTCTCCATAAATCTAGTTGCATCACGGGGTGAGTCAACCATTGGTTCACCCTTAATATTTAGTGATGTATTCAAAAGCATCGGACAACCTGTTGCATCGTACCACTCTTCTAGAATGGGACGAATGACAGACTTGCAGTTCTTCTTTACAACCTGTACTCTCGCAGTTCCATCAACGTGAGTGACAGACTTGTAATCGTGTTTTGCGGTGGCAACAAACTGCATGTATTCGTTCATTGGTCCTTCGAAGTATTCGTCCGCATACTCCTCTAGGATTGCTGGTGCGAAAGGACGAAATCTCTGTCGTCTCTTAATATCATTTACTGTGTCTTTGATATCATATCTTGGGTCACCTAGTAAAGAACGATTACCCAAGGCTCTAGGTCCAAACTCTGCTCGACCATGTGCAATGCCACATACTCTGTTCTTCACAAGTTCTTGAATAACACCATGAACCCATATTGGACGGTCAATGTCAGTTCCAAGATACGGACCTTCCCATTGCAACTTCTTTTTCTGTACAAGTGATGCAGCACCAAGTGCAGAACCAGCATCACCCGGCGATGGCATAATCCATATGTTCTTGCCTTGTATCTTACTGTTTGCGACACAGTTCAACGCACACCCACCCATGAGAATGATATTCTTTTTGGGACACATATCAACTAACTCTAGAAGTTTTCTCTCGTATAGAGCTTGTACAGATGCAGCAAGGTCTTCTGGTCTTGCGTCTTTCCAGACATTACCAACCCCACGATGATTGTTCATCAACAGAAGGGGTTCTAAGTCATACAAAGGTTCACCAAACGCAGCCATACCCATCGTGATATACTCATCCTCGTTGGGTTTTAAACCGATACGTTGTGTGATTGCAGAGTACAGAAGTCCTAGTGAGTATGGATACTTCCAAGACTTCACCTTCTTCATGTTATCCCAAATAGAAACAGTGTCCCATTCACCGATTGCATCCACAACAATAATGTTGCAGTCATCGAATGGTGCAGTATAATACCCCGCCGCAGCATGGGACTCATGGTGACGAAAACTCACATCATACTTGAGACGAGGTTTCTTCCACTTCTGTCCGGCATAGAGTCGTCTTAGATTTTTGGAAAATGGTTTCTCATAGTATGCAACTACTGCGTCACGATTATCTCTTATCTTTGACAGTTGATACCAGTGAAGGTATTTGTCACCCTTTTTTCTACTGTGTCTCTCTGCATGAGATGCAAAAACAATCTTATTATCTTCTAGGACACAAATAGCAGCATCATGAAAACCTTCTGATATACCTATGATCATGTAAAGGGAACGAATACTCCTGTGATGTTACCCTCATCATCTTTATGAATCTCTGTATTTTCATTTCTAAAAACTTGATAAAGTGCAAGAATTTCAATTGGACTACTTGCTTTTCTGATAGCAGTCTTTGCATTCTTTGACCTTTCAGATGTGTCAGAATCCTTAACTTCATCTTTTTCGAAAATACTAAGTTTTAATGAGAACAATCTCTCTTTGTCTTCTGCACTCTCAAAATCAAAATTACTAAAGAACCTAAAGACTTCTGAATTATTTTCTATTGGGTCACTACCAACATATACACCAGAACGTTCTGCATAACGATCAAATGCATCCTTAAATTCCTGACGAACAATATCATTTGCAGCCTTAGTGCGAAGTTCAATATCCTCATAAGATGTATCACCAAGAAGAGCCATAAACTGTTCATCTTCTTCGTCTACCTTAAGGTAGTGTTCACGATAGATGTTCATATCATCTTTCCAGAGAATTTTTACTGTATCTAACTCTGAATTTGTGTAAGTAACATCAGCAATTTTGTCTGTCCAAAAATATGCCATTTTAGTATTCCTTATACCTGTGTAATCTTAAAAGTGTATGTTGAGATAGTCTGCGCTGACCCATTAGGAAATTCCTGTGCTCGATAATCATCGAGTCCAACCTGTAGAGTTTGGTAGTTACCAGAACCATCAAGTCTTGTGTCAACCATAGCAGTACCTCTAGAGTTACCACTTCCATTAATATTATATGATAATTTATTTCCTGCGGTATCTTCTGCTGCATAGTGACGAATATCATTCTTTAGAATTGCATTAAAAGAACTTGTATCAGAGGTCAAGTCAACCTGATTTAAGTTACCACTTGTGTCTACAAGAAGAAGTGCCTGTGATGGGAATGCTCTTGCATCACTACGTCTCTGTAAATAATAACTTGTAATAGTAGTAGGTTGGTCAAGTGTTTCTGGAATACCAGCAGCAGTATACAAAGTTGTATCTGCTCGTGTATCAAGAAAGATTGGGGTGTTTGAACCAGATACTTCTGTGTAGTTTGAATCTGATGCAGAGGTAGATATTGTATACGTTCCATTGGTAGATGCACTCTCACTAGCAGATACTATTCCCGTTAGAGTTGCATAGATAAAGGTATCAACATAATCTGCGGCAGACATTGCACGAATATCATTACCATCATAGTATGCAGGGAATGCAACGTTGTTTGTATCAGCAGTTGCACTAAGTGCAGTATTATATGTTGGACCTGTAACCTTGTCGTAGTTGACAGTCACAGTTGAGGGTTCTGCTGTTGTTGCCTCATTAGCAAATGCAGATGCTTGACCAGTTATTGCTGCACCAGCTTGAAGTCTGGTGTCTGCCATTGTTGGAGATAAAGTACCACTAGAACCAACGACAGTAACAGTAACGGATGGTGCTGTACCATATAGGTATGCAATATATGTTTTCCACTCATTGATTTGAGTGGCATTCATTTCAACAACGTCTGTCCCATCATAATATATTGGTGTTCTTACAGTCATTATCCAATTCCATTAATTGTTTTCAATGTTGTCCCAGACGAGTTCTTAATCAAGAGAGTAGCAGTTGCAGTTGCTGCAATTGTTCCTGTAAACGTTGCATTACCGTTTGATGCAAACGTCAAAGCATTTGTCGTAGTTGCTGGTCCAATCGTACCACTATCGTCAACAACCAATCCACTTACTCTAGTTGATCCGGGCGTAATTGTCAAGTCACCAGATGACGCACCAGTTGCAGTTGTCGTACCAAAGATAACTTGGTCTGCACTTTCATCCCAACCAAGGAATACGTTGTCACCAGTAGACCCACGCTCAATTACGATACCAGCATCACTGGATGCAGACGTAGTGCCGGTTCCAAGTTCAATGAGGACATCTTCAATCGTTGTATTCGTTGCACTGTTTGTTACTGTCGAACCGTTGACTGTTAGGTTACCTGTGATTGTAACATCATTAGGTAGTCCGACTGTAATCGTACCAGAAGATTCAGATACATCAACTTCGTTTGCTGTACCAGCAAAGGTAACTGTACCACCAAGTGATGCAGCCGTAGATGTTCCACCACTTGCACCAAATGTAATACCACTGTTTGTTAGAGAAGAGTTACCAATATTACTTAGAGTGTTAGATGCACCACTGATTGTTTTGTTTGAAAGTGTTGCAGTACTATCTGTAGTAAGAACAGTACCACTAGCATCAGGTAGAGTAATAGTTCTATCGGCAGTTGGGTCTGCTGCAACAAGAGTAGTTTCAAAATCATCTATTGTACCTTCAAAAACAACACCGTCAGAGAAACCTAGTGATGCGAGAGTAACACCGCTTACATCTGTCCTAAGTGTATTAAACTGCTCTTTGAACTGTTCAAGGGAACTATCAAGTGAAAGTTCTGTTGCTGTTACTGTTGCCATTTACTTGTCCTCTACCAGTTTCAATAACATATTTTTAATTTCATGCATCTCAGATTTTATACTATTTAGTTCTCTTGTAGTCTGACGAATTTCATCACGTTGTCTCTGAGCCTCTTCTGCACGTTTCTTTGCAATGAGGTATGCAGACTTATTTGTGTTCACGATTGCATTTGATTTTTCATCACGAACTAAATCATTATGTCCTTCAACTTGTATTCTCATCTTATGTTGCCAGTGCTAGAATTCTAAGGTCTTTAATCCTTGGTGGTCTTGCAGAGTTTGTTGCCCGCATTACAATCTTAATCTGGAAGGCAATGAACTCATCAAGTGGTGTACCGATACCATCGTCTGTCACACCAGCAGTAAACTCATACTCGTTAAACTGATCTAGACCAAGTGATGGAGACACACTTACGTCTGGTCCACCAGAACCAGCAACAGTTCCATCATCATTGAAGAATTTGAAATCTAGTTCATCAAAGTCATTTGCATCATCAGTTCTTAGAATTCTGTGTAGAACTTTAATGTCAGCAGTGTCTTCTCTGTTTGCATCAAAGATAACTCTGAGTGATGTTGCAGCATTTTCTAGTGTTGCACGTTTTGTTATATAGATTGCGTCATGATCATCGCCAGATGGGTCTGTCATTGGATCATAGATTGATGCTGGATATACATCAGAAGATGAATCAATCTCATTGATTCTGTTTGCAATAGCCAGAAATGTCATTCTCTTCAAATCAATAACAGGAGATACCTGAGAATTTGTTGAAGAGAGTGTCAGGGGCATAATCAAAGACTTACTACCAGACATTTCGTTTGTCTCGTTAATCTCAGAGGCAACCATGTATGGGTCTTCATAGTAGTAGTTATCATTCAATGGAATTGTCTCTGCATTAGCAAGAGTAGACTGTGTGAATGAAGTTTGAGAACCACTGGCACTTGTTGCAGTTGTAGGTCTAATCTTGGAAACAATATTACACTCTGGTGGAATGAGAGTTCCAATGACCGTACTATTCACATCATACATTGCATTTTCTGTTGCAGTCACAGAACTTCCTCCAAATGAGGAGTCACCACCACTTGCAACAACTGGTGTTGTTGAAAGAGAAATTGTATAGTAATCCGTAGATGGATTTGCAATTGCAGTGTGTGTCTTGTTGATTTCTGTAAATGGAACTTTGTGTAACATATACAGTTCTACCGTTGCACCATTTGAGTGTGCTGCAGCAGTTGTTCCACCAACACCTCTTGTTGCACCAGTAATGTTGTTACCTGTGATTGAGGTATAAGAAATAATCTCATCATCAATCTTGATATAGTAGATACTGCCAACTGCCGTTGGTGCATACTTACCACTAGTATCATCAAAGTTTGTACCAGAAGTTAGTGTGATTGAACTTGCATCACTTGCAATAGCACCATTCAGTGTAGTCTCCGCACCAGACACCACACCACTAATTGTCACATTATTTGATGTAGAGTGCATCTGGTTATCAAAGTGATTTACCTTTAGAGTGGTACTACTATTTGTCATCACTAATGGATTCTTACCAAGAGTAAGTGTTGGTACTGCATCATTAGTTAAGGTTACCAGGCCTGCAGCACTTGTATCAAATTGTGCGGCACGAAGAGTGAACTTTGCATCTTGTGTTGGAGAAGGAGCCCATGCACGATTATTATGTCCCTTAAAAAGAAGACCAATATGTGGTTGTTCCCCAACGAAATTACCATCTGAGTCTTCTTGACCCAAATCAGAAATCCACATAATATAATTTGGTGTGTTTGACATTACAACAAAGCAATACTCTGCCATAGACTGTAGATAAACTGGAGATTTAAATGTAAATGTTGTTGCAGTCTTACCATCATCAGAGGTATTAACCTGAGATGGTTGCAGTGTGACTCTACTAAATGGTAGAACTTTAGGGCCGGGGTAACCATTTACAACATTACGAATTTCAACAGTAAGTGGGAGTGTATCATCTTTAGCAGAGAAGAACAAATCAATAGATGTTACAAATCTACCAGCATCTGTGTTACTTCCACCCAAATCTGCGTTAAACTGATTATCTTCGTCCGCAATAATAAATGTTTGTGCAAGTGGATCACTGCCGCCGTCATTGCCGTCTCCGCCGTCGTCCCACAGCTGAGCTTCTCTTTCAATTTCTCTTGATTGACTAACATTTTCAACTGCAAGTCTACCATTACGAGTTGCAATAATAGTTTCTTGTCTTGTTTCAAGAATACCATTTGCGCTATAAATTGTCTGTGCAAAACTATCAGGATTTTTTTCATTGGTTGAACTTGCTGTCAATCTGAAAGTGATATCACCAGTTTGGAACTGAGGATTTCCAGAAACTTTTGGGTCTGGAATTGCAAATGTACCACCACATTGACTATCTGCTTTTACAATCAATGGACTTCCCGCAACGGGTGTTGAGTCTGTGGTTGAATCTGCATCTGGAGTAACATATGTAGTTACATCTCTATTATCAAAGAAGACATACAATCTTTGAAAAGGTTTAACACCATGTGCATCAAATCGAATATTCCTTGCACGAACAACAGGAATTGCAACTCTAGAAATTGTTCTGAAACCCTGACTCTCTCTTTCAACTTGTTCTTCAACAAACGTTCTTGTTCCAGTTCTTCGTGAAGTGCCGGTTTCAAATGTGCGGAAAACTCCATCTTGGACGCGCATTCTGCCGGTCAGACCGAAACCAATTCGACCACTCCATGTATCCTGCCACGCATTCCAAACAGTTCCTAACTGGTTTCTATTTGCATTTACAACAGCATCAAAGTTACCTTCGATATTAACTACAAGTTCTGGTGCAACCTCTGTCTCAAACCAAGAGTCTTGGTCTGGGTCAAGTTCTATAATACCATTCCATGAAGCAGTAAGGAATGGTGTTACTCTTTCAACAGTCGTTGCAAATGGATTTTCAGAAATAACCACCTCTGTATAAGGAAGTGTAAGTAGATCACCTGTCTTCTGATAACCAGCAGTAGTTCTTGCACTATCAGTTGTTGCCTGTTCAAGAAGATCAATACCCTTTGTCTTATGAACTGGACGTAACTCACCAATCTGAATGTCCATAGAATTTCTATAATCTGGATGTCGAGTATCACCAACAGAGTGTCCACGGAATGGGTCAACGATGAAACCAGACTTAAATCTGTTTAATCCATTTGCATCAGTGACCTCAAAAGACTGTGCATCTTTCTCAAGTAATGAAAGTGTGGTAATTCTTTCAACATTGGTAAGTCTTTGTTCAATTCTACCAATGTCACGCATTGTGAATCTTTGAGTTCTTTCTCTATCCACAGTTACATCTTGAGGTTTAAATGTAAACGCAGGTAGAAACATATCAACAAGTTTCATCGCATTATCAACAGGAGTTGGCAACTGAGGAAGTTCAGAAGATGCACCCTCTCTTACAACAACATTGCCTCTGTCATCCATAAAGATAGATGCACGTTTTGGTAGGTAATACTCAAGGTCTGACTGAACGTTAGAAGCTGGTTTACCAAAGTTAGAATATGATGAACCTGTGCCAGTGTAAACTCTAGAAGTAAAGTCGAAAGAGTTTCCAGTTATTTCATCTACGGTTGAAAGTGTTGCACTTGCACCAGCAACATCAGCAACTCTTGGTCTAAAGTCATATGTTTCATATAGTGGGAACAGACCTGTGGGTTCTGGGTCGTCTGGGTCAACTCTTGATGCACTATAAGATGGAATGTCTTCGTAATCCATCTGGTTTGCAACATCAGTATATGAGTCAACTGTCATTACATCACCAGTACCATGTTCCATATAATCATAAACTACAAGTAGTCTACCCTGTGGAGAAGGAACACTTGGTTTTCTGACTAGACGAGAAATGTCATAGAAGTTATCACGTTGTCCTGTATCAAGTAGGAAGTCTGAAGTGATAACAATATCACCCCCCGTCACTGCACTTACTGTTGCAGTTGCACCAGAGGATTCACCTGTAATAACATCACCTACAGCAAAGTCTGTTACTGATGTTAGGACATAACTAAATGGTGATGAGGTGTCAATAATTCTGCCTGTTGCACCACTTGTTCCGCCTGTAATCTTTTCACCTCTTGTGAATGTACCAGTGATTGAACCTGTAGTTAGTTCTGGTGCAACAGCATCTGTTGATGTGTCTTCTGAGTCAAACACAGCAACAAGTTTAAATGCGTCTGCCCGCCCAAGAGAAATATCTCTATCAGTTGGGCGTGTACCAAATGCATCAGTTGTGCCTGGTGTTACCTTTACCTGTTTCATCAACTGAACAGTTTTATTCTTTTGTGTAACAGAAGTCTTCGTTGTGGTTGCAAGAAGTTTTACTTTTGATGCATTGAAATCAGAGTCAGTAATTGTAATTGTACCTGTTCCAGTTCCAGTAATATTACCGTCAATACTTACAATGTCACCAGTTGCGTGAGTAGAACCACTACCGATATTAAGAACAGATAGTGTATAATCAGCTTCTGTGAAACCATTGAATGTTTCGTTTGTACCAGCAGTAAATGATACCACACCAGATGCATTTGTTGTACCAACGAACTGTCTGCGAATGGTGTATTGTGTATCACTTGCGCCGCCGTTTGCAGTTGTCAAGTGAGTCTTTACAACTCTATGTGTTGGTTTGAATAGTGCAATATTCTTTTCTGCGTCTTTCAACTGGGCACGTTTACGAATAACGTTTGCGGTTGTAATTGCGTCAGTTGATGGTGCAGCAGTAAATGAGATTGCAGTTGAGGTAATAGCGTCAACAACTCTTTCTTCCGTTGCACCAGCAACACCAGTTGGAATTTCTAGAACGTCACCAACCTTAACTTCACTCGTATCATAACCAGATACACCAATGAGGTTATCTGTACCAGTTGTCTCTGTACGATATGTACCACTGAGTGTTAGAGTGTTACCTAGAACAAAGTCAGCAGTAAAGTCTTCATTAGCATCTGCATCATTCATAAAGATTTGTTTGAAATCTTGGAATGAGTATGTTGTGATTGATGAGATTGTCAAGTCTGTGTTACCAGAGTTCTCAACAATACTATCTGTTTCAGATGAATCTGAAGCAGTAATCTTTTCACCTGAAGAGAATGTACCAATAACGTTTGTTAGATTAACGTTAGTTGTTGATGTGCCTTCACCAAATACAAGACCAGTTGCACCACTCGTCACACCTGTAACGAGAACACCATCAGTATGGTTTGTAGTGAGTGTTGGACTTGGTGTACCACTTAGAGTTAGAACTGTAAATGGTCTTAGGTCAAACAAGAACAACTTGTACTGTGAGGTTGTGTTAGAACCAGTTGCACCCGCCGTTCCACTATGATAAGACATGGAACGAGAACGTCCCACACCAATTAGTGTTCCGTTTGCAGTACCACGAGATGAGTTCCGTGTATCATAGAACTGACACTCTTTGAAAGGAGTTGCCTCACTGGTTACTTCAGAGATATCCGGTGAATTGTAAATGTTTGTAATGAGTGCATGGTTACCAGTATCAAAAACTGTAATGTCAGCATTCTTAGTTTCAAAATCACGAGCCTTATTGATGTCCTTGAATGATGGAGTATTTTTTAATATTTCATATCCATTAACATATGCTTTGCCGGGAGAAACCTTGATTGCAAGTAAATCTGAACTTGCAGTATTACCGTCATCTGTAGTTGCTCCAAGAGCAAATCTACCAGTATTCTCATTTACAGTTACGGACTCTTCAACCTTAAATTGAAATGGTTTAACAGTATAGTTACCAGACTCATCAAATGTGCGCCTTGCAAATTCCTGAGATAATACAGAATATTCTGTTTCTCTACCCATTGCAACCAAGGCGCCATTTTTGATTTGTGCAAGTTGAACAAAGTTTGCATTAGTTGCAGTTGTTTTCTTGGCAAGAGTAAGAGAAATCTGAAGACGATGAGCACCCTTTGCAGCAAAGTTTGAAGACCCCTGTGCATTGTCTAGAAGTGATGATTCATCCTCTGGAGTAACTAGTGTCTCTGTAATATCAAAACCAACAAATCCATTAAAATTGATATTATATGGATCAAGTGTAATTTGTTGATTACCAGAAGCAACAAAAAAACCTCTTATAAAATAAACACCGGCGCGAACATAGTAAGCAATACCTGTTCTAGATGCTGGTCCTGTTGCACTTGTTGCATCAGTAGAAGTTGCAGTAAAAGTAGTTGCTGATGCAACATCAACAGAGTAAGAGGTTGCGTCATGTTGAATGGCAATACTAGCAGTAATGTTTTCACCATCTGCAAATACAGCAGTGGTATTATCCGTTCCTGCTCTTTGATAATTAACAAACAAAAGTGGTTGTTCTGTAGTGCTTCCTGCCTGAAAACCAATAACTTCTGCTTTAACACCAGTAGTTGCACCAGTGATAACAACTGGTGTATCTGCGTTATAATACTTTGATGGGTCTACGTTTTCTCCACCAAATTGTGTTGCAAGTTTTAGTGAATAATATCTCTCAGCACCAGACTGGCCAGGAACAACGGCAGCACCTTCTTTAAATACATGACTACCATGAGTCTCAATCTGATACTGCAATTGACTCTGTAACTGAGTAAGTTCTCTTGCCTGAACTGCAAAACCAGGCCGAAAGAGTGTGCGAACATAATTATTGTCCTCACTAAAGTCGTCGTAATAAGGTGCAGCGTTAAGATTTGTTTTTTGTGCCATATTAGAATTCCACTATGATTTTGATGTCTTCGGTTTGATCGGTAGCTCGAGAGATTGGTGACCTGTTCTCATTATATATAATGTCTCCACTGTCGGGTTGTAACTCTGGGTTTGCATAACCATTAGTAAAGGTAATCGTGTTACCACCAGAGAGTGTTACTGCACTATCTGCGGCAGCATCTGGTGTTCCTGTTGCAGATGAGTCTGCACCAGTTACAGTATTTGCACCTGAGAATGCAACAAGTCCACCGTTAGTAGAGACTGTACCAAAGTCAGCGAAACGTTCCTGTTGGTAATATAGAATACTCAAATCTGAATCCCATTCCACAACTTTACCAACTGCACCTGTCGTTGCCTGTGTAATCTTTTCATCTGCCGTAAACGTTCCACTCAAACTTGTGAGTTTAAGTGCATATGTCTGACGAATGGTGCTATCTGTTGCAACTGTTGATGTTCCAAAGTTTGTTGGGTCAACTGCGATTGCAATGTTACGGAAATCGTTACCTGTGAGAAGGTCATCACGTTCTGCACCAATAAAGAGTGTGTTCAACATAACATAGTGACCGCCAAGTTGGTCAATTGCATTTGAACCATGTCCACCTTTTGGACTAATTACAACACGAACGGAACCACCAGAACCACCGATTGCTGATGCACTTGTCAAGGCTGAGTCTGAGAATGTAAATCCAGAACCAAGATTAACTGTTCCAAATGTATATCCAGAACCACCAGCAAAAACAGTTGTGTCTGTTCCGTCTGTTAGACCGAATGCGTTAAGAACACCATCTGAGTCAACAACAATTTTTACGATTGCACCAGAAGCAGTTCCTTGGTTTGCACCATCACCATAGACTGCGGCAAAATATGTTCCTTGAGTATAACCAGAACCGCCAGTGACAACAAGTGATTCGATTTTACCATCAGTTGCAGCAGAAGAAACAGTTGAGTCTGTACGAACAGGTATAAAGTCTGTTGTTAGAAACTTAACTTGGTCAGATGCACTGATGGTGTACATATACTTAAGAACATATCCACCAGAAGCAAAGGGTGTATTTGCTTCTGAAGATGGTTCAGTACCAGAATATGCAGTACCACCACCATTATCCAACACCAAATACACACGATTCTCTGAAGTTCTAAAGAAGAAAGTTGAGTCATAAAGGTTTGTTGCACCGGATGTAGAAGTATTTGACGCACTAACAGTATCATCGTACATGTCATATGTTGTTGCGTTTGCCCAATCTCTACGAGGGATAACATACTGAACATCGGTCGTTGCAACATTCTTACCAGCAATAGTCTGATCCCAAACATAGAACTCACTGGAAACATCATCAACAGGAGTGGGCGGTGCAGAGTCCGTTCCACCACTGGTTACAGCGGTGAATGGAGTTGCCTTACCGATTAACATATAGTATGTTGACTTTGCAGCTTCGGAGAATGACTCATAAAACTGGTCTGCGTTATGTTGTCTAAATTTTTGTGTGATAATTGCAGTCATTTGTTATTCCTCTATAACCTATCTTTATTTATGCGTCATTTGCAGCGTCTGTAGTAAAGAATATTCTTATACCAATAAGTCTCGCATCCTCTGTCATATCATCATTACTATCTGAAACATCTCTAAAAATTCTAAAGTAACAGATGTCACCAACAGCAGGAGTTCCAGCAATTGTAACAGCACTACTCTCTGCCGTCACACACTGGTCTTCTGCGGCACCCAGAGCATCATCTGTTACTACAACCGCTGTTCCATATGCGACATCAATTGTATCGTTATCTGAAACAGCAACTCCCTGCAATCCCCATGCAACACCATCAGTATCAGATGCGGTTGTAGTCCAATAAACTTGGAATGTAATAGTTCCTTCGTTCCAACTCTTAGGAAATGCAATCTGAAACTGTGCGTGTTCATCAGAAGTTGCATCGAAGTCTAGAACTTGCATGTCTGGACGACCAGAGGTTGTTTCAACTTCAGTGATAGAGGCACAACCATTGGAAACTGTTGGACGCATTGCTCCCACAGGAACCCAAATAGTTTCTTTACCCTGTTCTCTAAATGCAGAACCACCTGTAGATATTGCACCAGAGAACGTAACATCACCATTTGCAGCAATTGTGATTGCGCCTGGAGTAGTTAAAGAACCAATAGTGCCAACATCCTTGATAACAATGTCGTCTACGAATGTAACAATACCAGTAGAGGCAACCGTCATTGCAGATGTTGCAGATGAAGAACCAATTGTGCCACCATCCTTGATAACAATATCATCCACAAAGGTTACGATACCTGTAGAGGCGATTGTCAATGCAGATGTTGAAGATGCAGAACCAATTGTCCCTGCATCCTTTATGATGATATCATCAGCAAAGGTTACGATACCTGTAGATGCAATTGTCATTGCCGATGTCGAGGAAGCAGAGCCGATTGTCCCTGCGTCTGGAATTAGAACGTTACCAGCAAAAGTCGTATTAGAATTATCTACCTTTAGTCTTTGTGTTCCTGCCGTGGTAATCGCAACCTCATCTGCGGCACTAAAGAAGATACCTGTATTCGTGTCACCAGTTTTTGTAATTGAAGGTGCGCCAGCAGAACCAGCAGCAAATGACGCAACACCTGTAACAGTAGGACCAGCAAGGGTTACGACAGAAGCAGTCGCACTGATACCAGTTGAAAGTCCAGAACCATCTCCAAGTGCAGTATAGATTTCATTAAAGTTATCATTGATTTTATCACCACCAGCACGAATGGTATCGCCTGTTCCATCGTTTGCCGTAGTTCCAATTCCAATTGCTTGTTTTGCCATTTGAGAAATCCTTTATTTCTTATTTATAATTTTTTTATACAACGGTCTTATCAAATGTGAACGCAGAAGTATCAAAAGTTTCTGTAGTTGCAGAGAACCCTCTAAAGTCCGCATCACCATAGATATTACTCAAGAATGAGGTTTCTGTTCCAGATTCTAGAAGGACATTATTTCCACCAATATTCACACCAGCCAGATCGGTAGTTGCAGTTTCAAACTGAATTTGAGTATCACCTTGGTCAATTTCTGGTTCATAATAAAGTCTACCAATTTGTGCAACATACACTTCAGCAGAACGAGCAAATCTTGGAACCGCAGATTGACTAGAATAAACATCTGGTGGTGTTTGCCCAACTGAAGTCTCATCCTCAAGTGCAATAACTTGACTCTCCAAAGAAAGTTTACCACCAATTGTTAAACCAGTGCCTTGTTCAAGAAGTATTTCATCACCATGTGTTGTTGATACTGTCGTACCATCCTCTTGCATAATGGAGCCGGGAGAACTATCCTCTAATAAAATGTTAACAGTGTCGAACTGGTCAGTTATATTTAACTTATCTACAACACTCAAATCACTTAAGTTAAATCCTTCCGTTACTCGACTGTAATCGTTAACAGAAATGCCTTGTCCAATATTAACATCTTCAACAGTTTCCAAAAGTATTCTGTCACCAACATCAGCAGTACCAATGTCTGCCGTATTATCAAGAAGAAGGTCACCAATCATACCGTTAACACCAAGAGCCACACCGGATTCAATAGCAAGTGTATCACCAAGAATACTCTCTTGAGTTACATTACTAATAAACGATATTCCATTAGCACTATCGCCGGTGCGGTTTGGTTTTACATCAATTTTAACTTCAGTTTTCTTAATAACTCTAAGGTCGTAGGTATCTGTGGAATAAGTTTCCTTTTCCTCTTGGACAATTATTCCACCATCTTCTCCATGTAAGAAACCGCCAACAGAATCTTCCATAGCAATATGGTATGCTGGATTCTCAAATACTTGATGTCTTCTTCTTTTGACCTCATCAAAGAGAACCTCAAATGTAGATGCAAGAATTGGACTGAAGGTATTTGTATCTGCAACGTAATCATCTCCAAGTGTTGCACCAGTTGGTGTTGAGATACCAGCATACACAGCAGTAGATGATTTAACCTTACTGAATACATTAAATCCAGATGGGTGTACAGATTTCTTTAGTGGGTTAAGATATGAACCAGAACCAGATGCAGTCTGAACTTCGTATGAGAACTGCTGATAATATAGAGAGTCTTGAATACGAATAAGGTCTTCACCAATAAGACTTTCAATGTCTGAATATCTACCAAACCTATCAGCCGTCATACCAACGTTAAATGTTCCTTTTGCAATGTCTGCATTTACAATTGTTGCACTTGCAGAAGCAGTTGTGATTGAAACATCTTTACCAGAGAAATCAATCTCATCTTCATACACAAGATAATCACCAGCATCAAATGCACCTGTTGGGTCTGTACCATCAAGAACGATATTGTCAAAAGTTCCGTCCTCACTTACAATTCTTTCGATATCAGAAAAAGATGCAGTTAGAACTTGTGTTCCTGCCTCAAATGCACGAACTGTTCCTGCGTGACTTGTCAGAACATCATCAACACTAAAGGTTCCACTTATATCCTTAACGACAAAGTTTGCACGGAACTCTGTGGCTGGAGCTACCTGATAATCAAAACCAACCGTCCTTACATTCACATCATCAACGCGACCAATGTCGCTTGTTGTTGCAAGAAGTTTTGCACCACTACCAAATTTTGATGTAATCGTGATAGTAGGAAGTTTTGAATACCCAAATCCACCATCTTGTAAAAATACTTTCGTGATGTCACCAGAACCAGACTCTAGAATAAATGTGTCATCATCTCTCTTGGTTGTATCAACCCTCTCTTCAAATATACTAACTTCTGCTTCAATCCTATCACCAAGGTCTGCTTCTGTGTTTATCCCACCAACTTCTACTGCGGCATTACCAGACTCAAAGAATAGTTCTCCATCATCCTCTTGTACGATATTGAAATACTCAACTTCTCTATTAGTTGCACCCTCTTGAAGAAGTGTCTCATCATCTTCAAGAAGAATAGAACCATGAATAACTGCGACACGGGCAACAGCAGACTGAACAAGTCCTGTTTCTAATGTATTATCAGTAAATGTTAGAATATCACCAATCTCATAGTTTGTTCCCGAATCATCAACCTCTACACCACTAACAGAACCAGTTTCAACTTCGCCCACAACAGCATCAACATCACCACTACCAATTGCTGTAGATGTTTCAACATCAATCACATCATTAGTAGAATACAGAATGCCGTCATTGGTAACTGTCTCTGATGTTACGATTTGTCTAATTCTATATTTGTAAACAACATCAATTACGCCAGAGACACCATGTATTTCTTCGTCTTTTGTAAATGTACCCGTTACGTTACCAACAGTAATCTCTACAACTGTGGATGCATCTGATGGATCAGAAAATGTTGTACAAGATTCAACTCTTGCAGTTGCACCAGATGTTTGTCCAGTAATAGTTTGTCCTGCTAGTTCACCATGAACTGGAGTTCCAATTGGACTAGCACGAAGAATAGTTGGTTTATCCCAATCACCGCCAGATACACGAAGCATTCTTGTGTTTGGATAAAAAATTTCTGCTTCTTCATCTAGAAGAATGCGAATTAAAAGTTTTACACCTTCTTGCGTTCCCTTCCTACGATAAAGTTCACGAATATTTTTTGTGAGGTTTCTTTTATCCAATCCAGTTGCAACACTGCTTGGAATTGCATTCATGAATGATTTACGAAACTCTTCAAGGAAGTCATAGATAGTATTGTCAACATCTGCATATGCAAGAAGTTGTTGAATATTCTGTACAGGACTTGCGCGATAACTTGTTACTGTGCCAGTTGCATCAGACGTTGCACCTGTAATTGTCTCACCAGTTACAAACTGTTGTTGCGATGTGATGAATAGTCTTGGTCTTGTATCGTTACCCAAGTCATCAACAAGAACCTCGGCAGTGGCTTTGGAAGTGGAACCAGTAATAGTTTCACCTACGATAAACTTACCTGTAGTACCAGTTCCTTTCTCAAGAACAATTCTGTTATCTTCTTCATCAAGAAGTCGAGTGGTTGTTGCAACCTCAATAAGTAGATTGTCAATTGTTGCAGAGACGACAAGTTCACCCGACTCCAGATACTTGTAGTAACTTTGAAGAAAGGACGAGAATACAGGATGGTCATCTGCAACGAAGTCAGGGAGTTGACCATCAATCTGTGTGCTGACCTTATTAATCAGGTCTGGTGAATATCTGCCGTCAAAAGGTGCCATTAGTTATAGCTCGAAGGTGATGTATAACCAGAAGTGGTTGTGAATGTAGTATTGCCAGAGTCATTACCTTCAGAAACAGTATCAATAGATGCAGTCACCGTAGTATTCACCAAATCAATCTCAAGTAACTGATTTCTCTTTGGAACAATATCAAGTGAATCAGGAATAACAGTAATACGAATTTGTGTAGAAGTTGCACCATCAACATTAGAAACACTATTAATAGATATTGGATTAATAGATATAACACCAGCATCGTAGTCAATTGTTCCTGCTGTAGAATCCAGATACGTTCTTACACCAGAAACAATAGAGTAAACGCGAATATTACCATTTCCATCGTCATCAAAGAAAAACTCAGTTACATTTTGTCCAACAATACCAAACCCTGTTGATGCAACGATACCACCACCACTAGAATTATGTCCAGAGTGTGGGTTGTATAATTTATTATTAAAATACACCTTATAAGATTTTGACTCTGCTAAAGTTGGAATAATATATTTTGCCAAAGAGACATTTAATATGTTACCTGTAATTGATGTATCTGTATCATCAATCAATCCTGTCAACTTAGAGTGTCTAAACAAACCATTAAATGTATTCAGATTATCTGTGTTATAATTTGTTATTGTATTACGGACATTAGATTCAATGGTTGCATTACCCTTTGTGGTAGCACTTGGATTAAACTTGACATTTGACTGAAGTATAAGGAAGAGTGTTTCAGGGTCAACGATTACAGGAGTAATTGAAGCAACTGTATATTGTTGTAAGTTTGTCTTTAAGGTTTCTTTTTGAGATTCAGTAAGATTTTCACCAGTAGTTGATTTAACACTGATAAACACTTTACCAAATTCTGGTGTAGAGGTCACACCAATACTTGTATCGAAAGAACCAGACTCACCACCAAAGACAGCAACTGCCTGAGTCTGTGCAAAAAGTTGTCTTACGAGAGTCTTGTAATCCTCTGTTGTTACAGCCCTACCCTGTGAAGCATAATCTAATGGTGCATTGAGTTAGATTGATTCAATCGACTCTGCTTCTGAACCTCCAGAAGAACTATCAATCGTTGTGACAATCACACTTGAAACTGTATCAATTGCACCAGCAGATGTAAATACTGAAGCACCGTTTCCGTCTTCCTTATTAGACACAACATACTGAAGAATTACAATGTTGTCATCTGACAATGCACTACCAAGAACACCGTCACCAAAGTATACCTCAAATTTACCAACCTCAACTTCTTGTAAAAAGTAAACATGACTTGTACCAGTAATCTGTGCAATATCTGTTGCGAGAGTATAAGTTGTTGTGGTAGAATCAGAAACAGAGTTTTGAACCTTAACTGTGAGAGTGCGAGTATCTACTCTATTATCATTGATAAGAAATCTCTGTTCAACATCTTGAGTATTTACAGTATATCTAGAAGTAACAAATGTTCCCTCGTAAAGAACAAGGTTTGAGAACACAATACTGTTACCAATATTTGCCGCAGTTTTTTCTATTGGATTGATAAAGGTATATGCATCACCTTCAATCGTTGTATTAAACACAGTTCCAGCATCCATCGTTGCAGTTGCGTTTGTGGTGTTCAATGCAACCTCTACAGTTGCAGTTGCGGCTCTTGCAGACTGTGGAACATATCCAAGTGTCTTTGCATGTGATACAACAGATGAACGCAGAGAAGAACTGTCAAGGAACATTTCGTTTGCAAGCATATTCGCATTGAACGCAAGATAGTGAGTATTGTATGCTAGAGTGTCAAGAAGAATATTCATACCAGAACCTTCAAAGTCGTAATCAGTAAACTCTGTCTGTCCTTTAAGGAATATTTTTAGATTGTCTTTGATATCATCAAAGTCCAACTCTGTTACATTAAGTCGTCTTGGATTTGCGGCCATTATCGTAGTCTCTCTAATAGAACTGTGGTATCAACTAATTCTGTAGGAGCATTCTGTACATAGAACTCAACACTGATTTCATATGCATTTCGGTCCAAGTCAGGATTTGCCCTGACACCCACCAATCTTGCTCTTGGTTCAAAGTTCTCAATTACGTCTTCAACTTTCTGTGATAATACAAATGCAGTGATAGGACTCAATGGTTCGAATAGAAGTCCACGAATACCAGAACCTATCTCTGGATGAAAAGGTTTCTCGTAGATGTTCGTAAGAATAAGATTTCTCACAGACCTCTTGATTGCCTGAATACCATTTACCTTTGAGATATCTTTTGAAGTATTTTTTTTACCAAAGAATAAGTCTAGGTCTTTGTATACCTGTGCATCCCTATCAAGGTTGATATTTTTGGACTGTGCATCAGGAAAAGCGGTATTTAGAGATGCTCCGTGAGCCATGAGTAATCCTTTTTATTCTATTTATACTTACACACTCGCAGTTTGTTTCATAATATACTTTTTAGGTGAACCCCATACGTCTTTCGCATTAACTCGAATGAATCTTTTGTTTGTTTCTTTGTCATTTGGGTTGGGAATAGTCAACATGACATTCTTACCCCTCAACCAAGCATCTCTTTTGTTAGCTGCCGCCTGCAATAGAGTCGTATCATTACGAAGTGCATTAAGTAGTTTTTTATTCACATTTGAACCCTCTCCCTTAGACACTTGTTGGGTTCTTTGTTTCTTTCTCTTAGCCATTAATAATCTCCTTCACTGGCCGGTATGATGTATCATACTCATTGCATAAAAAAACTTCTGATATAACCGCATCAATATTCTCATGCCAAAAATTTAAAAACTTATGTACTCTTGGATAGTCTGGTTTAACATCCTGCGTCTGCCATATGAACTCTTGCAGAATGTTATGATAATCAGGCATCCAATAAATTATATTTAGTGTGACTATAGATTTTCTTTTTAGTATCATGTTGATGGGCCTGGGTCGTAATTCTCATTATACTCATACGTTATGATTGCAGCATAACCACCAAATACTTTGTTGAGTTTATCGCCATAATCGATAAATCTTCCGGGCCCAAATACGCTATCTTTTCTTACAGATTCGGGAAATCGTCCAAAACATCGAAACGCGCCTTTTACATTGAGAATTTCATTATCAACAGCAACAATATTGCCGGGGTGATCTTCCAATAATGATCCCGGCATAGAAAATATCAATTCTTTCCCATTAACTTTTACGTTTTGAGAACCTGTACCATTACCGGCGGTGTTTATCCACGCATACATATGTGGACCATAATAACTACGATAATGTGTACCGATA
>Ga0115566_10001104_pt1 | contig 23316 bp, 25 predicted proteins | sample COGITO_mtgs_1204_3_FD_87173 | JGI IMG/M metagenome (GOLD analysis project Ga0115566, IMG submission 87173) | Pelagic marine microbial communities from North Sea - COGITO_mtgs_120405 | ecosystem: Environmental > Aquatic > Marine > Epipelagic | place: Germany:Helgoland, sampling site Kabeltonne...
AACCAAGCGTCACACCTTCAATGCTTCCCTCTTTCAAAACCCGCACGTCCTCGGTGGTATCAACAAGATGGGCCTGGTAGATTACAGCCAAGAAGCCTACGATAATGTAGTCAAAGAATACACTGACTTCGCAGCCAAGCTCAACGTTCAAGACGTACGCTTCATCCCGATGTCAGCACTTCACGGCGACAACGTGGTTACACGCAGTGAAAATACGACCTGGTATGAAGGCGGAACACTACTCCACAACCTCGAAACCGTACACATCTCTGCGGATCATAACCTTAGAGATTGCCGCTTCCCTGTACAGACTGTTATTCGTCCGCACAGCGACGAATACCACGACTTCCGTGGCTACGCAGGACGTATTGCAGGTGGAGTATTTAAAAAAGGAGATACCGTGATGGCTTTGCCTTCAGGACTAGAAAGCACCATTTCAGGCATTCACACCCTCACTGGAGAACTGGACGAAGCCTTTCCGCCCATGTCCGTCACTATCACTTTAGAAGATGATATCGACATCAGCCGTGGAGATATGCTCGTGCGCAGTGAAAACCGCCCGGACGGGCAACAAGATTTAGACGTGATGCTCTGCTGGCTCAATGCCAAACCACCACGTCCGCGTGCGAAATATGTCCTTAAGCAGACTACCGCCGATGCACGCGCAATGATTACCGAGATCCAGTACAAAATGGACATCAATACACTCCACAGACTGGAAGAGGACAAGGACATTAAAATGAATGATATCGCCCGCGTAAAGATTCGCTCAACGAAGCCCATCTTTGCGGATGAATACAATCAAAACCGCGTTACAGGATCGTTGATCCTAGTCGATGAAGCAACGAATGAAACGGTTGCTGCCGGGATGATTCGTTAAATTTTCATCTCCTTGAAACAAAAATACCGAGCACTATAAGCTCGGTATTTTTGTTTTGAGGACGAAAACCTTCAGTTCGACTTCTCGAGGCTTTATTGAGCTGGTCCCGTTTGTTAAACAGCTTTTGTTACTTGTAACATCGTTTTATAGTCATTAGTATTTCTTGGTGATTCTATAAAATCATTCGGATAAATTTATCAGCTCTTTTACTTGAAGAATCTGTTGATTCTTTAAGCCAATAAACAATGGCAAGCTTAAAATCTCATTCGACAACTTTTCAGCCAGTGGGAAGGATCCCTCTCCATAACCTAAACCTTTGTAACACTCCTGTAAATGAGGAGGAATTGGATAATGAATTAGACTCCCAATACCTGCATTATTAAGTTTAGCCTGAAGATTCTCTCTATCTCTCGTTTTTATTACAAATAAATGATAAGCACTAGTAGCTCCATCGGCAAGATTGAATAATTCAATACCTCGAACATCTTTCAGACCCTGAATATAAGTCTCGGCAATACTATTACGTTCCTCAGTCCATTCATCAAGCTTTCTTAACTTTACTCGCAGAAAAGCGGCCTGAAGCACATCTAAGCGATTGTTAAACCCTAAAACCTCATTCTTATACTTTTCCTGAGATCCATAGTTTCTTAGAACTCGGACTTTATGAGCTAATTCATCACTATTGGTGGTTATCGCACCACCATCACCTAAGGCTCCTAGATTCTTACCTGGGTAAAAACTTGTTGCGTTAATATGTCCCCATGATCCCGTCTTTTTACCATTGAAAGCCGCTCCATGTGCCTGAGCATTATCTTCTATTACGAAAAGGCCATATTTCTCAGCGATATACATGATCGCCTCCATTTCACATGCCTGTCCATAAAGGTGCACTGGCATGATAGCTTTGGTATAATTTGTTATCGCAGCTTCAATCAATTCAGGGTTTAGGTTAGCTGTTTCCACCCTTGGTTCAACAAATACTGGTGTAGCGCCAACATGAGAAACAGCTAGAGCCGTGGCTATGTAGGTATTTGAAGGAACAATCACTTCGTCTCCGGCACCTATTCCCAAAGCTTTTAATGAGAGAATTAGGGCATCTAAGCCATTACTAACACCAATACAGTACTTGGTCTCATTCCATTTTGCATATTCCTTTTCGAATTGCTCTAAGTGGTTTCCCATAATAAACCAATTCGAGTCTAGAACCTGCTTAAATGCGTCTATAAGTTCTTCTCGAATAGGATTGTGTAGTCCTTCAAAATTTAAAAATGGAACTTTCATATTTTAATCTCTTAGAATCTTAGAATTATTTAAAGTCCAATAATTTTCATCATTATCTATGAATTTGCCTGGACTAACTTCCTTCATTTTACTACCGTCAGTATTTACCCAACCTACTATCTTGGCAGGATTACCAACAACCAATCCACGAGAAGGAACATCTTTTGTAATCACTGCTCCAGCACCTACCAAAGCAAAATCTCCTATCGTAATTCCAGGGAGAACTGTCGCATTTGCACCAATTGAGACATTATCTTGAATTATCGTTTCCAAAAACTCAGTAGGATATACTTTAGACCTAGGCGTTTGATCATTTGTGAAAGTAACATTTGGTCCAATAAAAACGTTATTTCCTATTGTCACTCCATCCCATACTTGAACACCGCATTTTATCGTAGTATTATCTCCAATTGAAACTTTATTCTCTATAAATACATTCGCATTTATGTTGCAGTTGGCACCAATCTTGGCCTGTTTCAAAACAACGCAAAACTGCCATATTGAGCTACCCTCACCAATATCTGTAGATTGCACATCAGATAATTCATGTATGAAATTCGAATTACTCATTTTTAAATTTTCTAAAATACTTCAAGTCTCTTATGTAATCTTCCTCTGTGTAGAGCATACTTGCGAGTACTAAACAAATTCCTCCTCCACTAAAGTTGCTTAAATCGCGCCACAATCCAGGCGGAACTAGTAATCCCTCATCGGGCTGTCGCAATAAGAATTGCTTTGAATCCTTACCATCGAACAAAGTAATTTCAAAAGAACCGGAAGCTGGCACAATTAATTGATACAGTTCCTTGTGGGCGTGTGCGCCTCGATCAGATTTATTCGGAACATCATATAAAAAATAAACTCTTTTTATTTCAAATGGTATTTGATCCAAAGAATTAATCGCAGTCAATGATCCACTCCTTAAATCGACCCGTGGTAAAGTCATTAATTGTACATCCGATACAGTACTATATTTACCTTCTATCTGTCGTCTCATAATCCTGTTCATTATACTTGGAGTTACTTACATGCAAACAAAAAGAATTACCTGAGAAATACTCCATTCTCCTCCATGTTTTAGCTGGAAGAAATAAGGCCTTATTCGCTCTATCTAATCTAAATGTGACCTGAGTATTCGATTGATCTATAGTAACTATGTCTACCGACCCAGACAATGCAATTATTACTTCACATTGTGTTTTATATGAATGACCTCCCCTCCTTTCACCACTTGGTACATTATACGTCCAAAATACTCTTTGAATTTCAAAGGGTAGTATTCCATTGGCCTCTAGAAAAGATAAATTCCCTCTTGGGTCGGAAATTTGGGGCAGATTTATTAAGTATGGTCTATCCATTTATCAATTGATGTAAATATTTACCATAACCACTCTTTAGAAGTGGCTGCGTGATCAGTTCAAGCTGCGCTGCATCGATAAATCCTTGCTCGTAGGCAATCTCCTCAATACAACCGACTTTCAAACCCTGGCGTTCCTCGATCACCTCGACAAACTGACCTGCTTGTTGAAGGCTTGCAAAAGTACCCGTATCCAACCACGCCGTTCCGCGGTCCAACACCCCTACTTCGAGCTCACCCCATTCCAAGTATATCTTATTCACGTCGGTGATCTCTAGCTCACCACGCGGGCTTGGCTTGAGATTCTTCGCAATGTCTACTACTCTATTATCATAGAAGTACAAGCCCGGTACTGCGTAATCGCTCTTTGGCTCTTCTGGCTTCTCTTCGATCGACAAGGCTTTCATCTGCTCGTCAAACTCCACGACGCCATAGCGCTCAGGATCACTCACGCGGTAGGCGAATACCACACCTCCTTTCGGGTCCTTGCTCTGCTGAAGCACGTGGGCCATCGATGAACCGTAGAAGATGTTATCTCCTAGGATCAAAGCGACGCTGTCGGCACCGATAAAATCGGCACCTAAAATAAAGGCCTGTGCCAATCCTTCTGGACGCTCCTGAATCACATAATGAAACTCACAACCCAAGCGTTTTCCGTCGCCAAGAAGCTTCTCAAACAAGGGTGCGTCGTGCGGCGTAGTGATGATTAATATCTCTCGAATGCCTGCTTGCATCAACGTACCTAGGGGGTAGTAAATCATCGGCTTGTCATACACCGGCATCAACTGTTTACTTACGGCAAGGGTAAGTGGGTGGAGTCTGGTGCCGGAGCCGCCGGCGAGGATAATGCCTTTCATAAAAGAGCTTGGTCTGGTTTCTTGTATCAAAGTTAACGAAATACTATCTAGTGGTGTACATGTTTTCGTAGTAGTCTTGATACGCTCCTGTGGTTACATTTTTCAACCACTGCGCATTGGCAAGGTACCAGTCGATAGTGATGGATAGACCTTCCTCAAAGGTTACAGAGGGTTCCCAACCAAGCTCGCGCTGGATTTTCGTTGCATCGATCGCATAACGACGGTCGTGTCCAGGGCGATCTTTCACGTAAGTAATGAGCTTCTCGCTGCTCCCTTTTTCACGGCCCAATTTCTCATCCATCTGCTCACAAAGCACCTTGATTAGATTCAAATTCGTCCACTCGTTAAAACCACCAATGTTGTAGGTCTCCGCATTCTTGCCTTCATGATACACCAGGTCGATAGCGCGGGCATGATCCACTACATACAACCAGTCGCGGGTATAGTTCCCATCACCATAGACCGGAAGTGGTTTCTCTTCCACGATGTTATTGATAAAGAGCGGGATGAGCTTCTCAGGGAACTGGTGCTGGCCGTAGTTGTTCGAACAATTGGTCACCACATAAGGAATGCCATAGGTCTCGCCATAAGCGCGCACAAAGTGATCACTTGCCGCCTTCGAAGCACTATACGGACTGTTCGGATCGTACGCCGTAGTCTCTTCAAACAAACCTTCAGCACCCAACGTGCCATAGACCTCATCTGTGGAGATGTGGTAAAAGCGCTTGCCTTCAAAATCGGAGTGAATGCGCTTGAAACTGTTCAATAAATTCACCGTCCCCAAAATATTGGTACGCACAAACGCGAGCGGATCTTTGATCGAACGGTCCACGTGGCTTTCTGCAGCCAAATGAATCACCCCTTCCGGCTGGTAGGTATCAAACAACGCATCTACTGCTACTGCATCTACGATATCTACGCGTTCAAACACATAATTCGGAGCCTCTTGAATATCACTCAAGTTCTCTAAGTTCCCCGCATAGGTCAACGCATCTACGTTGATGATGCGGTAATCGCTGTATTTGTTTACAAACAAACGAACGACGTGAGATCCAATAAATCCGGCGCCTCCGGTGATGATGATGTTTTTCATTTAAGCTTTTTCGACGATTTTCTCGCCCATTCCTATTCCGTAATAATCGTATCCGTGTTCGATGAGGGTTTCGCTGCGGTAGAGGTTACGACCGTCAAAAACCACTTTGTTGTTCATCGCTGCACCTACTTTTTCCCAGCTTGGTACTCTAAATTCTGACCATTCAGTGATCAGTGCTAAAGCATCGGCGCCTTGTACCGCTTCCATATCGCTTTCGCAGCACGTGATACGATCGCCCAGCTGGCGCTTCGTCTCTTCCATGGCTACGGGGTCATAAGCACGAACGTTTGCACCTGCCACTAACAAGAGGTTTGCAATCACTACCGAAGGCGCTTCACGCATATCATCGGTGTTCGGCTTGAAGGATAATCCCCAGAAGGCAATCGTTTTGCCTTTAAGGTTTCCACCGAAGTAAGCGTTGATTTTATTAAAAATGACACTCTTCTGGTCGTTATTGACTTCTTCAACCGCCTCGAGGATACGCATCGTATGGCCGTTCTCACGTCCGGTGCGGGCAAGGGCCTTGACATCTTTTGGGAAACACGATCCGCCATAGCCGATACCTGGGTAGATGAATTTATTCCCAATGCGTGGATCTGAACCGATACCACGGCGTACAAGGTTTACATCCGCACCCAGGATCTCACACAGGTTAGCGATGTCGTTCATAAAGGAAATCTTGGTGGCGAGCATCGCGTTCGCCGCATATTTGGTCATCTCCGCAGATGGGATGTCCATAAAAATCACTTGGTGACCGTTCAAAGTGAATGGACGGTACAGCTTGTCCATGATTACTTGTGCTTCTTCACTGTCTACACCTACCACGATACGGTCGGGTTTCATGAAGTCGTCGATCGCAGCCCCCTCTTTAAGGAACTCTGGGTTAGAGGCTACGTCAAAACCAAAGTCTACTTCGCGCAGTTCTAAGGTGTTGGCTACCGCATGACGTACTTTTTCTGCAGTGCCCACAGGAACGGTAGATTTTGTAATCACCACTAAGTAGTCGGTCATCGTTTTACCGATCTGGTCGGCAACAGCGAGAACATACTTCAAATCGGCAGAACCGTCTTCTCCAGGAGGCGTGCCTACTGCGATAAACGCAGCTTCAGCTCCACGAATAGCGTCGCCTAAATCTGTCGAGAAGTTTAAGCGACCCTTTTTATAGTTACGCTTAACAATCTCTTCTAAGCCGTGCTCGTAGATCGGCAAAATTCCTTCTATGAGGTTGTCGATTTTTTGCTGGTCCATATCGACACAGGTAACATCAAAACCAACCTCGGCTAAACAAGCTCCTGAAACGAGTCCTACATATCCGGTTCCTACTACTGTGATTTTCATATAGTATAATTACTTTAATTCAGCCTAATTATAATGTTCTTTCAAACTTTAACATAGGTCTATCTCCATAACTAACAAACGAAGAGTGAGCATTAAAACCTGCACTTTTATAGAACTTTATTACTCTTTCATTTTCTAATGCATCAGTTGTTAATGCTAATTTTTGCACACCTAGTCTTCGTGATTCAGAAATAAATTCCTGCAATAAGACCCGACCATAAGATTTCCCTTGACTCACTGGCCTAACGCAAAGCGAGGCAAGCTCACCAACCTGATAAGAGTCCTTGTGCAATTCACCTTTGGATAAATTTCGAAACAGCCGCAATAAAGCTGGAAATCTGAAAACCGCTAGATATATTATAATTGGTACGAATTCGACCATATTGGATAGAACCAACCGTGAATTAAAACCATCCGATCGCACCGATCCTGACGCGAAGCCTTGCAGAACATTAGCTTCATGTATACCAACGATTAATCCATCTCTACTCTTTAGAATCGCGCAATAATATACAGATAAAAAGTAGGACCCTAAACCTGTCAAAAAACTATCTGGAAAAGCCATCGTATGCATGTCAACTATATGCGGCAAATCGTCTAAAGTTAATCTTCTAATAAGCATTTGTTAATGAACGTGTTCGTAAGAAGTGAATAATCAAAATTCCGCGCAAGATTCCTAGAGTTCTCCTGAATTACTTCTAATTCTGAAGCACTTAATGTTAACAACTTTAAAATGGCGTCAGCGTATTCTTTTGAGTCATGAAAAGTCTTGCTTATACCTATAGAATAACGATTTATCATGTCGTTGTAAGATTCAACATTACTACAAATAGGTTTACCCGCAGCATAGTACTGGTAACTTTTACTCTGACTACCCCCATATTTAAGAACACCATCGTTGGCGTAATTCAATATATTTACATCCGCTCTATTTAACAAAGATGGAACACGCTCTAAAGGTATCCACTTATCTTTAAATTCAACATTATTTATATTATTTTCTTCTATAAATTTCATTAATTCTTCTCTTTCATCTCCGTCACCATAAATATGCAGAACACAATCGACGGTCTCGAGATGACCAAAAGCTTCAATCAGACTATGTAGACCATTTGCCCTTCGAATAGAACCAATGTATAAAACTATTTTCGTCGTCTCTAACAAATTTTCAATTGGTACTGCATCAAATTTCTTGAGGTTCCTATCAAAATCCGTCAAATCTACGCCATTAGGAATTTCTACAATTTTCTTGGTTGTATCTATCTTAAAGAAATTCATAAAACTATTTCTCCTACTTACGTACTCATTAAAACCAGACATTGTATGGACTATCGTCGGTGATAAATTATAAGTCAATGCTTCTAAACGATACAAAAAAGGAAGCAAAATCGATTTATGACTAATTATACCGTAAGCTACAAAGGATTCTGGCCAAAGATCTACTACATCTAAGGTAACCTTAATTCTCTTAAAACGGGCGTACATTAAGGCTGGAAGATTAAAAGGAACAACCGCAGTAAAAACTACATGGTCTGGCTTATCTATTTTATGCCAAAATAAAATTAACTTTAAGTAGAATATAATATGAGACAACAATCTTCTAATGAAACTCATTTGGTAAGACAACGTGCAAATGTGAATAAAATCTATTCCTTCGTATTTAGCCTTAAATAGCCATCTTTTACTCGAATAAATCGTTTGTTTGCTGTTGTGCAAAAGGTTAGAAGAAACTATTATTGCCTGATAGCCACATTTATTAAGATACTCTGCACGCTTTATTGTCTGAATTCTAGGCTCGAATTTCGGAGGCATACAGTATGGGTTTACTAACCAAATTACCTCCTTGCGTTTTTCCATAACTTATAAACTTTTAACAGCAAATAAAATGCCCCCCATTTCAGTCTATTAACTGAATATTTAGAAACTAAGTAATTTTCAATTGAATCTTGAACATTCCTATCACCCGTAGCATACCCATTCTCCTGCATATATTGATAACCTGAAAGCGTGTATTCACCCTTCATTATTATCCCCGCCGGCGATACTCTTCTTAAGGTTCTTTGCCTATAAGTATCTGAAACGCCAATAACTAGCGCTGTAGAATCTAGACTAATGTATCTAAGTCCTGAATTTCGTTCGAAATCCCACGGACTCCATTCATTCAACAAGAAGTCCTGTAGATATGCCTTTCTCCATAAAGCTATACTCAAGTCCATACAGTAACGTTTAACAGGGTTAAGTAATGTATATTCCATATTACTAACAGTCCTTTTTGCTTTATAATAGTCAATGTAGAGACAAGCCGCATCAGTTTCTACAGCATGTGAAAGGTGTTCCTTAATCGTATCCACATATATCGTAGAATCTAAGGCGAAATCGTCCAACATAAATAGAACATACTCATGTTCTATTACTCCAAGCGCACGTTTTAATCTGGCTCCGAAACTGTAACCAACTCCCGATTGTATAATTTTGACCCTGTGATCATCCATTTCTCCAAAATCTACAACCAAAAATATGTCTACATCCAGACCATGGATATTACGGTACAAAGAATCTATAGTTGGCTGCCAAACATCAGAATAATCATTACAACTACTAATTATAATGGCGAAATCACTTCCCATAAATATCTTTCAACTTCCTAGGCGCCCACTTCATAAAACCAGAGTTCTTTTCTATTGGCGCTCGTACATACTTAATACTATGATTTCGACCTAACTCTGAATTCCAGGTTATATTGAATTTTTCTCCCATAGAATTCTGAAGTATATCACTAAATTCCAACAAACTCGTAGAAACACCAGTACCTAAAAATACGTCTGTATGAACAGCTGAAATTTTACTTAAATCTATTCTACCGCAGACTAGCAAAATTAACCAATTTGCTACATCATCTACATGGACCCAATCCAAGGAAACATTGGGATCTCCCAACTCAATAGGCTTGTCCGAAGCGACTGAATCTAATAGGTAATCATAAAACCGCTTCGTCCTTCCACTACCACCATAAACAGAAAAGAGAACTAAATTCAATATCTTAAAATTATAATTGGAGGAATAGTATTTCAGAAAGCTAAGAAAAGCAGTCTTCGAAGCAGAATAAAGATAATTCGGAAGAAGGGTGCCGTCTTGTGAATACTCACTGAACGAAGCAAAGTTTAAATAATATTTTACCTTATTTTGCCCACACAAAGTGTAAAGAATTTTCTGAGGGAAGAAAATATTTGCATCAACCAATTTCTCCATAGCTTCAAAGTCATCACTGCTCGAACTATAACCAGATAGATTTATCACGAAATCAATTTCGAAACCTTCTATTGTATTTAGGTCATCAATATTGATAAATTGAATTCTTTCTTCACCAAACAAATCCACATGATTTCCCTCAACTACGTTTCTTCTGGTAACAACAAAAGCTTGAATGTGGTGTAGCTCCTTTTTAATTAGGTCCAAAAGAGCAGATCCGATTAAGCCCGAATGTCCAGTCAAAACTATTGTCATATATCCTGAAATTTTATACTCTCCGTTTCGTGTCGATCGTGTAGACCATTCATGAAATTCAACAATACCGACGAACCTTTACCCAGACCACGGAAAGCGAAATATACACCCGGGTCAATAGCAATTCTCACATGACGTGTTTCTGGACCTGCGACCAGTTCTGTTATTTTGGAACCCTTAGCTGCTAACTTAAAATAAAACAAAATCTCTCCGCATGTAACGATTATGTTACAGCTGTTAGTTTTGTGTAGTTTCCATCCATTGATACGTCCTGATTTTACAACAGAAAAATACATTTCGCCAAATTTATTATAGTCAGAATCCGTGTTTTTTATACCATGCCGAACGAAGCCATTTTCAGTTGGAATTATTTTTAAATCATAGACTCTAACGCCTGGAATTATTTCGACCATTTCAACCCTCTTTTCTGCGCCTTAAGCTGATAATTCTCGATTTGTTCAAACGTCAAGGCTAATAAATCTTCATTTTTACTGTATCCGATGTACCAATCAGTAATAAATTTAACACATTCATTATAAGTTAGCGTCGCATTCCATCCTAGTTTTGCTAGGGCCTTGTCACAATTAAGCTTTAATAGTTTCGCCTCATCAAAACTTACATTTCCATCATTGGTTATTATTGTATCATCATTATCAAATTGATCCAATATATCTTTTGAAAGATCAAGAACAGTTTTCAATGTTTCAGCTTTAGGACCAAAGTTGAATGATTCACCATCCAATGCGGCGCTCTCCTTTAAATGCTGGCCTAACAATAGATAACCACTTAAAGGTTCTAAAACATGCTGCCAAGGTCTAGTTGCATTTGGGCTCCGCAAATTGATATTATCCCCGCTCAATATAGCATTCACTATGTCAACAACTATTCTATCCTTTGCCCAATCGCCACCTCCTATAACGTTTCCCGCACGAGCAACCCCAACGGCAACATTACTCTTTTTAGATAAAAATGAATGCCAATACGACTTCACAACAAGTTCTGCTGCACCCTTACTACCAGAATAAATGTCCTTGCCACCTAAAGCATCATTTTCACGATAACCCCAAAGCCACTCCACGTTGTCGTAGGATTTATCACTAGTTACAATTACGGAAATACACTGATGCTTACAATTCTTTAGTGACTCAAGTACCGAGGCTGTACCAATCACATTGGTTCTAATTGTCTCCATTGGATCTGTATATGAAGTGGAAACTATAGCCTGAGCCGCCAAATGAAATACAAAATCAGGCCGGATTGAATTAAAATAATCTGCAAAGATCTCTTCATTTGCAATATCTCCGAACTCTTGTTCTATTAACTCATCTAATTTTAACGTCTCATACATCGAAGGTGATGTGGGTATATCTTTCGAAAATCCATAGACTTCAGCTCCTAAAGACTTAAGCCACATTGTCATCCAGGATCCTTTAAAACCCGTATTACCTGTAATCAATACCTTCTTATTCCTATATACATTACCATAAGGGATATTTACCATACTCTCCAAGGTGCCTTGTTTTTTATCCATAAATCATTCAATTCTAAATTATCTTTTAACGTATCCATAGGCTTCCAAAAACCTTTATGTCGATATGAATTAACTTTTTTAGCTGAAACTAATTTCGTCATAGGCTGTTTTTCAAACATTTCACGGTCGTCCTTGATATATTCAAAAATTTCCGGCTCACAAACGAAGAAACCAGCGTTTATCCACGAACCACCCAACCTAGGCTTTTCAATAAAGCCATTCACATTACCGGTATCATCTATATCAACAACACCGAGCTTTCCAGTCGGCTCATGCACAGATATAGTGAGCGCCTTTTTTGATTCAATATGACACTTCAGAAGAGAAGAAAGATCGATATCTGCAACACCGTCGCCATAAGTGCAAAAAAACCTATTATCGCCGATGTATTCCTCGATCCTCCGGAGTCTACCTCCAGTTCCTGTTTCGAGACCAGTATCGATGACTGTTACTGTCCAGTTTTCAACTGACTCGGATAGAAATTTAACTTCGCCACTCCGTAAATCAAAAGTAGCATCTTGCATCTTAAGATGATAGTCAGAGAAATACTTTTTTATTACTTCTTGACGATAACCAGCACAAACTATAAAATCCCTTACCCCATAGCTACTGTATATCTTCATAATATGCCATAAAATAGGTTCATCACCTATTCTAACCATAGGCTTAGGAGTTTCCTTTGTAAGTTCAGACATTCTAGTACCCAAACCACCTGCAAAAATCACTGCTTTCATATTAATTCATTTATATAACGATGCGCCATGTTTTCTTTAGACATGCTTCTAGCTGTCCTCAACGCATTGATTCTTATTTGATTTAACTCTAACTTGCTCAACTTGCACAAATTATTCAACACTAAAGTTAATTCTTTGCTATTTCCAGCCTCACAAAGAAAACCATTAAAACCGTCAACTATAACACCATCTATTCCTTCATTCCTTGAGGCGACAACTATCTTACCTCTAGCCATAGCTTCAAGATAGACTAGACCAAAAGCCTCGTTTTCACTAATCATAATGAATAAGTCAAAATCATCAATAACACTTAGAACTTTTTCTCGTGCTAAGTACCCCTTAAATTGAACTTCAACACTTGAACCTTTTGCCTTATTTAACAAGGAACTTTTTAACGGCCCATCTCCAACGTACACGATCTTAAATGCTACATCAGTATTTTGCGCCGCCTTAAATAAAGCATCTGGATGTTTGCGAGGTATCATCTGACCAACAAAACCGAGAGTCCGTAAAGTGCTGGTATTAGAAGGATGTAAATGGCGCAAACAATAGTCGATCGGTATACCGCTGTAATTAACAAAACTATTCTTCTCAATCAACACCGATTCATAACTTAACTTAAGACTTGTTGAACGAAAACCTATGTGATCTATCTTATTAACCAGCAATCTTAGCTGCTCTAAGCTGATTACTTTCGTAACATTGCTAAACTTCTCATGAAAGACCATCGAACCTATACTTCTCGGGAAATATGCAAATAACTCATGCAAAATGAAAATATTCGGATTGAAAAAATGACCCAAAATAAAATCTGGTTTAAAATCTTTCTTGATTAGTTCAGCGTAGATCCGCTCTGCACTAGTACGGATGGCACTTTTAAAAAACTTGCCACGAGGTATATATTTCTTAATTGGCATAAAAAGGACATTTACACCCTCCTCAATAAACCAGAAAGGCTCTGTTCTAACAAACCTGTCAACGGCATCACTTCCAAGAAAAAATGCGATAATATTTATATTTCTCCTTGCAATTAAATAAAATAATTTCGGATAAATACTCTTATTGTGAGCGACACAAACCTTGTATCCCATTTTAGAAAACTCTATCGCATAATCATTACATATACGAGTGTCATTTGGTGAAAATTCCGAACTAAAGTGTGACGTCAAAATCAGAATACTTTTACTCATGTAAGCTTACTAAACCAGTCAATAATATAAAAAGAGGATCAATATAAAACGCTCCACTCCAAATATGAAATGAAAAGAATTGGATAAACAACAACGAAACCCATGTTTTCTCTGTGCCAATCATGCCAAAAGCTCGCCTAAACAGCATCAAGCATATTATCAAAAATATTATTGAGCCTAAAAGACCAGTACCTAAGGCAATGTCCCAAAAAATATTATGAGCATAATCAAACTTACCATTGACCTTGATTTGAAAACCAGGTCCAATTACAGGGCTACTAAAAAACTCTTCTTTGGCGCGCGCATAATAAATCTCACGTCCACCTAAATCTTTATTATAATAAGAATTGGAGAGACGATTTCCTAGATAAGGGGCTACAGCATTTATCAATTCTAACAACGGTTTTATAAGTAAAATGAACAATGAAAATGCTAAAAGAATGACCATGAGACGAGATCGAAAAGTTTTTAGTGAAGAAACCAGTGCGAAAACAGCAACGACGACTAAACTAAATATAGGACCTTTACTCCCTGAAGCTAGCATCACAAGAATTCCAAGGAGCGCTGTCAGAATTCCTACTAATAATTTGAACCCAGATGATTTATGTATATAGAGAAATGAGAAAATTATTAAAGACACGGACATATGGCCTAAACTAATTGTTGACAACGCCACTGAACCTGAGATACGCGAATCTAATTCCACCAGTCGAAATAAAGATAGTCCTTTATCAAAAGCCACAAAAACAGTTGAAAAGGCAAGTATATAATATAAAGCACTACTAAGAGATCCATACTGAATGTACTTCGACGTAAAGAACAATATTACCAAAGACGGCAGTTCAATAACCAGTAGAAACAATAACAACTGGAATGGGTCGGCTACAACAACATTACCAAAAAATATATCTAAAATAATACGTATGGTAAACGACACAAAGAAAAGTAAAAACAACAAATATTCTTTTGTTAAACGACCCTTTTTCTTGACAAACAAAAACGTAAATATCGTAACTAGTAATACTATAATCCTAAAAGGTAGCGTAATCGATCTAGAAAGGCCTGCGTCTGAAACTCCAAACATCAATACAGCCGTTACGAACTGAATACCAACTATCTCCAAAATAACCCTACCAGAAACAATATTACTAAAACGCATTATTCGTTTAGCAATTTAACAAGCATTGAATGCCATTTTCCTACAACAAAATCACGCGTATACCGTTTAGACTCTTCTATAGCTTTATATGCTAATTCATCTCGTAATCTTGGATTTTCTAAGATTTCCTGAACAGCCTCTTGAAAATCATCTAAATTGAATGAATCTATTAGTCTACCAGATATTCCGTCTGTTACCATTTCTGACGCTACTGGATAGCTGTTGAATATCACTGGAACGCATCCATAACCCATACTCTCAAGAACTGTCAATCCGAAACTCTCTGAAGCCGATGTAGAACAAAATATAGACGCCTGCTCATACAAACTTACAACACTCTCCGCTTCTACAAAATAAAGATTCTTTAGATGTGAGTTCTCGATAATACTAACTAGTTTATCTTTGTAGTCACCATTACCGCTTATAACAAATGCTACGTCTGGGTTTTGAGCAGCCAACCGTTGAAAAATCTTCAACAATAAATCTGATCTTTTAATCTTATCGTCTAGTCGTGATACATTAACAACCATCTCCTTTTTCAACCCCACATCTATTGAGGACAAAGGTTCTCGAACATTAAAATTTGGAATTACAATTACCTTTTCATTTCCTTTGGTAAAATACGTTATCTCATCTACCCAGGCTTTTGACAGCACAATAACCTTATCACTTACCTTATAACTATTATTTATTTCTTCCCCATGCCTCATGCGATACAACAACTTTAACAAGTTGTTACCGACACTTGACTTAATTAACGCTTTAACAAGAGTATTATTCAACAATATCGGAAAGTAATTTTCGTATACAATATGGGCATTAGTCATATTATTTAACAGCGATGTATGAACCACCGAAATGATTTTCACATCATCTGAAACCTGGCTAAGACACCAATTTATCACCTGTACTCCAAATGTTTGATTGACTACAATGTCAATTCTATTCGAGTAAATCAAATGAGTAAATTCCGACTTTACCGTTTCCCGTGATTCCGAAAAATAGAGAATATGATATAAATAGTCTTTTGGAACTACTAGGTCTTTATCTACTATTGACAAGTAGTCAATAGTAATACCTAAATTTACAAAAGACGATGAAAGGGCTAAAGAGATGTTCTGTACCCCGCCTCCATCTTGACTAAAGATATTATTATAAACAAATAAAATTCTCACAATAAATCCGTCAAATAAACTTTCGTATTAAACAAAGCATTCATTCCTCTCTTACCAGGAAACTGTCCTGTAAAAAATACGCTAATAAAATCATCAAAAACAACCACCGAAGGTTTATACAAACCTAGCAAATTTGATGATTCTGGGGTCAGCACAGGCCTTTTGCTAAACTTAAATGCCGAAAGTGATTGGTCATATTTACCAATAATTATATCTCCGTTTTCTTTATTGGATAGTGCAATTACATATAGTTCATCCTTGATTAAAAACATTTCATGATGCCATGGCTGGTATAATAGATGCAGATTAACAAACGGGATTGTCCGTTTGTATCTACCTTTCGAGTGTAAATCGGCGTCTATCTCATACAAGGCCAATCCATTACACTGAATTCTCCTCCAAACATATGTCAAATCAAAAAATGAAAGTATACTTTTAGCGAATCGATTGACAAACAAATGATCAATCTTCCGTCTCAATCTTAAATCCATGCAGTACATGCCATAACCACTCTCTTTAAGAATTAAAGATGGAGATATCGTTCTATCTAATGAAGCGCTTGCTTCTCTTACAACAGGTGTTTTATTGTGATAAACCTCACCTCTTTCATTTATACCTCCAACGAACAAGCAACGCACTGCGCCAAAAGCATCAGCATTTGGGGTATGAGACTCCCTCCAACCGAACATTAAAGAATTATCTTTAAAGAGAAGAAAAGGATCAGAATTGTACCCTTTGCTAGGCCTATCAACGACTACCTTAAATCTCTCCCATGAATTCGGCACTACATTTCTACTGTAATCAGATGCTCGGCATATAATAGGATTTTCAACACTAGAATCATAATTTAAATAAGGAGTATAAATCATCCACCAGTACGAACCCAAAAATTTATTTTCCAATCTTATGACACAAGGGTGTACAACGTCATCAAAAGCAGGGTCCGATTCGGCACCACCCACGAACACCCTTTCGTAGTCTTGCGCGAGAGAATCTCTACTCAAGCCTGTGATTCTATAGAGCAGTTTTCTATAACTATCTATCAAGAGTCTTTTCACAAATATTTATTTCAGTATTTAAGTAATTCTTTGAATCTTCAATCATTGGATTTAGAATTTTGTAAACACCATCATAATCTATTTCATTCTTCCAATTGTCATCGTTGAGAACATCATTGTAATTATAATAGATTCTATTCTCTAGTTGTAACACTTGCATTAAATCTTTAAGCCTTCCAAAGTTTTTAATATTCGCTGGTTTTACAATTACTTTTTTCTTAAAAACGAGAGCAAATATTAAGCCATGATACGAATCCGTAAAAATATACTCAGCTGACGCAAGAGACTTTAGCCACTTCCGTATGGTAGGTAACGAAACTACTTTAATACCATAAGGAGGAATCGTCTTGTTAAGGACAATAGCATCTAAGCTGAATTTCTTTTTGAATGAACGAAGAAATTCGTAGAAGCCATCGTCCTTAGTAAACTTAAAGCAAACCAGTCTCTTCGGAACTTGGGTAATATCAGAACCTATTATCTCCTGATAATTAGACAGAAGCAATGTTGGATCAACTACAACAGTAGATCTGAGCCCAGTGTTGTCCTCTAATAAGGATTGAGCTGAAGGTTCCCTAACGGCTAAAGCATTGAAACGTCGTAAAAAAAAATTAAATGAACTAGTATCATTTTCATTAAAAGGCCATGTGTTTAAACCGAAACTCGAAGCGTACGAAATTCTAGGAACACCCTCATCTAAAAAATCAAATACATAAGTCAAAAATGAATCCTTAGTTATATCTGGGTTCCAAACTTGATCACTTCCCAATATGTACAAATCGTATTCTCCAGATTTTAAAACATGCCTATTCGCAGCAGTGTATCGTAACTCACTTAGGGTCAAGAAACTACTCATAGCGCTATTCCAAATGTATTTATCGATTAATGGACGAAATAATCGCACACCAATTGAATGGTGAAATGTCTCTTCTAGATTGAAATCAATTATTTCAGGTTCATGTCCTAATGATTTTACATGCTTATATAAGGCATACGTTTGAAGAAAAGCGCCATAATTTCTTTCATTGTGAAAAGTTAAAATTCCTATTTTCATTATAATTCTATTAAAGTATTGTTCAATGATTTCTTTTCAGAACGACAAAGACGCAAGTAATCCTCGGGAACACCGAAAGCGAAGAGGACGGTGACGGTCTCGGTTGGGCTCAAGGTAATAAGTTCCCTTAAAGCACGCTCTTGTCTTAAAGTTGAAGACCAATTCAGAAAAACTGAACCGATCTCATAATAATGCATCGAATACATCAGACTACTTGCATAAAGGCCAGAATTAAAATAACCATCGTGTTCTTCAAAGCGACCCAAACATTTATAATCTACGGTCAAAACCCCTATCTGAGGAATGGTATGGCCGAAACCATTCGCGCCACCCTGAATTTTTAATATCGCCGCGATCTTAACTGAATCACTAACCACATGAACCTTGTGTGCCTGACGATTGCACGCACTAGGTGCGGTATTCGCCAAAGAAACTGCACGTCGAAACAAGTCTTGGTCACACCTTCTACTAAAATTCCGTACACTTCTACGCGACTTAGAAAACAATTCGAAATCTGATTGTGCATACTTAAAAAAATTCTCGCGATCCAAGCCAATCTGCTTCCTACCATCCACAAGATCTGGCTCTAAAATGTCCATCAACAATTTCTTTAATGACGTGTCGAGCTGATAACCTTTTGCTTTATGAAATTCTAAATACTCACTAATGAGATTCATTGCCATTATGTATTCTTCCGTACGAGATAACTCCCTAGCTTGACAAATATTTAGTAAACGTACTAGCTCCATGCACCGGGACTTACCAAATCCTAATCGCGTTCGTGGCATGGTTAACCCTTTTTCCAAAATGTGGACACTCACCCGTAAATTAACCAATAGTCTTGCATCTGTATTGGACATTACCAAAAAACCACGCAAGTACTTTAAAAACAAGAAGTATGACTTACCGAAAAAAGCAACCGGTAAAAAAACGTTTAAATATAAAAGGTTAGAAAAATACTTCAAGTATACCATGCCTGTGAATTATCTCTTATTCGAATTATTAACCACAATATTGTGTTTTTTAAACCATATAAACCCATTAATGCAAGACCACAGAGTCGTTGGTGTAATAACTTCTTGTCCAACAAAAAAATCAAAATCGAAAGATATGGTTTAATATATTCTCCGTTATCCTTTTGATAATCAGAGTATAAATTCATAAACGAACGAAAGGCATTTAGCCTTATCGAAAGGTATAACACTGACAACAACGAACGATTGACTCGAAAACATAAATCAGGGCGGTCAACTAACTGCTTTACCAACTCCGACTTATGGTATAACCGAAACTTAAAATCGAAGCTCACTTTTCGAGTCGCATTGGTAAAATGACTCAAAGAATCCGCACGTACACGATATTGAACCATTATCTCATCAAGAAAGAAAAGCAATCCGGCCTTAGCGCTGAGTGAGTATAAGATTAACCCTTCACCAGGAGTGTTTTTATCATGTATTAATCTTGGTAATAAATGAGCATTCTGTACCAGGACAGATCCTCGAAACACCACAGAAGATGCAAGAGGAAAAGAAGAAAACTCTTCAAAAATCACCGAAATCATATTGCCAATAGGATCATCATGATTCTGCCTAAATCGCCAACTATTTATTTCCTCGATTTCTCCAGTTTTTTCAAAGCACTTAACATATCCAGTATGCACCAAAGAAACATCATCTCGAGCTTCTAAAATATCAACTTGTGCTTGTAATTTATTTACATCAATCCACTTGTCATCTCCCGCACATATGGCCACATATTTACTATTAACGCAATCAAATAATCCATCAAATAGGTTTCTCATCAAACCTACGTTAACCGCTGCAGCTAAAACCTTTATTGTAGCCGGAAACCTACGCTCGTAGTCTTTTGCTATCTTTAAGCTTCCATCACTACTGCAATCATCACCAATCAAAATCCGATAATCAAAATCGCAACGTTGAGTGAGCAAGGACTCCAAAGTTGAAGCTATATAATCCTCATGATTGTAGACTGGTACCACTATGGTAACTAGGGGGATCGATCTATTCATCTCCATGGATTCAACAATACTATTTCCAAAATCTTAATTTTATGTAACTCAATAAATCAATTCTCTTACTCAATAAATATGTTGACATAATAGTTATTATGGAAACCACAAGTAACTTTATTATTATGAACCCCTTTTCATCCTGAGTGATTAATAACAAGAACAATATCAACACAAACTGAACTAACAGTATTGCAAACAGTTTAGACGAAAGACTAATATTATATATTTTAAAACCAACAATAGCTACTTGTATGAAGTAAATTAAATAAGAAATAACGAATGAAATACCGAGGCCTTGAAATCCGCCAAAATAATATCCAAATAAATTAAATACCAGCATATAAATACTAGCAGATAACTCATTTAAAAAAAACATCTTTTTGTCAGAATGCGCAATAAAGACATATGATAACGACCAGCTACAAGCTTTAAATAACATACCCAAAGACATCCACTTAACCATTTCTGATATTGCTACGAAATCATTGGAATAGAGTAAAACTAAAGCTCTTTCTATAAACGCTATAAGAATGGCAACTACTGGAGCCAAAATTAAAATGGCCATTTCAGCCTGCTCATTAACACTTTTGACTATATCTGTCTGCACATCCGTCTGTGCTGCAAGTCTTGGATAATAATCAGTTCCCATGGCATTAAAAATTAACCCAACATAATTCGTTATAATGGCATAACCGGCAGAATACAATCCTACTTTAACTATTCCACCAGACTCTTCAATCATTAACTTCAATAGAAATGAAACAAGAAGAGTTAATAGACCACTTATACTGATTAAAAAACCCATTCGCAACATATCCGCTCCGATCCCAAACACTTCGTTGAGAGTAACCTTCACAGTTACTATTTTTAACTTACTTACATAGTATCTAGCAATCAGGTATGAAATCAATGACCCAACAATGAGCGAAGGGATAATTCCATCAACTCCCATTACATAATAAAGGGGTAAGGAAATCCCGAGAGTTGTCACACTACTTAGCATTGTTGACTTTGCCAAAAACCGTAAATTTCGAGTTCCTTGAAGTATCACTCTTTTACCCTTCGTCATTTGATCTAAAAGCAGCGTAAATGAGACAAGAATAATAGATGTGTTATAATCATCATTTCCATAAGTAATTAAGCTTATGTGATTTGAGAAAATTATCACTATAATTACGGCTATCAAACCCGTAAGTTTCACCAAACGATGAATTACGGAATACACAATAGATATTCTATTTAAATCCTTCTTCACATAAGAATTACTTATGTCTTTGACAGCGCTAGTGTCTATACCAAAATTTGTCAAGCTAGATATTAGGCCAAGACTGGTCAGCAACATATTTAAAACCCCAAAACCAGATGGCCCTAATAAAATCGCTACAGACTTAGAACGAATGATAGCGACAATCATAGTAATAAGCTGGACCCCACCAAATATTGAAGTAGCAAGAAGTATTTGGCGATAGGAGGAATTAGTTTTCAACTTATTTCGAGGAGATTGTATTATTTTCCCAGACCAAAATTCCGGTTATCCCATTAATGTCATTGCTTTCAATTGTTCTTACTATCACCATTTTTTGACACAATTGTTCCAGGTCCCTAGTTAATTCCATAGAAAATTCGCTTTTGAAGTGAAAAACAACAATTATTACCTCAATCACATCACTCTCCAATCCTTGCGCGAGCTTACCGCAAATCCAAACCTGGTCTAGGTTTTCTTTGACTCGTTCAACAACGCGTTCGATAATCGCATCGATGCCCGTAACTTTACGCAGTGAGGGGGTGTGTTTTGTTGACGCGGTAAAGCTTGCGGCGGCCTTCCATTTCAGACTGGAGCATGCCGCCTTGTTCGAGACGGTTAAGTTCGACGCGGACGCTGTTGGAATTTTTTTTCAACTCTTTAGAAAGACCTTGGAGGTACCTGCTCAGGTCTTGGTTGACAAAGAAGCGCAAGAGCAGCTTCAAGCGGGTTTTGGAGGTAATAAGTGGTCCTAGTAGATTGGTAGGCATCGGTAAGTTTCTCACGGCTTCGCCGCAGTGAGTCACATGTGCCATGTACAAAAAAGGAGGACCTTTTGGGAGATGGGTAGCTTGTGCACACTGGTCTGGCCGAGTGTATTCCTAAAATCACACGAAAAGGGTGTGAACAAAAGGAATTGGTTTTGGTCTGGAATCCAAAAGTAAGGAAGGAACAAACGTATTTCCCAACGTGGTAAGTAATTTTTTTTACCTGAGTGGTAGATTGTCTTTATTTGAACAAATTTCACAGGGGGAGTAACTCATTTTGAGTCAGATCGAGCGATAACTGGATACCGAGCTCTTTGAGCTGGACGACGGCTTTAGAACGCGATTGGTTGAGGAGGATGGCCTCTTCGTTCATGAATTGGCCGGAGGTGATTCTTACGTACGACCCAGGGGTAATGTCTTCGATCTTTAAGACCTCGTGCGCATAGTGTCCCAACCACTTTTGGATGGCTGCGATCTCCTCTTCACGCACCACCGCCGGGCGACGCAGCCAGAACAGGTAGCGTACTGTCCCAGGGTAGGAAAAGACTTCCTCGCGCTTGGCGTCTTCGATGTGAATAAACACGAATCCACGGAACAGGGGTTCTTCCACCGTTTTGATTCGGTCCGACCACTGGCGTTCGATTTTGTGGAGAGGGTAATAGACTTCGTAGCCCGCTGCAGTTAAGCGATCTGAGACCTTTTTTTCGTGGCGCGGTTTGGTGCAGAGTACGTACCAGTTTTTCGTTTGTGGATCAGATGTACTCATTTCGTGCGGGGTCGTCAAGGCTTACGCCATGATGTTTTTCGCTTCTACGCGGCCGATGAAAAAGAGGACCAATAGGAAGCCGGTGATGACAGAGCCGAATATTCCTGATTTTACTGCCGAGGCTTTTTCTTTTGTGAGGGGAAAGACGGGGGTGTCAAAATATTTAAAGGGTGCCTCGATGTTCATCATTTCGGCCTTAGACATCTCCAACCCTTTCACATATTCACCGTAAGCAACTTTTAAACTTTCAAAATCTATGGTCAATCGCATGCGCTTCATCTTATCCACTGAACTCACCAA
>Ga0115566_10001108_pt1 | contig 23251 bp, 21 predicted proteins | sample COGITO_mtgs_1204_3_FD_87173 | JGI IMG/M metagenome (GOLD analysis project Ga0115566, IMG submission 87173) | Pelagic marine microbial communities from North Sea - COGITO_mtgs_120405 | ecosystem: Environmental > Aquatic > Marine > Epipelagic | place: Germany:Helgoland, sampling site Kabeltonne...
ACGGTACTTGGGGTCACTCGAGGTACGGTCAAGAGAGGCTAGGAAGTTAGCAAAATGCACTTCTTCCGTAGCAAAAGGAGGGTAGTCTGAGCTTCCACTAGCAAGTCCATCGAGACCAAGGTCTTCCGTGCGTCGAGAAGCATCGTCGATGTCTACTACGCTGTTTTGAGCGCCCGTCGGACTACGCCCCCAGTCCAAAATACCACCCTCAGTTATCGTGCTCGTAGACAGGCCATCTTCGTTATTGAGCTTTTCGTCCGGAAGGATGTCTTCGGAAATAGATCCCAAGTCGACATATAACTTCGCATCCGAACCAGCATCATTTTGGGCATTTTCCGGGAATGGGCGGAAAATGAACTCTACGAAATCGATGTTTTTCAGACTGAAATCGGTAAAGCCTTCCGGCAACCGTTGCGTCATCCCGCCCCAACTTTGTTTGGGGTTGTCTAAGAATCCGCGCAGATTCCTTGTGTAGTTGTAAGGTCCTCGCTCCGTTGGGTTGAAGTAGAAATCATACGTCTCCAGCGTCGGGTCGATTTCTGCTCGCGTATCCCTGTTAGGAAAGACCTCATCGATCCGGAAAATCCGAATTGCATCGGCGCTAAAGGCAATAGTTGGTATCTCTTTTAGCATATTTGCATTGATGCGATACCACGCGAAATTGCCTCGCCAGTTGGTTCGTAGAGAGTCAGATCGGAAACCACTCAGTATACCATTACGGTCAATTGCGCCAATCGAGTCCGGTGCTGAGGCCAAGCCCCATGCCCCAGGCTGCATCATGGTGAAGGTGTTTTCGAAGCCTTCGAAGTCATCGATATAAGACTGCCCACCGAGTTCATCACGGGCAAAATCCCTATTGGCGTCCTGCAATTCACGGCGGGTCCGTTCGAAGGCAACCGTTTGGGTATTCCCAGGTCGTAACTGGGCGAATTCTCCAGTGAGTGAGACCATCGACGGCTCCTTCGTTTGCAGCAGGGGTACGAAGTCAATCGCACGAGTCATCCACCGGGGCTCGAGTCGTAGTGATCCGTCAACACCCCAAATAGTGTTTGAAATCGGCTCTTCCCCAATACGGTATTTGTCGATGGGTGACTTCTGTTTCATCTGCATCACTGTTGCGCCCAGAGACAGTCGTTCATCCATCACATAATCGGCTCTCATTCCAACCAGCGTCTTCTTCTGAATATTGAAGAAGGAGTTCTGCTCAAATTCGATTTCGATATCGCGTCCGGCAGATAGGAAGGCAGGATTAATGATCTGCACCAATCCTGTACCGGAATATTCTACCACGAAATCAGTGCCTTCTGATAAAGGCGTTCCTCCCGACGTCACTCGGACGGATCCTTCAATGACCCCCGAAAACGCGTTCAAGTCATATGATGATTGGGTCGAACCGCGATATGAACCTCTGATTCGATATACATCATGCTGACTGTCTCTACGCGCGTTGGCTTTTTTCTGATTGTAGAGAGTTTTGAATACAAAAACATCTCGCAGGGCATCGCGAGACTCTTGAGGTCCGCCGCCTTCATCAATCACATCCGAAATCCTGGATCCAAAAGGCTCTAGATAGGGGAAAATCAGCGTTCCCTCTCCAGGAACTATGGTGTAGTTGACTAGGAAGTCGAACAGGTCATCCGGTTGAAGGGCTTGGTCTTCGTTGACCCGGTCCAGCCCTGTCAGCTGCAGAATAGTCTGAGTTCCACCCGCCCCAGGAAGCGTTTTCGACGCTGTTTGCCCTGGAGGTTCGAAGAAAACTTGTAGTTCGAATTCGTTAGGCTGAATACCTCGTCCGGGAAGACGATAAATATTCTTCATCTCCAGATACCAAGCAGCTGGATTGAAGTTGGATTCCGGCGATGGCTGTCGAAGCTGAACAGGACGTACGAGCTTCAGGACAAGCTTATCTTCATTCTGACCACCGTCTGAGCCCCCAGTGTCCGTAGAAAAGTCACCGACCTGGTACGTGCGTCCACTTGCGCGATAGCGGAATGCCACGGCAAGAGCTTCGCTCTCTTGAATGCGCTGGCGCATCGTGACATACCCTAGGACTTCGTCGATGTCATAGTCTCGGCCTTGTTCTAGGCGTTTAAATTTTCCTACCTGGAAATCTGAGCTAGACAAGTCTTTGACCGTCTCGAGATAAGAGCCTGGCGCTGCATTTCCATCCCTCAATTCGAGGGCTATTTCTCCACCGTCTGCATCATCATACTGGTCACGGTCATTGGAGGGGAGTTCTTCCAGAGTGAATTCATTCGCTTGAGACAAAAGGTCTTGGGATTCTCCAAGGTCCACCATAGCCACAATCTGGCGCACGTTTTCCTCTTCAGGGCGCGTGGGCATGAGCTTCCAAATCTCAATTTCTGTAATACGTTCGAAGCCATTGCCAACACGAATGTTGGGAGGATCTCGGAGGGCATCCTCAAACCGGTTACGGAAGTAATAGCTAAGGAAGAAGTGATTGGCTTCATCATAGTCCGTGGGTCGAAGGTCAAACTCCGTTTCCTCAGACCCTCCTTCAATGTTGAGGCTATTCGACTGGCCTTCCTGCTGACTCATTACAGTCGTTAGCCGGATGCCACCAAGTTGTAACTCACTCTTAATTCCAAAAAGGCTTTGTCCACCTCGGATGAGCGAAGAAGGCGTCTGTAGAAAGACGTTTCCAGCCTCAATTTTTTGAATGATCTCATCTTCATAGCCCGTGTACTCGAGCTTGAGCTGATTCTGGAAATCGAATTGATTGCGCGAGTCATAATTGACGTTGATGCGCAATTTGTCTCCAATCGTTCCCGTAATTCCAAGACTAAGGTCTTGCTTGAATTCCGGATCAAGTTGACTTGGCTTACCCGTGATGGATACTTGCTGATCACTTTTGCGGTAATCAAAGCCTGCGTGGATATCCGCCGTACCGTTGACTCGGAGATCGACGGTGTTGCTCCCGAAAATGGTGGTAAAGGCCTTGTTTCGTCCACCGGGCACAACAATGTTGAAGCCAAGACCTCCGCGTCGTCGCTGCTGTTCGGCCCGCTCACGCTGAAGCAGGAGTTCCTGCCATGTGTCGTCCATGTCCTTGCTCAGACGGGCAGCGCGATATTCATCGTAGTTGAGTGTAATCGGATAACGAACATCGAGGTCGCCGACTTTTTCACGTGCCGTGTAGGTTCTGGCCGTGGTATCAAATACTATCTCGTAGCTCCACCACCTGCCCAATGAAGGGGACATGATCAACCGATCCCTTGGTTGAGCGGAAGCGGTCCAACTGTCGCGGCGGAAGGCCGGGAGGTAGTCCCACACCAAGGCTGAATCCGGCAAGAAAAGGGAGTCCACCACGAGGCTGTCAACATCCAGCGTGTCGAGCGCAAGGGAATCAACCCCTAGTGAGTCAAAGCCCAGTGAATCAAAGCCAATCAGGTCGATTGCAACAGAATCTGTATCGGCTAGAGCAATAAACCCGGCGTTTTTGCGCCATTCCCTGAAGTCTGGGTCGGTGGCGGCAGAACTCACCCATACCATGGATATGACGAAGAGCGCCAATACCACGGAAAGGGCATGACGAAGCCTACGGGACGATGCAGTCCCCTTTTCTTCAGACCAGGATTCTACTGGGCGATTCAGCACAACAGCTTTAAGACCGTTCTTCGGGCTCGGAGTTGGTCATAATGACCAAGCCGCGCCGCACGATGGATTCAGGAAATCGGATTCGTAGCGATGGGTCGTATAGAACGGTTATGTAGCTGACTGAGGATGGACGGGGTGGCAAGAAAGGCCACGGACAAGGGCGTATGCCCATCTTCCCCGATGGTTCTCCCTAATTTGGGACTTTTCGAATTCTCGATCAGAACCTAATTAGAGAGTCCTCCATAAGACGTCGCTAGGATCACGATTTCTTTGAAGGCTAGGATACCCTTGATTACGTATTTTTGTTCTTTATTCGACCGTCCACAAAAGGTACTATGCACTTATACGACTCACTACCCAAACGTAGGTTGGGCAATATTTCATGCCTCATCCCCGGATTCCTTGTTTTCTCATTTTTTCTAGGGGCATGTACAGTACAAGAATCGGAGCAATCGACTCCACTTGCACAGATAGTACAGACTCAAGTCAGTCCAGAATACGCAGCAGAGGAGCGGGCGGCCATTCGCGCATTGCTGATGCGACAGCAGGATGCTTGGAATGCTGGAGATGTCGAGACCTTTATGGACGACTACGTAAAATCTGATTCGTTGCGGTTTACATCGGGCGGTTCGGTACGGTATGGCTGGCAGGCAACGCTCGAGCGGTATTACACAACCTATCCAGACCGGGACGCAATGGGTACGCTGACATTTGATGATCTGAAGATCGATATCCTTTCACCTGAATGGGCACTTGTTTTCGGGTCTTGGTATTTGGTGCGTGGAGGGGAATGGGAAGACATTGGAGGTCGATACACTCTTTTGATGTCACGGACCCCAGAAGGTTGGAAAGTCCTTTATGACCACACATCCCGAGCTGAGTAATGAGTACAACGTCCCCTTTGGTTGTCATCGTCGGAGCTTCTGGTAGACTTGGTTCAGCCGCTGCAATAGGTTTCCTTTCCAATGGATACCACGTTGTGGGTATTGACCGGTTGGCTTCCTCAGATGGAGCCTTCCCAATCCTTTCTGTGAACGCCATTGACGAATCATCCGTCCAGATGACTTTCGAAGCGATTCGCAGCGAGTACGGCGTACCACGCGTTGTCATCCAGACTGTCGGTATGTGGGCTATGGCTCCGTTTGCCGAGACAACATTGAGCGATTGGAAACAGCTGATAGATGTTAACCTTACCACTACGTTCCTCATCTTCAGAGAAGCCGTGCGCCTTATGACTGCGTCCGGTGGATTAGGTGGCACGCTTATCGGCATCACATCCCGGCAAGGGAGTGAACGAGGCGTCAGCCAGCAAGCGGCTTATTCCGCAGCGAAGGCTGGTGTTGTTCGAATGGTAGAAGCCATCGCTGACGAGTATGCTACCTCAACGATCAATGCTCATGCCCTAGCGCCGTCGACAATCCTTTTTGGGTCAGAAAATGCACAGGATGGCGTTCAGGTCGAAGATCTCGTGGCACATTGTCTGTACCTTTGCTCCGACGCAGGGGGCAGCCTGAATGGGGCTACCATCCACGCCTATGGCTGATGAGGAATTCATCACTCGATTTAATCACCTAATTGACGCCGGAATTGATCCGGATGACCATCAACGCATCATTTTATCATGACAACATCGAAAGGAACCATTGGAATCCTAACAGGCGGCGGCGACGTGCCAGGACTCAATCCAGCCATTCGCGCCGTGACCATCCGTGCGATGAGAGAAGGGTATCGAGTAATTGGGATTCGTAGGGGATGGGCTGGGCTGGTCGATCTGGTGCCTGAAAAGGGGGCTGACAACTCTGCTTGCGTCGTGGACTTGACGGAAGAAGTTGTCAACCGCGCAGGGCGAACAGGGGGGACGTTTCTTCACTCTTCTCGCACGCGCCCAAGTCATCTACCAGACACAATGATGCCGGAGCACTTGAGAGGAACGTACACGGATGAGGTCAATGACATCACGGCGCAGATCCTCAAAAACATCGAATTTCTTGGTCTGGACTACCTGATTCCTATCGGTGGGGATGACACTCTCAGCTACGGACATCGTCTGTACAAAGAGGGAGTGAAAGTGATTGCCATTCCTAAAACGATGGACAATGATGTGCCGGGTACGGACTACTGCATCGGGTTTGGAACGTGTGTAACCAGAACAATCGAACTAGCCCATACCCTTCGTACGTCAGCTGGATCACACGAACGGTTTTTGGTGATTGAAGCGTTTGGACGATATGCAGGATTTACAGCCCTGCTACCGACGATGGCCGGTGCGGCAGATCGGTGCATCATTCCAGAACACCCTTTTGATCCAGAGCACCTTACCGAAATTCTTTCCTACGATCGGAATCGACATCCAAGCAAATATGCCGTTGTGTTGGTCTCCGAAGGTGCGACAATGGCCCATCATGACGGTATGTCATTTGAAGGAGAGGAGGCAGATCAATACGGCCATAAAAAGTTGGGTGGTATCGGAGATAAGGTCGCCACTAACCTGAAAAATCTGTCGCCGAAGTACAATAATGGTAAGAGGATCAACGTGGTCAGCCAACGGCTGGGTTATTTAGTTCGCTGCGGAGACCCTGACGCCCTCGACTCGATTGTCCCGATGGCCTTCGGTAATCTGGCCCTTGATCTGATCTTGAGCCGTTCAAACGGCCGACTGGTGAGCTTGCGCAAGGGGACCTACGACAACGTTCCTTTGGACGTAGTGGTCGGTACGAAGAAAGTGGTAGATGTAGCCAAATACTACAATACTGAGCGCTTTCGTCCCTTCTATCACTCATTTGGGCAGCGACCAACGTTCATCATGACCTCAGACGTGTAACGGTGGTAGACTTGTTAGATAGTGTAGCCGGGTGTTTTGGCATCTGACATCCGTGTGGTGAACCATGTCGCCAAACCGATGAGGATCATCAGGAAAACGGAATAGGCTGCGGCGGCTCCAAAATCGTAGAGCCGAAGCTGAGACAGGATTTCCACGGATATGGGTCGGTTGTCGAACACGTACAGAAGAATCGAAGAGACGAATTCTCCTAATGCGGTTACAAACGTTAGTAGCGTTCCCGCTAAGATACCGGGAGCGACGGAGGGCAGAACGATACGAAAAAACGTATGCGTTCGGGAGGCACCGAGGTCGACCGATGCATCAGTGAGTCGGTCATCATAGGTTTCCAAGGAGGCTATCGTGGAGCGCACGATCAACGGAATATGGCGAATGAAGTAGGCTAGCGGCAACAACCAGAACGTTCCCACCAATACCGATCCTCCGCTGAGAGCAGATGGTTCACTGAAGGTGATGATGAGGTTGATGGCGATGACTGTTCCAGGAATCGCAAAGGGAAGAATGGCGAGAATTCGGACCAAAGCCCGCCCCTTCAGACTCCCTTTCACCACAAAGAGGGCTGCTACAACGCCAAAAAGGATGTTGCCAACGGTTGCCAGCGTCGCCATTCTAAGCGAATTCAACATGGGTTGAATCACGTCCGGTTGTCGGAGCAGATTCAAGTAGTTGTCCAATGTGTATGCCTGTGGAAGAACCTGATAGGTCCAACTGCCTTCTCTTACAAAGGAAATCAGGATAATGGTCAGGACGGGAAGTGCCAGAAAGAGGATGATGGCGGCCGCGCACAACATGGCGAGTAAGCGGCTATGTCCTGAACGCAAAGGGCTGGGCGCTGGAGAGGCCCCCTTGGAGGCAGTGCTCACACGGCCGCGCTTACGGTCCAATTCGAACAGCAGCAGGAAAAGCAGGCAAATGATCGTTAGGACTACGGAAACAGCCGCTGAATACGGCAAATTCCCATTCATCTTGTAATTGTAGATCTGCAGCGTAAGAAAATTTTCGGTGCCTGCGAACAAGAGTGGGGCCGTAAACGAGGCCATCGAAATCATGAACACCAGAAGGGAAGCGCTGATCATAGACGGGCGCAGGTGAGGTACCGTCACGGTCAGGAATGTGCGCACGGGCCCCGCACCCAGATCTGAGGCAGCTTCAATCAGGCTCTGGTCCAGCGTCTTGAGTGCTGCGGAGCAGAACAGGTAGTAAAAGACATACATTGAATAGACATGCACAAGCCAGACTGCCCACATTCCAGAAAACGAGAAGGGTACGTTTTCAAGTCCAAAGACGACCTGGGCTCCACGAGGCAAAATGCCGCTTTCTCCGTATAGAAACAGGAAGGCAAGAACGCCAACTAGTGGGGGGAGGGCTAGTGGAAGAGCGGCAAGAGCCGTGAGTGACGGGCGTAAGGGAAAGTCGAATCGGAAGAGCAGCCATGCCATGGCTGTGCCCAGAACTCCTGCTCCAATAACCGTCCAAAGAGAGATCCACACGGAATTATATAGAGCGCGGGCATTAGCCGAGCTACCAGACGAAAAAATCTCTCGAAGAATGGATGGGTCTAGCCCGATGGTGAACACGCGCAGGGTGGGCCAGAGGACGTATCCAAGGAGGATCGTCATCAAGAGCACGAAGAACACCACATTAGCCGTACCAGACAGCATGCCGGTTGTGGGGCGCAAGGATCTCATCCGAATTGATGGCATGGCTGGTTGCCTCAGACCGAAACCCGGGCTTCCAGAGCGCGGGTTAGGGTTGCCTCGTCTGTAAATTCTAGATCGCTCCCTATAGGAATACCTCGTGCGAGGCGAGTTACCTGTACCTCAAACGGAGCCAGCAACTGGCTTATGTAGTACGCCGTGGTGTCGCCTTCTACAGACGGATTCACGGCAAGGATAACTTCTCGTACAACGGGGCCATCTCCAGGCGCAGCCACACGAGCTATCAGTTCTTTAATCTTCAGGTCTTCCGGACCAATGCCGTCAAGGGGGGATATTGCGCCGCCGAGCACATGATATTTTCCGCTGAAGCCCCCCGTTCGTTCTACGGCCATAAGATCACTAGCCTCCTCCACGACACAGATCACCCCACCATCGCGACGGTCTGACAGGCAAACCGGGCAGGGGTCATGGTCGGCAACATTGAAACACGTGGAGCAGAAAATGACTTTCTCCTTCACGGCAATCAGCGCCTCAGCCATTTCAACGACGTCGGATTTGGGCTGTTTGAGAACAAAGGCAGCTAGCCGACGAGCGGTCTTGCGTCCGATGCCGGGTAAGCGCGAAAACTGCTCTACTAACGTCTCAACCGATTCAGAGGAGAATTGCATCAGGATTAGAGTCCGAACTGGCTGAGATCAGTACCCGGAGGAATGAGTCCGCCAGCAGCTTTGGCCATTTCGCCTTTCGCAACAGCTGCTGCCTCTTCGAGGGCCTTGTTGACACCCGCCATTACAAGATCTTCCAACAATTCAGCATCCTGAGGATCAATAACTTCCTTTTCGATTGAAATGGAGGTCACTCGCTGAAGTCCATTAGCTGTCACTTTTACCATTCCGCCACCCGCTTCTGCTGTCACGGTCTGTGCGCCCAGCTTTTCCTGGGTTTCTGCCATTTGGCGCTGCATTTCTGCAATTTTGCCGAACATGTCCGCCATATTTATTCCGTCACTCATGAGGTCTCTTTGCTAATTGGTTTTCGAAGTGATGTAGCTTCGCTGTTTTGCTGGAGAATCCCAACGGATCACCATACAATCTCGCCCCCGAAACGCTCCACAAGAGCGAGTACTGCGGGGTTGTCTTCACTCATTTTGTCGAGCATTTCACGAGCATTGACTTCGTCCTCGTGTGCGTCTTCAGTTGTGGTCTTCGATTCTTCCACCCGAAAACCGATCCGTTCGATGTGGATACCTGTGGCATCCGAAAGCTTGTGTGCCAACTTAGCGCGTTCGTTACGAAGTGCTTTCGCATGAAACTCGTCTGGAACGCTGAGGAGTAGAGTTTTACCCTCGCGGCTAAGAATACTTGCATGGCGCAGGAAGGAGCCAAGTTGTTTCTCCGAGGACATGACGTCAGTTACGATCTCTAGCCACGCAGTTTTCAGGGAAGAAAGTCCAGCAGAGTCTTGTTCTGCTTGGGCGTCGGTGGCGTCCGATTCTTCCTCCAAAACCATCACATTCTGTTCATCGTGCAGACCTGAGTTTTCATCAGGCCTAGGACGATTTTTTCGGATAGCAGGTGCCCCACCGAAAAGGGACATTCCGTCATCCTGAGGAGGAGTTTGGGTAGGACCTGATGGTGGGATGGAAGATGGACTCGTTGGTGGTGCTGGGTGTTCACGAACTGGATCTCCAAGCGAAGGACTGAGCGGCAGGGATTCAACCGGTTTAGCAGGCTCGGATGCTGGAGCAGAAGGTGCTGATTCCGTGGGAGTCTCTTGCGGAGTTGGAGTCGCTTCCGGAGTAGGGCTTGCCTCCGGAGTGGGTGTTGCCACTGGAGCGGGAGATGGTGCCGGTTTGGGTGCAGCAGGTACCGGAATGGAAGCGATCGGCGCAGCGTCCGCAACAGTTCGGTTTTCGGTGACTAATCGGATTTCCCCTTTCGCCGCCATTTTTTCCAATCGATCCAATTTTTCCAGCGCAGATCGAACATCTACGGAATCAGGCAAAGCAGCCATGCGCAACAGACCCATTTCAAGGGTCAGTCGAGGTTGCCTGGCTGTGCGAAGACCCGAAGCCAGAAGACCAACGATCTGGACAAGAGACATCAAGCTTGATTCAGAAAAGCGGCTGCTGTGCTCTGTAATTCTCTTTCTGTCAGCATCTGTGGCTTCAATTAGCCGAGGGTCGCTGACCGTTACAGCGACGAGGAAATTGCGAAGGTGTTCAGCGAGGCCATCGACAAATTCTTGAAGGTCATACCCTGAGCGAACCACTTTTTCGACAATGTTCAGCATGCCTGACGCATTTCGCGCAGTTACTGCATCCGTGACCTGGAAGTACAGATCGGCGTCCACGACTCCAAGCGCTCGAACCAGTTCGGCATGCGTGATGGTTGTGCCGCACAGAGAAACGGCTTGGTCGAAAACCGAGAGGGCATCCCTAAGCGCACCATCACCTTTTCGAGCGATGAGCATAAGTGACTCTTCGTCCGTGGAGATGCTTTCCGAAGCGCTGACTAAGCGCAGTCGCTCAATCGTCTCGTGAATGGCAATTCGTCTAAAATCAAAACGCTGGCAACGTGACTGAATGGTCGGCAGTACTTTATGAGGTTCGGTCGTCGCAAAGATGAACATGACATGCGGCGGTGGTTCCTCTAGCGTTTTAAGCAACGCATTAAAGGCTGCCGTAGTCAACATGTGGACCTCATCCACGATGTAAACCTTCATCCGGTTATTCTGAGGAGGGACACGAACGGTCTCTCGCAGATCACGAATATCTTCTACTCTATTGTTCGAGGCTGCATCGATCTCGATAATATTCATGTTCCGGCCCTGCTCGAACGACTGGCAGGAGACGCACTCACGGCACGGTTCCGAGCGATCTTCCCTGTCCTCAAGAGAGGTCGTGCAGTTGATGGCCTTCGCAACAATACGGGCAGCGGTAGTTTTTCCTACGCCGCGTGGCCCAGTGAAGAGGTAGGCGTGAGCCAGACGATCCAAGCGGATCGCATTCTTCAATGTTTCGGTGACGTGTTCCTGTGCGACCAGGTCCTTGAAAAGGAGTGGGCGGTACTTTCGGGCGGTTACCAGGTACGCGGATTCGGACATCTAACGGGCCGGAAGGGCTTGGTCTATGATGCAGTTCTGTGATGCGGCGTGGTCTAAAGAAGGCCACGGAAGGGGGATCAACATACCGTGACTACGGACCCTTCGCAAGTACGGCTTCACGTGCACCTCGTGTACGAACCAATGCCACGCTGGGTCCATAGTTTTCCAGTACCCAATCCGTGAGTTCAGGACAGGATAGCCTTACCGATTGATGAAATGACCGAGCTAGTGATTGCCTGTCTCAGACGATCTACATCTGCAAGTGCAAGGCCAGATTGCTCGAGTGCTGTAAGTCGGCCAAGGTCCATGTTCCCTTTTGCTAACCATCCAACATCTTCGCGGCTCAGCGAACCGGCTGAAGCCAAACTCATCCAATGTGCCAACAAGTGAGACTGGTCAGAGAGAGTTTCACGGCCGGCGTCAAGTAAGCGAGTGCGAATGCTGGGCAACGTGTCATTCAGTTCCTGTGCCACCTGATTGAGAATATCTTCGAGCAGTGAATTGGCAATCTGGTTACTCATAATAGTGGGGTGTTGACTCAGTTAGCGTTGGATTCCCGTCCTTTTACCTTACCACTTTCTAAACGAATGATGCTGTCGAAACCAGCCTCTACGAGTAGGCTAGCTTCATGAATGAATACCGGTGAGAGCGTACTGTCCTTTCTCCATCGAGCCAACATGCCACCAAGAAGATAGCCTTCCGGATCCAGCATGACCAACCATTGCTCGGTAGAGAGTTCATTTCGGGGACGTCCTGCTGAAAATTCGTAGGCCTTCGAGAGTCGCGTTTGAAGAGCTTCAATCCGATCAGCGTGTTCCTCCCACGGGTCTTCTGCCCGTTTTATCGTTTTTAGAGCATCTACCTTCAGATCAACAGTCATCTCGTAAGCGCGTGCTGAAAACGGTGCGATGGAAGGAGCGCACGCTGAAAACCAGCATAAAAGCGACACGAAAATGACACGAAAAGCAATCGACTCGAAGCGTTGCATTTTGAGTGACTTGATTCGGACGAGCATCATAGTTGAAACAGGGTTCGAGCGCAGAACGAGAGAATGTTCTCATCGTTTGAACAACTCTGTAATCAGGAATCGCGTTTATTAGACAAACGGCAATGACCCTACTATTGCGACGCGTGATCCGCACGAAATGGCTAAATGGGTCCGAAACACGAAATCAGCGAGGTGATGAAGGCAGATCGTAAAATCATCCACGTCGATATGGATGCCTTTTTTGCATCAGTAGAGCAGCGGGATTTCCCTGAACTGCGAGGTCGGCCCGTTGCCGTAGGCGGATCATCGAATCGGGGGGTGGTTGCAGCTGCCAGTTATGAAGCCCGCAAGTTTGGAGTTCATTCAGCAATGGCTTCTGCGATTGCAGCCAGAAAGTGTCCAGGACTGATTTTCGTGCCCTCCAGGTTTGATGTCTATCGTCAGGTTTCGCGTCAACTCAGAGAGATTTTCCAACGCTATACGCCTCTCATTGAGCCGTTGTCGTTAGATGAGGCGTACCTCGATGTCACGGATCCACTGATTGAGGGATTGTCAGCTACTGCAATTGCTCGTGCTATCCGAGCTGATATAAAAAATGAAACAGGTTTAACCACGTCAGCTGGAGTTTCATTTAACAAGTTTCTAGCAAAGGTCGGATCGGACCATCAGAAGCCTGATGGTTTGACAGTAATCAGGCCCAGAGAGGCATTGGTATTTATCGCTTCGCTTCCAGTGGAAAAAATACATGGGGTAGGACCAGTTACTGCGAAGAAAATGCATGCTGAGGGCCTTAGGACCGGCGCAGATCTTAGGATGCTTGATGAAGATGACTTGGTCCGTCGATTTGGTAAATCAGGTTCGTATTACTATCGCATTTGTCGTGGAGAGGACGATAGGCCGGTTCGCACATCGAGGGGTCGCAAATCGTTAGGCGCAGAACGCACGTTCGAGCAAAACCTTACCGATCTGGACGCCATGATGGAACGCCTAACCGATATTATAGAGCGAGTCAGTAACCGATTGCAGGAATCTCAATTGGCAGGTCATTCAGTCACGTTAAAGATCAAAACAGCCGATTTTCAGGTGACAACCCGTCAAACAACCTCTGACAATCCTGTATTTCGAAAGGAAGACATTCTGGAGATCGTCAGGTTGTTATTACACCAAGCACCTGCGCCTCCTACCAAGCCCGTTCGCTTGCTGGGTGTTTCCCTCTCGAACCTGCGTTCCGCCTCGGCTGCTCCGCTTCCCGAACAACTCAAACTGGACCTGAATCAGTCCATGTAGAATGTTCACTTCAAGCAGCCCGCTTCTCAGAGGAGTCTCTGCGCCGGCGTGGCGGACGGGGTGCCCGTTCCTGGACGGCTAGTGGAGCCGGGATAGTTGAATATTTCTGAACTTGACGACTCAGAAAATTTAGTGTGGCTCGGTGTGAATCAAGATCCATAGCCCCATTAAGCATGGCGTTGACATACTGGTCATGGGCGAGGTTCTTCGTCGCCTGTAGGCGTGTCAGAGGCAATCCTTCTAAGGGTAGCCTTGCAGCTCCATCCGCCGAGATCAATTCAGGTCCTTTTCCTGAGATATCGAGGTAAAAGCCGCTTTTACCCATGGTCGCCATCGCGTGTGCGTGCATCATGTTGTTCTGCATGAGTCCATCCGTTGGTTTCTGGGGTGTCCGGCTGTTCGGGTGTCGGACACACTTTGTTATCTGGTACGAAGACAATCTAGAAAGGGGGTGTGACATCTAAATGTCATATGCCTTAAAAAATTCCCCGTGTCCCGGAAAACGCTCCCGAACCTATCATTTTGTACGGATTGTAGCTCACAGGTTGCATTCCCGTGCGTCGAACATTAAAGGGTCAAAGAAAGGACTCCTAATAACCATAACCATAACCTTTCACTCAAGCAGCTGTTAAGCCGACACGTGGCGTGATGCTTTGACACTGATGCCTGCTCTTCGTATCCACGAAGTAGCTTTTCAAGCACACTTAACAGTTACACAACCAACGAGTGTGCTAACTCGATCTAAGTGGGATACTTGGGAGAGATTAGCCTCATTAAGGTCAATGGCAGTTACAGATAGGTGAGAGGATGACATTAGCGATTCGATATTGAAAGGAACGATTCTATTTCTTGGCTAGAGGTGGGCAGGCCTGGGGTTAACAGCGTCGTACCAGAAGGTGTTACCAGCCACATATCCTCTAGGTAAAATGCATCATCCATCCATACGAACATCGGTTCATAAGCAAGGACGGTGCCAGTGCGCAAAACGGTTTCGCCTGGCGTTTCACCGCTTTCGATTCCGACACCATGGAGATGCCAGTCTACGCCATCCGGAGCGACCATTATTTCGGCTAATTGGGCCAATGCTTCAGAAGCTTGTCCCTCCGAGAGGATTGCTTTTCGACTTGCTGCTCGAACGGCCTCGATTGAAACACCATCTTGCATTGCATCGATCCCAGATTGGTATCCAATTACAAGTAGATCCCAGATTTGTCGTTGCTGATCGTTGAAAAGGCCCGAAACCGGAACCGTGCGGCCCACATCACCACCATATCCCATGGACATACATCCAACATCCACCCGTACAAGTTCTCCCGCTTGGTACTCCCTGTTCATATTGGATGGGTCGAAAAAGGATCGAACCAATCGGCCCATATGAGCATTCGGTCCGCCCATTACCCACGGCCAGAATGAAGGGCCTTCGGCGCCATCCGTAAGGCACGCAGAAACAACAGCCGCCTCTGCTTTACGTTGGGTGGTTCCGGCCTCAATGGCACTCATACCAGCTTTTAGAGCTTGGGCCGAATGACCACCGTTTTTGGTTAGAATGGCTGATTCGGCAGGCGATTTGGTCCATCGTATGCTGGAGATCGTTGAGGCAACGCTCTTGAATTGGGCAGTAGGAAGGGCTTGCATCAAACTCTGTTTCCAGAGTCGATGTATTCCGCTGACCGACAACATATCGGAAGGACTTTGTCGGGGTGGTTCGCGCCGGGGTTCATCCAGATAGAGAGTAGAAACGCCTGCGTTCAATCGGTTCTCGATATAAGGCAGCATCCGATCTATGGGTAGGACGGCGTCTACTGCAGAGCGCGTCGCAAACTCCTCATCGGCTAGTATATCAAGAGCCGGAATTGGCACGCCGAAAGAACGAGGTGCCTCGGGAGCGAAAAGAATTGACTGGTTTCTCGGAGCATCGATCAATAAGATGGCACCGGGTACATCATCAAGCAGGGTGAAATACTGAAACGACGGTGCTTGAATCCAAGCTGGCTGCTCCATAGCCTTTTCAGTCCCGTTGGCCATTAATAGGATTAAGCCATCGGAATGGGTTTCTCGAAGCAAGGTCCGCCGTTCGAGGACTTCGTTCGTAGATATCCCATTATGCTCGGTTTGCGCCTGCGCTGCTTGTGCAACAGGCATGAAAACAGCCAGAATCAGCACTAGCATGGGTAGTTTATATCGCATTTGGCCTACTTCTGTATCAGCCCGACAGGATTTCCTTGGGGATCGATGATCATGGCAAATGTTACTTCCCCCGTCTCAATTGGGGCGATCCGAACTGTTGCACCAAGGGAATGAGCTTGGTCAACTGCTTTTTTGAGATCATCCACCTCCACATAAAAGACGACTTCGGCCTTTCCATTTGGTTCGTGCCGCACACCACCTCCAATTGCACCGGCCGACCCATCCTTGATGAAGCCGTACTGCATGTCACCTTCGCCCTGGTGGTCAATGTCCCATCCGAATAGCTCAGAGTAGAAGGTTTCAAGAGCTGGGCCATCCTGCCCTGCCAATTCGATGTGGACGATTGGGTTTCCCATGATGTCTACGAGAATGCGAGGCCGTGAATTGCGCCTCTTCCGGTTTGCTGAAATGAAGAACGTCTATATACGCAATGCCCCGTAGTGCCGAAACCGGGACGTCCTATAGCTGGGTGAAGGAGGGAAATTATTGAAGGAATACCACCTTTTTGGTTTCCATAGACTCCCCAATATCTATCAGAAGTATGTATCCACCTGTTGGGACTCTGATACCCGCATCATTTCGCCCATCCCATTTCTCTTCATACACTCCAGGCTGGAGGTAGCGCTGTGGGAAGTGACGTTGGATGCGCCCGAGCATGTCGGCTACGCGGATTCTGATTCGTGACGGCGCCTCTAAGTTGTACCGCAACGTGGCGGACTCCGTAAACGGATTCGGGAAGAGGGGTTCAAGGCTGAAGATTTCAGGCGTAACGCCTATTTCAATGTCCGTTCCGAGCTGACCATATCCAGAAACCACGTAGAGTCGCTGTCCAACTCCGTATGCCAACGTGTCGTTAACGACAAAGAAGCGATTCATGCGGCCGTCCAATTGCCCCGAGTCTGCTCCCGGGCTGTAGTCGCGGAGCTGTGTCCACGATTCGCCGCCATCAGTTGTCACGGACGTGACGCCACGACCGGACGCCCAACCGGTCGTTTCGTTGATGAATCCGATTCCCTGAAGTCCAGCATTTGAGACACTTCCTTCGATCCACTGTTCACGCCATGTGGCTCCACCGTCTTCTGTCTTGAGAACTTTGGCGGTGGGCTCACCACCACTGTTGTACTCGACCGAAACATATCCGACATCCTTCGAAGGGAAAGAGATTTTCCAGCCCCATTCGGCTTGTGTATCTGGCGTAGGAGATGAGACAAAGACCCTTTCCCAGGTGTCTCCACCATCAAGTGTTCGCAGGATAACAGCAGTACCAGACTGTAATCCGTCAGTGCCACCAGTGGCATATCCTTCCAATTCGTTTTTGAAGTAGACGTCGATAAGATTTGAAGCTAACCTGCTTTGCATCGCACGTCCTTCCCATGTCCGGCCTCCATCCACAGATCGGATAACGGTCGGCTCACCGTAATAGGCTCCGACTCCCCACACATTGTCTCCGATGGATACCAGGCCACAAATACCGTAGGGGACATCACCGCTGATTCGATGAGTGATATCGGTCCAGTGGGCACCGCTGTCACGAGTTTCCCAAAGAATACTCTGGCCGTTGGTATTTACCGTTCCGGCCCAGACAACCTCCCCAAATGGACCAGGAGTGTCCCGAATCGCAATACTTCTATACGGGACATCATTGTCATCCTGCAGGACCCAGGACTCTGCACCATCCGCTGTATGCCATATCTCTCCTTGTAGATTGACAACCCAACCGCGATCTGGGTCTAAAAAAGCCATGTCGTCATACCTACCACCTGGAGCATCTGGGAACGAGGAGACGTATTTCCACTGCGGGATCAACTGACGAGCATTCGCAAGGGCGGGTACCATCAGCAGGAGGAGAATCGCCCACAGGAGAGACGAGGAAAGTCGGTTCATGGTCCGATTGAGATGCAGATGTGCAGAATGAGGATAGGCGGGGGGCAGGTCCTTAGAAGCCGGGGTGCGCCGCTACACGCCGACAGATAAATGTACGATCTGCCGAAAGGTCAAGCAGGGGGAAACTTGGTCCGATACAGATCAGCGCCCATAGGCCACACCGAAGCCTAGGAATGAATCCGGGGCGCTATCAGAAAGTCCAAAACCACCATGTATATCAACTTGGATCCGATCATTGAGGGATTTGAGCAGCCCAAAGTGAGCGAGATAGCGTTCCTCTCCAATTTCAGGTGCATCAGCTCGGATTTCGGCGAAGGCTCCCATGGTTTCACCAATAGGAGTACCCATCACAACCGTGCCCGTCCAATTCAGGTGTCGGTCATCACCAGCAGTTGCCCACGCCCCTAAGATCTGCGCAGCGAGAGATAATCGCTGGTTTAGCGGCTTTGAAGCAATGAGTGCGATGGAGGGATCGAAACCATCCGAGGTGAATTGGTCATCGCCCAGAGGCACCGAGAGCGATCCGATAACCCCGAAACTGCCGTCTTCTGCAAAATCTGAAATCGTCCATTTTACACCCACAGAAGGGTCAGATAGACCACTTTCAGAAACATCCCCGCCGATGTGTGAAGGCAGGCCAAGGCGTACTTCCAGTGAGGAAGGCAGGCCGTAGCGGATCAGGGGTTCTCCGATGGCCCGCACCATATCATCTCCATAAAACTCCATCGTGAGCCCTGTTTCAAGCTGGATGGAGCCGGTCGAAAGCGTGTTAGGGCTGTCCGCAAAATCTGGACGATCAGTCGAGATCTGCGCATGGGCAGGCAAGGCAAGAAGAAGCCCTGAGAAAAGGATAACAGCGCCAAGAAGTACAGAATGCAAAAGAGAAATTTTCATTGTATGTCTTTGATAAGGGACTAAAAGCAATTTAACTACGGTCGTGAGCCAACGGTTCAGTTTGAAGATCAAATCCTTTCCGATGCTACAGGAAGTAGCTACGCTGAATGATATGAATCGACTCCGGATGCTTCGATAGCTTGCAGCAGCGTTGCCACGTTATTTCGTCCTTCCTGCATGGAGACTTCCGGGGTCCGTTTTTCCTGCACCGCCGTGATAAAATCATCTAACTCAAGTAAAAATGGATTGGCAACCTCATACGCAAATGGTTGTCCGTTCACTTGAATCTCACCGGCGCCGTGACGCCCCATGGTTCCTTCCATTTGGACGTTGCCATTATCTCCATAGAGTTCAATTCGGGACTCCGATGCAAACTGGACCGAAACCGAAAACTCGGCTGTAGCACCCGATTCGAAATGGAGCAAGACAATGGAGGTCTCATCGTGGGGACTGCCAAACTTGGCGCGGCTTACGAGGCAGCGAACGTCTGTGATTTCTCCTTGTGTCGGGAGCATAAACCATCGGATGATGTCGAGGCAATGTGTTCCGTTGGCTGCCAGAGCCCACCATCTTCCTGTTTCGGTACTGGATCTCCAGTTCGTATCGTCAGGCGCTGCGAATGTCCAATGCAACCGCATGTGACGAATTGCCCCGATAAGCCCATTAGCTACTGCGTTTCGAATACGCCGATGCCCAGCGTGCCATCGTAAATGATACCCCATTGCTAGCGTCACGTTGGCCTGATTACACGCTACGATCATCTCATCGCATTCAGGAAGTGAGGTGGCCATCGGCTTTTCAAGCAATACATGTTTCGCAGCCTTTGCGGCCGCTATCACTTGGGATGCGTGCAAACGATCTGGCGTTGCGATGATGACTGCATCCAGGTCTGGATCCTTCAGCAACGAGTCGAGATCTGTATGGGCGGGACTCGGAGCAGCCAAGGAATGTCGATTCGCAAACTCCATTGCTCGATCCTGAGATCGACTCAAGACGGACCAGAGCGTCGCGTCAGGATGAGCTATCACGGCTGGTGCATGTTGATCATCGGCGATGCCACCGGGTCCGAGAATGGCAATATTCATAGTTTGGAGTACGGTTGAAGCGGGATTCGGATGTCACTGAAAGGTAACAGAAAGTATGGATCAGTGAGTGGTCACGGGTTAATGGAAGGGTAGATTTTTTGCCACTCGACAATGGGTACTAACCAATTGATCTAAACAATATTTGCTAGGTGATTCTTGGTTTTGTGCCTATCTCGTATACTACGCGTTCAGATTCCTTCGATCACAGACCAGCCGCCGTTATGTCTAGATTCCTATCAACACTCCTTCTAGTTACGCTAATGCTGTCGAATGCTGCTTGCGCGCAATCGTCCGGCGATGCCCATCTGATCAATCAGGCCCTCGCGGCGGCACCGGATGAAATGAAGGAAGCTGCTCGAGTCCTAGCCTATAAAGATGACGGCACGTATCGGGTCGTGCGCGAAGGGAGTAATGAGCTGACCTGCGTGGCAGATAATCCTGGGGCAGACAATTTTGAAGTAGTCTGTTTCCACAGCGATCTAGAAGAGTACATGTCCAGAGGACGCGACCTTCGGGCTGAAGGAATGAGCGGAGGCGAAAGTGTAGTAGCTCGTGGCGAAGAGATCGAAGCTGGAACGCTAGCCTTTCCGACCACGCCAACGACTCTGTACATCCGCTACGGAGATAACGCCAGTTACGATGAGGCTTCAGGTGAGGTGGTAAATTCACAGCTTCGCTACGTGATTTACACGCCGTACGCCACGGCCGAGACTACTGGTCTTCCGACCACAGCGGCAGGCCCTGGGGCCCCTTGGTTGATGCTCCCAGGTGATTGGCGGGCACACATTATGATCACGCCACCGTCAGAAAATCAGTAAGACGTAGTTGGGTCACCAGAAGCCGACGAGGCTTCCCGAGCAATTCGCTGACGCTCTTTGAGCGCTCGTTTCGCATTTCGCTTCTTCTCCCAAAGAGATTCAATCTCGCCTCCGATGTGTGGTTCTCCGCGCTCCTTGGCTAGGTCTATTTGGCGCTGACGTTCGCGCATTCTTTCGCGATCTTCTTCGCTGAGCTTGCCGTGGCAGTGGGGGCAACTTACACCTGGTATATACGCGTCATTAGCCATGTCCTCTTCAGAAATGGGCATTCTGCAGGCATGGCACATTTCGTATTGACCAGGCTGAAGGTCGTGATCGACAGTAACCCGACCGTCAAAGACAAAACATTCTCCATCCCATAAGGACTCGTCTGCCTCGACGGTTTCGAGATATTTGAGGATACCTCCCTTCAAATGGTAGACTTCTTCAAATCCTTGGTCTTTCATCCAGGAAGTCGCTTTTTCACATCGGATGCCACCAGTGCAAAACATGGCTACTTTGCGGTGATGAGAGGGGTCTAGGCTGGATCCGACATAGTCAGGGAATTCTCTGAATGAGGTAGTTTCTGGATTAACGGCTCCTTTAAATGTGCCGACCTGAACTTCGTAATCGTTGCGAGTGTCGATTAAAAGGACATCGTCGCGGGAAATCAGGTCATTCCAGTTTTCCGGATCTACATACGTTCCAACGACCCTGTTGGGGTCAACGCCTTGGATACCCAATGTGACGATCTCTTTCTTCAGGCGCACCTTTGTTCTCAGGAAGGGACACTTTTCGGAAATCGACTCTTTGTGCTCCAGGTCAGAGAATCCACGTTGAGCACGCAGGTGAGTTAGCATTCCATCGATTCCGTCGCGTGATCCAGAAACGGTGCCATTGATGCCTTCAGAGGCAACCAGCACGGTACCCCTCACTTCTAGTCGATCTAGGACCGATTCCAACTCTTCTCGGAAGAATTCTGGGTCACTGATCGAGGCGAATTTGTAGAAGGCGGCTACGACGCAGGACATGGCAAGTGAAAAGGTGTGTTCGAGGTATCGCTGGATAAATCGTTCGAGGTGGGAAGACTACGCGCCATCCGCCTCAAAATTATGCTGTTTGTGGCTGGCATCACAGAAAGGCATCTTTGCTGAGTGGCCGCACCGACATAGTGAGACTTTCTCACCCTTCCACCGAACGCAGCCGCTTGCGGCCCGCACTGACACATTGCCTCTGACCAGAAGAGATCCATTGGGTCGGGGAGTAATAAGCAGCTTTCCACCAGCCTCACTGAAACCTGGACCTTCTCTTCCGACTGCACCAGTGTCACTGAAACCTGCCTCGATATGACTGTTATCGCAGAATGGTTTGTTTTTGGAATGGCCACAACGGCAGAGTGCAACCCGTCTATGAACGGAATGGCCTGGTTCGTCGATTCCCTCTATTTCAAGATCGCCTCGCACATACAATGGGCCATTCGGTACGACCGTGACCGTGTTTTCTAGCTCTGCAGGCTCTGGTGTAGGTTCTCCATTTCGAAACCATGACAAGGCACCTGAAGGGCAGCGCTTCACCTGCGCATCCAACTCGCCTTCAGCTACCAAATCGGGCTGGGCAAATGGGTTACGGTCTTTCTCAAACAGGGAGCTATCTGTTCGGACACACTCTTCGGCATGAATACACAGATTTCCGTCCCAGGTGACCGTGTGAGTCGAGCCTTCGAATGCGAGGATTTTATTGTTGGCCATGATTGCGCTATTTGTCGGAAGATGAGTGGGTAGAATGACGGTATACCAACATTGGATCCCCCCATTTTATAGGAAGTCGACAAGATCTGGATGATTCGAGCGAAGCATTGCCTCATCATCGGGTAAATCAGACGCCATGGCAAAATCATCGAAATCAAATCCCGGTCCAACAGAGCATGCCACAAGCGTAAAGTCCCCTGTTGTGGTGGCTGCCTGCCAATAATCAGCCGGAATGATGTAGGTGGGAGAGTCTGGTCCCAGCATTATTCGGTTTATCGATTTCATGTCCGGAGCCAGACAAATCAGTTCGAGCGGAGAGCCTTCCAGATGATGCCAAACCTCATCTGAATGGACACGATGCAGCCTGCTGCGCCCGTTCGGTCCGGATCCAGCCAGTAGGAAGTGAATCGTTGTGAGCGCACTACGGGTGGAGCGGCCATCGTCGGGAGAAACGGTTTTCTCGGAGCGAAACAACTCTACGTACCAGCCTCCCTCAGGATGCGGCTGCATATTATCTCGGTTGATGAGAGCTTGGGCTCGAGAAGTAGGGTCAGACATGAAGAGTTATACGTGTTCCTTTGAAAGCAGGAGTTCGACTTTTTGGATCGCTAGACCGATCGAGGAGGATATTTGCTTCTGGGAAGTACATGGCAGCACTACCTGGTTTAATGCGTTCAAATCCGAAGACTTTGACATAGGGCATACGGCCTGCCGGGCCGGCGATAGTAACGCGTGCTCCGTCCGTGAGGCCATTTTGTTTGATGTCATCCGGGTGAAGCAGGATGACGTCGCGCCGATCTGGGCCTCGGTAGGTATCCTCCTCCTCATAAACGACCGTATTAAACTGACCCTCGGAGCGAATAGTCATCAGCCGTAATCCCTCTTTCGCGGTATCCAGGCTCGGCAGGGGAGTGGTGTGAAAAACGGCTCGTCCATCTTCAGTACCAAAGCGAGGGGTGTGAAACGTACGTCCTTCAATTTGAAACTCGGGGCCGCCAGAATCCATGTCCGATAAGGCCTTCCATCCGGGGACTACGGTTGCGATCATCGACCGGATACCAGCCGTATCTGTTAACTCACCCCATTTGAGGGATTGAAGTCGTGTCATTTGCTGAGCTTGCTCTGGCACAGCTTGATTCGACTGACGCAGTTCCAGTTTTC
>Ga0115566_10001121_pt1 | contig 23161 bp, 16 predicted proteins | sample COGITO_mtgs_1204_3_FD_87173 | JGI IMG/M metagenome (GOLD analysis project Ga0115566, IMG submission 87173) | Pelagic marine microbial communities from North Sea - COGITO_mtgs_120405 | ecosystem: Environmental > Aquatic > Marine > Epipelagic | place: Germany:Helgoland, sampling site Kabeltonne...
AGCTTGCTTTTGCACATCTGGAATAATGGTGATGTGACCATGCTCTTTCACACTCAATTGGGTGACTGGATCGAAAGTTCGAAGGCTATCTACTTCTTCGCCAAAAAGCTCGACTCGAAAAGGCCTATCGTTTGAATAGCTCCAAATATCGATGATGCCGCCACGGATGGCAAACTGACCTGGCTGATAGACGAAATCAACGCGATCAAACTCCAATTCATGCAACATATCATTGACAAATTGCTGATCGAGTTTATCGCCATTTTGAATGGCGAGCGTGTTTTTAACTAAGCTGTTTTTGGTGACCACCTTTTCGCTCAGCGCTTCACAATAGCTCACTATGACGAAGTTTCGCTTTCGTGTATTGATGGCATTTAAGACTTCGGCCCGCATCAATACACTTTCGGAATCCTTCTTTCTTGAAGATGATTCATCATCCTCAATTTGATAAGGTTTTCTGCCACTATGCGGAAAAAAGAATACCCGGTTTGGGGAGATCAGGTTTTGCAGGTCGTTGTAAAAAAAGGCCGCCTCTTCTCTGTCGTTAAACACTAGAAAATGGTGCACTTCACTTTTCTTGAAGGCTGCAGCAACGATGAAGCTCAAAGCGGAGCCAACCGCTCCTTTAATTCGATAACGTAATGGCGCAGGGGGATTCGGCCCAAAATCCAATTCAGCGATTTTTGGGCTTTTATCAAAAAGCTTCTTTAAGTACTCAATTCCCACAGATCCTATCGAGTTTACGAATGTAGTCCTCTGCCCATTCACACCTGACTAAAATTTTAACCTCGAACCTTTGACCTTTTTTTTCGTACGCGAAAAGGCGCATTGGATGGTCACTATCTGTCAAAGGATTGAAGAATAGAGATACTACTTTTGCATCAACAATAAGTGAGACGGGAAACCTCAAAAATTCAGCATGCTCTTCGATCCGAAATCTTTGCGATTTCGATCCTAGTCTTGCTGTCTAGCTAATCGAAAGCTCAAATTGTTGAGGCCTTTCAACCTCGATTTAGCACGCAACAGAAGGGTAACATCACTTTTGTCGCCAATGCCATCATTAAATGCGATGGCAGCGGAAGCGGTGGGTCTAACTGTAATGATTTAGCCACGCAGGCCCCACCAAATTCAGCATCTTGGAGTCAAAACAATGATCACGAAACAGAGTACATTGACATAGATGGGGATGCATCAACATTTTCCTCTAGCGCAGATAGCCTTACGCTACCTAATTGCAGTCAGGTACTTTGGGCAGGCATTTATTGGGGCGCAAGAAGAAACAGCTCAGATGCTGGCTACAGCAATCGCGACAAGATAAAACTCAAGATAAATAGCGGCAACTATCAGGAATTTACAGCCGATGATTTCGTAGATAATTCGGCAGGCTACACATCGTACCATTGCTACAAAGACATTACATCCTTTATTCAATCAGGGCCATTGAATGCGAAAATTTTCGTGGCCGACATCTATGACCAAACAGGGACTTCAAATACATGGGGCGGCTGGAATATTGTTATTGTTTACAAGAACGACTTATTGCCTATGCGAAATCTTAGTGTATTTGATGGCATTGCGAATGTTTCTGGGTCTTCGAGTGTGGATATAGCAGTTCAGGGCTTTCTAACTCCGTTGGCTGGGCCTGTTGGGTTTGAAATTGGTGTGTTCGCCTATGATGGTGACCGGGATTTCACGGGTGATCAATTACAATTTAACGGTGGTAGCGGCTTTCAGTCAATTAGCAATGCTTTCAACCCCTATGACGATATTTTCAATTTCAGCATCACTAACCCTGACGGCATTGACGACACCCAAGATCCTTTAATTCTCAATAATATTTCGATTGATGCCGACATTTTCGCGCCCGACAATTCGAGCTTTAGTTTTATTGGAAATTCAGACACAGCAGCCACTGTTCGCGTTCTAACCGGTGGTGAAACTGTCCTACTTCAAGTTAGTTCTCTCGCGATAGACATTTATGAGCCCGACCTCCGTTCAGGTGTTAGGGTGATTGACCTTAACGGTGGATTAACCGAGCCGGGCGACACGTTGGAATACACGGTAGTTTCCAGCAATACCGGTTCAGACACATCGTTAAACACGTATCTGGTTGACACGTTAGAATCCAATATTTCCATTGTTGACGGTTCCGTAGCTTTTACCTTCGGAAGCGGAATCGGCTCCAAAACCTTGGCTTACGGAGACGACCAAGTAGATTACGACAGCACAAACCGCGTGTTAATTGCTCGTCTCGGTGCTGGGGCAAACAGCACATCAGGTGGAAGCATTTTAAATTCGAACACGGGAAGCGACAGCACCGTATTGGTATATCGAGTTGTTGTAAGCGAAGATTGTGCGTTGCTCCATTGCAACGATGACATAGCCAATCAAGCCTTTATTTATGGGACAGGAAATGTGTCAGGCAATGTGAGCAGCAATGGCAGTAATCCAAACACCTTCAACGCTAGCGGATGTATGGTATCAGGAACGACCATTACTATGGTTAATACCATCAATTGCAGCTTGCCTTCAGATTCTAATTTTAGCGTTTGTCCAGATATTCCCATTTCAACTTATTTACCCAACAGCAACTACTCCTTTGTTGACAGGAGTTTTGACACCGTTCAATATGTGACTTCTGCTGGAACTTATTATGGTCTTTATAGTCCAGAAATGGGATGCACGGACACAATTGTTTATGCCCTTACTGTTTTTGATTGCGATTGGGACAACGATGGGATCATCGATACGGAAGACCCAGATGATGATAACGATGGCATATTGGACGTAATAGAAGCTTGTGGAGATACGGCTACCACTTTCATTTGTTTTGGAGGTGATCCGGCAGGAGACATTGACAACGATGGAACGCTCAACTTTGAAGACAGCGACTTCTGTGCACTTAATAGCCACAACGTGTGTTCCTTTCTAGATTTTGACGGAGATGGAATAATAAACCTTTACGATTTGGATTCCGATAACGATGGTATTACGGACGTCATGGAAGCAAATGGATTTGACCCCGATGGCGATGGAATCATTGGATTTGGAACATTTACGGACACGGATGGTGATGGATTGGCTGATACAGTCGATACAGACAATGGAGGAACGCCATTATCTCCACCAAATACAGACAATACAGGCTTGTCGGACTTTGTTGATATGGATTCGGATGGCGATGGAATTATTGACAACATCGAGGCGCAATCATCCACTAACTATGTCGCGCCTACCAACAATGACAGCGATGGCGATGGAATAGACGATGCATATGACATCAATTGCAACCCTTGCGGGTCAACCACAGGAAGCGCAATTGTACCTGTAAATTCGGATGGTGTGGACAATCCTGATTATAGAGACCTGAACAGCGACAACGATGCTTATTTAGATGCGCTTGAAGCTTGGGACACTAATGACGATGGTATTGCTGAATCAATTGCAAGTAACTCAGATAGCGATGATGACGGCATAGACAATGCCTTTGACAGCGATGGTAGCAGCGCTACAAATACTGGTGGCGCCACAAATGGAGGGACGGTTCCAGCTGATTATCCAAACCTTGACGGAGGAACATCAGAGCGAGATTGGCGCGAAAATGTCGCTCCAACCTTAGGCAATGAAACGCAAACCACCTATGAAGACGACACCACGACCTCGATTAATCTCTTGACCAACAACGTTGACGCAGATGAAGACTCCTTGTCCATTGACACGGCCTATGCGCTAAATGGAGGAACTGTACTATCTATTGGTGACAGCAATATCGTGTATGCGCCTATTCCAAACTATTGGGGTATGGACAGCATAGTTTATGTGGTTTGTGACAATGCAAATCCGCAGCACTGCGTGACGGACACGTTGATTTTAACCATCGAACCCGTAAACGATAAACCAATTGCGCTTAATGATAGCGCATCAACTACAGAAGAAAGCCCAGTTATTGTAAATGTCATTTTTAACGACAATGACTCGATCGATGCTTCACCCCTTAATGCTTCATCGGTGTCTGTGGTAATCAGCGCTGCTTTCGGAACTACATCTGTCGATCAATTTTCAGGTGAAATCACGTATACGCCAATTTTGAATTTCTACGGTTTGGATTCCTTTCAATATGTTGTTTGCGACACGGGTGTCCCACTCCCAGCGCTTTGCGATTCGGCTTAGGTCTTAGTTTCAGTTTTGCCCGTTAATGACAAGCCCATTGCTATGAATGATTCGGTTTCAACCAATGAAGATGAAGCTTTCAATATCATTGTTTTGATCAATGACAACGATACGGCTGATTTTGCGAACCTAGATTCCACCTCGGTTTTCATTTTAAATGGTCCATTTCATGGAAATGCCAGCGTTGACGGCAATACTGGGATAGTTTCCTATAATCCGTCTCCCAATTTTAATGGTATGGACTCCCTCCAATATGTGGTGTGTGACACCGGATTTCCATCACCGGGGCTTTGCGACACAGCGTGGACATTCATTACTGTTTTACCCGTAAACGATGGTCCAGTTGCCTTAAACGACAGCGCTTTCACTGATGAAGAAGCTGCGGTCACGATTTTTTGCCTCGTTAATGACAACGACACCTTCGATCAAGCTGCTATCGACTCTTCAAGCATTTCCATTTCCATAAATCCGCAATTTGGATCTGTTGACCTATCCACTTCAAGCATTATTTACACGCCCGATAGCAATTTCTTCGGACTCGATTCATTCCAATATGCGGTTTGCGATCTTGGTATTCCGCTTCCCTCGCTGTGCGATTCCGCATGGGTTTTCGTCACTGTTTTGCCCGTAAATGATGCTCCGATTGCCAACAATGATTTAGCTTCAACTAATGATATTTCTAACGTGATTATTGATGTTCAAGCAAACGATATGGACATAGATGGAACCTTTAGCACAACGATACTAAACGGGCCAAATCACGGTAAAATTGATGTGCTTAATTTGGATAGCATTCGCTATACGCCCGACACGGGTTATTGCGGTATGGACACGATTCAATATGCCATTTGCGATACAGGTCAGCCGGTTTTGTGCGACACAGCATTCATTTACATTTCGGTTTCTCCTGCCGATAGCGATGGCGACAGCTTACCCGACTGGTACGAGACTTTAACCTTGGATTCAGATGGCGATGGAATACCGGATTATCTCGATACCGATTCAGATGGCGATGGAATAGCCGACAACATCGAGGCGCAAGTTTCCGATCCATGCAATCCCGATCCGCGCGATACCGATGGAGATGGGATTCCAAATCACTTGGACCTTGACAGCGATGGCGATGGCATCAATGACGGAACCAAAGAAGGCGTTGACGATACCATGACGGAAGATTGTGACGATGACGGGCTTTCAAATTACCTCGATCCAGATGCTTGTTTCAACGGATTGGAAATTCCACAAGGATTTTCACCTAATGGCGACTTAAAAAATGACCTTTTCGAAATTGTTGGCTTGGATGAATATCCCGCAAATTCGTTAACCATATTCAACCGCTGGGGAAACAAGGTTTTTGAAGCTCAACCCTATCGTAATAACTGGGATGGAAGAAATCATTTTGGCGTTAGCTATGGAGATGGTGCACTGCCTATCGGCACCTATTTCTATGTTTTTGATCCGGGAGACGGAAGCAAAGTATTAACCGGATATGTCTACTTGAATCGATGATGAAGGCATTGAACCATATCGCTATCATCCTATTTGTGACTCTAGTTTCGCACTCAACTTTTGCACAACAAGACCCCATGTTTACGCATTATGCGTTCAACACATTGGCCGTAAATCCGGCCTATGCTGGAAGTCGAGATGCGCTTACCGTAACGGGAATTGGTCGATTTCAATGGGTTGGAATTGAAGGTGCGCCAATCACGCAAACCTTGACCCTACACACACCTGTTTACAAGGAAAGCCTCGGCCTAGGCCTCTCCGTGATCAACGATAAAATCGGCCCGATCAATTCAACATCTTTTTATGCCGATGCGGCCTATCATATGAAAGTCAATGACAAGGGGCATCAACTGGCATTTGGGCTAAAAGCTGGCGGCAACTTACTCCAAGGAAACCTTGCCTCGCTGCGCACAACAGATGATGACGACATCGCTTTCAGCAATCAGATTTCCACGGAGTTTGTTCCAAATGTTGGTGCGGGATTGTATTACTATACCAATCGATGGTATGCCGGTGCTTCCTCTCCGAAAATCCTAGAGAACAGCTTTGGAACAAGCACGGCCAAAAAAGGAGAAGAGCGACACTATTTCTTAATCGGTGGAGCCCTATTCAACTTGAACCGCGTGTTTAAGTTGAAGTCTTCTGCCTTTGTAAAACTTACTGCTTCCTCACCCATCGAAGCCGACTTGAGCGCCTTGCTCATCTATCAAGATCTGCTGTGGGGAGGATTGATGTTTCGAACCGGAGACGCATTTGGAATTTTGGCCGGGTTGAACATTACGCCACAATGGGCGTTGGGCTACAGCTTCGATTTTTCATACGGTTTAAAAACCATCAGCTACCATGGTGGCAGCCATGAAATCATGTTGCGCTACGACTTTATTTACAAGGAAAAAGGTAAAATCAAATCCCCGCGCTATTTCTGATATGACGAGGTTTAAACTTCATAATCCGATTATTATAGCGCTTGTTTTCCTTGCCGTGTATTCGGATGCAATTGCCCAGCAAGGCATTCGAGTCAAGCGAGCTGAGGCGGCATACAATGCCTATGCCTATCCACTCGCCATTCAGCGGTTTGAAGGCATTTCAAAGAAGAACACAGATCATTTGCGCATGTTAGCCATGAGCTACGCCAAAACTGGCAACAGCGTGGAAGCAGAGCGTGTTTTTTTCGAATTGATAGAGGCTGGAAGCAGCAATCCTGAAGATTATTTCCATTTTGCCGAGGCCCTTTTGAGCAATAAAAAATACGATGCCTATCAAACTCAAATGGCAAAGTATGACGCTCTTGTCAAAAATGATAATCGAGCTAAAGAAGCACTTTCCAAACCAGAAATCCAGGCAACGCTTTGGAAGGATCAAAAATCTTACGTAATCCAGAACTTGGAAATGAATTCCAGCGAAGATGACTTTGCCCCTTTTTTCTATGGAGACGCTATCGGCTTCGCGACCTCTAACACGGGCGCGCAAGCATTTCGTAAGCTGTACAGTTGGAATGAGCGAGCCTTTTTAGACCTCTACTATGCTGAACAAAACGCATCTGGGCAACTTGTAAAGTCAAAGCCAATCGACCTCGACATCAACTCCAAGCTTCATGAAGCTTCGGCAGCACTTTCTCCCGATGGCAGCTTGTTTTATTTTACGCGCAATAACAGTGCTGAAGACAAACCCGTTTTTGGAAATACCGGGGTTAATAATCTTCATCTTTTTTATTGTAAAAAACTTGGCGACAGCTGGTCGGAAGCGCTGGCCGTTGGTTTTAATAGCAACACCTATTCTGTTGGTCATCCCGCCTTTTCAAGCGATGGAATTACACTCTATTTTTCGTCCGATATGCCCGGAGGAATCGGTGGCGTTGATCTCTGGAAAGCAACGATAAACACCGATGGCACACTTTCCAATCCTGAAAATTTGGGAGCAACCATCAATACCCTCGGCAATGAAATGTTTCCGTTTGTTGATGCAGACAACAACCTCTATTTTGTCTCCGATGGTCATGTTGGTTTGGGCATGCTCGACATGTTTAAATCGAGCAACACGACCGGAGAACCACAAAACTTGGCGTGGCCAATGAACAGTCCAAAGGACGATTTTGGATTGATTGTAGATGTTGCAAAAAAAACAAGGATTTTTCAGCTCGAACCGCGATGGTGGGAAGGGCAATGATGACATCTATGGATTTGAAATAATCAAGAAGACCTATCTTTTGAATGGTCTTGCCGTTGATGCAAAAAGTGGATACCCAGTTCCGAATGTCGACCTCTTAATGATTTCTAGTTCGATGGACACAACAGCGTTTACCACCGACTCGCTTGGTGAGTGGACCATGGAAGTTGATCTTGACAAAACCTACGATGTTAAACCCACCGATTCAGCCTTCTCTAACTTTACTGATCGAGTAGAAATCAACAACCCAATACGTTTAGCCTACAACTCAATTTTAAGCCTTCCCATTTCGAATGAAGAAGGTGGGAGCCAGGCTAACCCTTCAGGCGCTTTTACCATAACTGGAAAGGTAATTGACGGCATGTTTCAAAACCCCTTGGATGAAGTACGTATAGAGTTCTTAGATCCAATTACAGAAGCGCTCATGTTCGATTTCAAAACCCAAAAGACTGGACGATTTTTCGACACCCTAAACAATGTGCCATTAGGATCTTCTTTTGACTTCTTAGTGCGCTTGTCCAAGCCAGGGTTTCTCACAAAATCAGCACCTTTTGACACGCTGCTCGGGAACAATTATGGATTGATCAATCTTGACGACTTCCTACTAAAACATTTTCAAATGCTCAAAGCCGAAGCCGGGACGGCAATGGAAAAAATATCCAGTTCTGACGAAGTTGAGCTATCGTTTCCAACATCTGAACTCCCATCAGGCGCATTCACCATAACTGGAAAAGTTCTCGATGGTTTGTTTCAAAATCCACTTGCCGATGTGCGGCTCGAATTCCTTGACCCTAAAACAAAAGAGCTTGTATTCGACTTTAAAACTGGAAACCAAGGTCGCTTTTTCGACACCATTCCTTCTGTGCCATTAGGCAATCGTTTCGACTATATCGTTCGCCTGTCTAAACCCGGATTCTTAACCAAATCAGCTCCTTTTGACACCTTGCTTGGAAACGAGTATGGACTGATAAATTTGGACGACTTTTTATTGAAAGAGTTCAAAATGCTCAAAGCAGAAATAGGCAGCGACTTGGGCAAATTACTCAACATTAAACCCATCTATTTCGACTTAAACAAATCAACCATTCGGCCAGATGCGGCCATCGAGTTGGACCTTATTGTTGACGTCCTTACACAAAACCCTAACCTGTATATCGAACTAGGTTCACATACGGATTGTCGGGGCAGCGAAGCCTATAACTTAATCTTGTCGGATGATCGTGCTAAAGCATCGGCCAAATACATTTCGGAACGAATAGACAATCCTAAAAGAATATCAGGAAAAGGATATGGCGAATCAATGTTTGTCAATGACTGCGCGTGCGAAGGTGATGTGAAATCCGATTGTTCGGACGAAGAACACCAAGAAAACCGAAGAACAGAATTTAAGGTAATAAAGTAGAAACTTCATGTTTTAACCTGTGCAGGATTTACTAGCTTAGCTACGTAAATATCTGAACATGAAACGATTTACCCTACTGGTCCTTCTAATTTCTATCGTACCCTTGGCTTGGTCGCAAAACGTTTGGTTTGTAGATGCATCAAACACGGGATCGCAAACAGGCCAAAGTTGGTCAACGGCTATCGCTGACTTGCAACAAGCAATGGACTCGGCCAGCAATGGTGATACCATACTTGTGGCTAAAGGCACATACTATCCTACAACAATTGCTGGGGGCGGATCGCACGAGCGCGACAAGGCCTTCATACTCAAAACCCATGCTGGAATTTATGGAGGTTTTGCTGGAACGGAATCTGGACTATCGGAGCGCAGCAATGATTCCACCGCGCTGCATATTACCAATCGCACCATTTTGAGCGGAAACATTGGCAATCCAAACGATGCAACGGACAACGCCTACCACGTTGTGGTTTCGATCATAGGAAATTACGCAAGTATCGTTGATGGATTTGAAATTTCAGGCGGTTATGCTGACAGCGCATCAACGAAGTTGATCAACGGACAAACGGTTTATAGAAACGTTGGAGGTGGAATCAACACGAGGAGTTCTAATACAACATTTTCGAACTGTATCATTAAGGACAATGTTGCCAAACGAGGCGGTGGCGGCATTAATAATACAGGAGGCGGTCCCTTTTTCGAATGGTGCACCATCACCATTAATATGGTTTTGGGAACCTACAATCAAAACCCAAATGGAGGAGGTGCAGGTATGCGCAACGACAACTGCGATGTAAGTATTACAAATTCACGGTTCATCGCCAATGAATCCTACACAAACCAAGGCGGAGGCGCCATGCGCAATGAAAATGGATCTGACGCAATACTGACCAATGTAGTCATCAAAGACAATTATTGCGAAGACGGAGATGGTGGTGGTGGCATGTACAATTATTACAACAGCTCACCTACCCTAACAAACGTATCCTTCATTTCAAACAGTACCGAAAATCAGGGGGGAGCGATGTATAACCATCAAAGCACTCCTTCGGCAACAAACTGCCTGTTCTTGGACAATTTCGCTACTGGGGGAGCCGGTGCAATTGAAAGCGATGACAACAGCACGTTGGTGCTCACCGAATGCCAATTCATAGGAAACGCAACTGAAGGAGATGGTGGAGCATTGCAAAACTGGAAGAGCAGCCCTATCATTTCCAACTGCCTTTTTGAAGGAAATCATGCCGATGGCGATGGTGGAGCCATTTACAATTACACCGAATGTGATCCTTGGATTTCAAACACCAGCATTCGGGAAAACAGCTGCGATGGAAATGGCGGTGGCGTTTACAACAGAAGGGATTGCAACCCTATCTTAACCCAAGTATTGATTTTTGACAATTACGCTGGCAATAATGGTGGCGGCATTTATACAATCACCAGTAATAGTGCGCCATGTAGCCCAATCGCGACAAATGTCACCATTACTCGAAATGAAGCTGGAAACAGCGGTGGTGGCGCCTTCGATGATGGAATGGGAAGTTCGCGATTAAAAAACTCCATCATTTTTGGCAACACAGCATCGAGCAACGATGAAGTGGATGCACCTGCGGCTTCGGCAGCAACCAATGTGGTTTACAGCATCATCGGTACGGACTATTACACTTTCGGCACCAATCCTCCAACAGCATTCACCAACGCTGTGTTTTTTGATCCAATCAACGATGACTTTCATTTGGCCAGCACCAGCCCGGGTTTGAACGTTGGCGATAGCAGCTATTACGCCAGTTCGGCAACTCCAGACATCAGTTTTATTACAGAAGACCTAGACGGCAATCCGCGGGTTATGGGAACGAACATCGACTTAGGTGTGTATGAAGTTTGCACCGACACCATCACGCCTGAAGTGTCTATTTCCGTAGCTCCAGGCGATTCAGTTCTAGACAGCACAGTTGTCACGTTTACATCGTCTGCGAACGTCACTGCCATTACACAGTATCAATGGTATAATAACAACAATGCCATTGTCGGAGAAACGGCTGCCACTTACATTGCTATGGCAGGAGTTGATTTTGTGGACGGTGATTCTATTTCGCTCCTCATTGAATCGCATGAGCAATGTGCCATTGAAAACACGACTAGCGAAAGCAATATGATTGGGATGACCGTAACTACACCTGTGGATACAACGGATACAACTAACAACGACACCGTCACGGGGATTTGGAAAAACAAGGCAATCCCAACTTTTAGAGTTTATCCGAATCCAACGAATGCTGGACTGGTAACCATAGAAACGGATGGAAAAGAGGCCTTTAATGTTTCCATTTACGACCTGACCGGTCGAATGCTTCTCTCCGAAACCCTCTCTAGCTCAAATCAATCTTTGGATATTTCACATTTACAGCCGAGTACGTATGTTGTCTCTATTAAGCAAAAGGACGGTATATCGACTTCCAAGCGGTTCGTGATTACTCCCTAACTTTGAAGTGCGATGAACGAGGAGCAGCAGGAACAACAACTTGAGGAAAACATCTACGAACAGCGCTTTCGCATGCTGATGAAACTGATTCGAATTGATCGGATGTTGAAAGGCGCAAAAATTACCCACAAGAAAATTCCCGATCATGGACCTTCTTGATGATGAAATGCTTCGACTTTGGAAATCGTTAGATCAGCACAACGTTCGATACATCATGGTTGGCGGGTTTGCAACCAACCTACACGGCTTCTCACGAACAACAGCCGATTTAGATTTGTGGATCGATGACACAGAAGAAAATCGACAAAAATTAATCGCAGCATTGTCTGAAATGGGGTTATCAAACCTTGAGTCGTTGATTGACACGCAATTGATTCCAGGATGGACAACCTTGAAACTAGCCTCTTCCTTCGAGCTGGATATCATGACTTCATTAAAAGGGTTTGAATCGGGGGACTTTTCCGACTGTTTCGAAGTAGCTGCTACAGCGGAGATTCAAGATATCATCGTGCGGTTTTTACACCTAAACCATTTGATCAAAAGCAAGGAAGCTTCAGGGCGACCTAAAGACCAAATTGACCTGCTTGAATTAAAAAAGATTAGAGAACAGGTTAACCAATAGCTTCATCCATCATAACCGGACTGCCCACATAAAAAGGACAACGTTGATGGAGTTCTGTTGGTTCAATTTCTAAAATGTTTTGCCTTCCATCCGATCCTTTTCCTCCTGCATTGACAGCCAAGAAGGCCATAGGATTGCATTCATACAGCAAGCGAAGCTTACCTTTTGGTGAATCTTTTGTAGCCGGATACACATAAATTCCTCCTTTGATGAGGTTGCGATGAAAGTCTGCCACCAACGAACCGATGTATCTCCCGGTATACATACGCTTTCCATCGGCCTTGCGCTTGTCTTTGCAGTGTTGCGCATAGCGCTTGAGGTTTTCGTCAAAGTCATCGAGGTTTACTTCGTTGATGGAATATACTTTACCATCAGCTGGAAACTGAATGGATTCCTTGATCAAATGATAGTCCTTCGATTTAGGATCGAGGGTGTAGATATGCGTTCCTTTCCCGATGGAACAGACGATCTGAGTGGACACGCTGTAGTTCACATAACCTGCGGCCACCTGATGCTTTCCCGCCTGAAGAAAATCGGCATCATTCAAAGGTGAACCCACTGGAGAAATTCGCTTATAGATGGCGAAAATGGTTCCGATTGCCACGTTCACATCGATGTTTGACGAGCCGTCCAAAGGATCGATCATGATGACATATTCGCCTTCTAACGAAGCGTCAAATTGCAGCGCATTGTCTTGCTCTTCGCTGGCCATACCAGCCACTGCGCCACTTGCTCGAAACTCTTTTATGAAACATTCATCGGCATAAACGTCCAATTTTTGCTGCTCTTCGCCTTGAATGTTTTCCGATCCTTTGGCGCCATAAATATCAGCTCCAAGTCCAGCGCGGCACACCTCGCTCTGCACCACTTTAGACGCTTGTTCAATGGCCTCAAAAATCTTTATTAATCCTGCCTCGGCATTGGCAGCTCGCAAATGTTCCTTTAATTCCATCCAGTTATTTGAATTTGGACAAAGGTGGTAATTTGATTCCCTTTTTGCCCTTTGCCATTTCTACTTCGGTTTCGGTCAAGGGTGTTAGACCCGCTTGCAAAAAGCGATAGCTGTCCAGGGAGAAAATGACCTCTTGCCCAGCAGGCAGGATGTCTTCGACAATAATGGTTGGCAAATCGTTTTTCAACGAGCTGAAATAGCGCTTTTTAATCAGCGAAAACAGTTCGTTTCCTTCTGCGTCATACACCGAATAATGCACTTTGATTACGCGATCGTATTTTTCCAATTCAAGCTGGGTTTGGCTCGAAGCAGCATTCAACAGATTAAGCTCATTGACAAAAAGGAAAAAATCGGCCTTGTATTTTGGCGCCAACGAGTCGAAGACGAGTGGATTAATTACCCGAGCTTTTGTAATCAATTCCCGATAATCACTAACACTTACGATCTGACCATTTTCGAGCCGTGTCCCCGGTTCAGGCTCTTTTTCCACGTTGGTCTGTAGCTTGACCCAATACTTATACAAATGCTTTTTAAACCCTTTAGGTTCTTGCACAATTGGCGGCTCATAGGGCACGACAGATGTCGCCACCATTTTATAGATAAACTCTAAGTCTTCATTGATCACAGGATCATCAGCATGCATGCTGACAAATTCATTGTGCTCTTTTGCTCCAATCAAAATGGCGTTGTCCAATCCTTTTCTAAAAAAGCCTCTTGTGTGCTGGAAAGTGTAGTTTGTCCCTTCGGCAATGTAGCGATCGATTTCACTCAAATAGCGCTTTGGATGAAAGGGAACAACCATTATCATGGGTCGCTCCAACATGGCTATGCTGTCGCGGTAAAACCCCAAATAAAGGGAGTCGTTTGTGGGCCCGTAAGGCGATTGGGCAAAGACCATCACACTCAACAAAAATGCTGCACCCGAAAGGATAAATTTCATGGCATAAAGCTAGAGAGACCCTGACGCCACTATGATGCGCTTGAGCAATCTTTTAGAACACCGATTTGTGAAAACCGAAGACCCAAATGATGTTTATCAGTTTTAGGGGTTAACCGAGCACCCTTATTACATTTGCTTACATTCAAAATACAGCCCATGCCCTTCTATCATAAACTCGGGAAAATTCCGCCAAAGCGCCACACTCAATTCAGACAAGAAAACGGATCGCTTTATCAGGAACAACTTTTTGGAACCATTGGTTTTGACGGTATGTCAAGCAATTTATACCACGTGCACGCCCCAACCCGCGTGGCTAACATCGGTGAACCCATAAGCATGAAAGCAGAAATTGCGGTGGACAACAACATGACTTCACGCATGCTTAAAGGATGGGAAATTGCTCCAAAAGACGACTACCTTGAAAGCCGCGTTCCGGTGCTGGTCAACAACGATGTCCAAATCATTTTAGCCGCTCCGCGAAAATCGTTGACCAGCTATTTCTATAAAAACACCGATAGCGATGAGCTCATTTTCATCCATAAAGGCACAGGAAAGCTTCGGACACATTTGGGAAACATTCCATTTAAGTATGGCGACTATTTGTTGATCCCAAGAGGTATCATTTATCAAATGGAATTTGACACCGAAGACAATCGCTTGTTCATTACCGAATCGCGTCAGCCCATTTATACCCCCAAAAAATACCGCAATTGGTTTGGTCAGTTGTTAGAACATTCGCCCTTTTGCGAACGAGATTTGCGCGCTCCAAGCGAATTGGAAACACATGACGAAAAGGGCGAATTCCTAATAAAGATTAAAAAGCAAGATGCGCTGCATGCGCTTACTTACGATAGGCATCCATTTGATGTAGTAGGTTGGGATGGATTCAATTTCCCATATGCCTTCAGCATTCACGATTTTGAGCCAATTACGGGTCGAGTGCATCAGCCGCCCCCCGTTCATCAAACTTTTGAAACGTCAACTTTTGTGGTTTGCAGTTTTGTGCCACGACTGTATGACTACCATCCTCAGGCTATTCCAGCGCCATATAACCACAGCAACATTGATTCAGACGAAGTGCTCTACTATGTGGATGGTGACTTTATGAGTCGAAACCATGTTGAAAAGGGTTACATATCTCTACATCCCGCAGGCATTCCACACGGCCCACACCCGGGCGCTATGGAGCGCAGCATCGGTCAAACCAAAACAGAGGAATTAGCCGTGATGGTTGATACTTTTGCTCCTTTGAAAATCACTAAACAAGCCTTGGGAATTGACGATTCTACGTATTGGAAGAGTTGGATAGACTAGGTGATATGAGGATAAGAGGATAAGAGGATGGAAAACATGAATGATCGGTATAAGGACAATTTAATCTTGAATTTGACAGTAGAGTTTTCTGTGTCTCTTATCGAGTTTGTTGAACACCTTGAATGGTAAAAAAAATTCTTGTTATCGAGACAATTATTACGGTCAGGAACGAGTATTGGAGCAAATTCTGCTGAAGCACAAACGCTGAAAGCACGCGCCACTTTATAAGCAAATTCAAAATCGCATTGCGTGAAGCAGATGAAACACATTATTGGTTAACGCTTTGTCAAAAATCAAAATCATATCCCGATCCACCCTCAGAATTATTCGTTCAACTCACATCAATCATTAAGGTAATTAACAAAATAATATCAACCGCGGTAAACAAGAATGTGACATAATTGTCTAATTTTCGAATTATCAGATCATCAAATCAATCAATGGAAACAGCTAAAAAAAGAGAAAACGTAAAATACGGTACAGATAAAATCTTCCAAGATGCCGAAGATTTTTTACCCCTTTTAGGTACAGACTACGTTGAACTGATCGTAGGCAATGCTAAGCAGTCTGCTCACTTTTACAAAACAGCTTTTGGCTTTCAATCCATCGCATATGCAGGAATGGAAACGGGCGTTAAGGATAGAACTTCTTACGTTTTAGGTCAAGACAAAATCAGACTTGTGTTAACCACACCACTTCAAGGAGACGGTTGGATGAATGCCCACCTCAACCAACATGGAGACGGTGTGAAAGTGGTTGCACTTTGGGTAGATGACGCCACAAAATCTTGGGAAGAAACAACAAGCCGCGGAGCCAAGTCCTTTATGGAGCCAACACGCGAAGAAGACGAAAATGGTTATATCATAAAATCTGGAATCCATACCTACGGTGAAACCGTTCACATTTTCATCGAGCGCAAAAACTACCACGGCACCTTTTTACCCGGATTTAGAAAGTGGGAATCGCATTACAATCCATCGGAAGTAGGATTGAAGTTTATCGATCACATGGTTGGAAACGTGGATTGGGGACAAATGAATACTTGGGTAGATTTTTACGCCAAAGTGATGGGCTTTGCGCAAATCGTAACCTTTGACGATAAGGACATTTCTACAGAATACACTGCCTTAATGAGTAAGGTGATGAGTAACGGCAACGGTCGCATCAAATTTCCGATTAACGAGCCAGCCGCTGGTCGTAAGAAATCGCAGATTGAAGAATACATCGATTATTACAAAGGCCCAGGAGTGCAACACATTGCAGTTGCTACGGACGACATTGTTGACACCGTGACGCAAATGCGCGATCGAGGCGTTGAATTTCTTTATGTGCCTGACACTTACTACGAAACGCTTAAAGATCGTGTGGGTGAAATTGACGAGGACATTAACGTTTTAAAAGAGCACGGAATTCTGGTAGACAGAGACGATGAAGGCTATTTATTGCAGCTTTTCACCAAGCCCGTGGTTGATCGACCTACCATGTTTTTCGAAATCATTCAGCGCAAAGGCGCTTGGAGTTTTGGAAAAGGAAACTTCCAAGCCTTGTTTGAAGCCATTGAACGCGAGCAGGAGAGCAGGGGAACTTTATAAACTAAGTTTCTCATATCACTAAAGAGAAAAGCCCGACTGATGCAGTCGGGCTTTTTTGTGCGCGCTTTTCGCGTATTTATAATTGAAACTTCGCAGATCGAAACTAATTGATGGTTTGACAGCCCTCGAAACTCGCGGCTCACGGCTCGATGCATCTTTGCGTGCTTTGCGCCTTCTTTGTGTCCTCTGTAGTTAAAAAAGCCTAGCCCTAATTCGCTAATCACCAAATCCCTCGCAGCTCATCCATGATCATCAACAAAAAAGGCCGTCCTTTCAGACAGCCTCTTTCTATTTCTAATCTTTATATCTACTTATTGCTTAATAAACTTCGTGCTATAAGAAGATGTGGCTGAATTCATTTCTATCATATAAACTCCGCTGTTCAAGTTTGCAATGTCAAGGTTAAACTGAAACAATCCTGCTTGATTGGTTAAGGTCTGCTTGAAAACGACTCTTCCCATAACATCGACAACCGTCAATTGGTGCTTTTCGTTGTTGGTTAAAACCGCAGTGATTCCAATTTGATCGTTCGCTGGATTTGGATAAACTTTTAGCCCTTCTTGTGCTGCAACGATTGTTTTCTCTGTGCCCAACGCAGGCTCACCACAAGTGTTTGCCAAGGCCAAGGTGCAGTCCAATTGATTTCCATTGTCGATCAGTCCGTTGTCGTCCATCAACATGCCGATGACATGAATTTTGTCCAAATCCCAATCGGAAGAAACAGGAATTTCAAAATCGAAGGAATAAGCGGTTTCAACGGCTCCACCTTCAGGAAAAGAATCATCCATACCTAAGAAAGAAGGCATGATAACTCGCGCCACATGATCGTATTCCATGTTTGCGGCAGGAATTGGATTCGCCTCTAAATGCCAGTCGTGACCAGCACCAGAGAGCTCTCCACTTCCACCTCCTGAGTAATAATTGGCCTGCGCCCACTGTGTTGTGGTACCCGTTACACCGTTTTCACTGAGGGCAACGGCAACTTTCCAATCGTTGGTGATGGCTACCGTAGGAGTAACTTCTAACGTCACCGTCATTATCATGTTTTCTTCATCCATAGAAGCCGAAAGACAAAGCTCCGCTGAAGCGTCAAGCACAACACGCTCTAAGAAATCTGGCTCCATTACAGAAGGATCAATATCAGCAACTCGATCAACCAAAGAACTTGGGTAACCGCCAATTAAATTGCCCATGCCATCATCGTATTCGGCATACACCATAGGATCGCCATTGTGTACAGCCAATCCAATGAAATGTTCTGGGTAAGATTCTTGCATTCTAGCCATCCAAACCGCACCACGAGGACACCATCCACACCATGTTCCAGTAGCTTCTTCTATAACTACCTTTTTATTCAATCCAGGTACCATTGGGTCAATAGATGTTGTCGCTACATCATCAGAGCTGTCGTCATCAGCAAGTGTTCCATTCACATTTTTCAACGTAACTGTCAACACATGTGGATCGGCAACCAAGGAAATAGTGTTGGAAAGTTCAACAACGTATTCGTCATAAGATACAACGCTAATCCCAGTGACCATTTCTGTGTTTGTTACTCCATTATAGTTGATGTCTAAGTCAAAGGCTGTGATGGTTTCTTGACCTAAGTTTCGAATGGTAACGGTTGGGCTTTTTGTTTGACCAACTAAGCCGTTAAGTGAACTAATCGCAGTCACCGCTCCATTTCTATTAGGCAACGTTGTATTCGTGTATTCATAACTCACATCATCCACCCAAAAGCTGGCAGACCCATTTCCACCATTAGTTCCGTTGTAGGCAAAAATGTTGATCGAAGCAATTTTGTTGATGTTGTTTGAAAACGATCCCTGTGAAACGCTATCGATGTAAAACTCCCATTCATTTTGATTCAAGTTGATGTCAAATCCAACGCGAGTCCATTGTCCTACCGTAAAAGTGCCCGTCTGAAGTTGCCCTCCGGTATTGCTTATGGTGATATCACCATCTTGATTCATGGTGCATTCTAACGCCCATTCTTGACCAACCGTAGTTTGCGCCTGAAAATTGAAATATGCTCCTGTTCCAGTTGGGATGTACATCATCATTTCATATTGAAATCGTCCTGTCGTGTATTGAGCACCGAATGGTAAAACCACATCATCGGGGCCGCCTCCTGAAGAAGTGGCGAAAAAATAAATTGAATTCGTGCCACTATAAGCTTCGTCATCAACGATGGTCACATCATCTGCGCCTGCAGATGATCCGCTCCAAGTGGTCCAATCGGTAGATGAGCTTCCGAGGTAATTTCCTACTGTATAGGATTCAAAGTCGTCAGAGAAACTCTGGGCGTTAAGCGCTACGCTCATGCATAAAGCAGCAGCTAATGCGTAAATTTTTTTCATGTCGTTTAATTAGGTAGCACTAAATAAGACAAAATAATGTCGGCAGCCTAATCCGAGCTATTTTTAGGATTCTAAGAGTCGTAGAATTCCTTTAGTAAATTGCGGTAGGCGCTAAAAAGTTTGGATTTGGAAACAAACCCTAAATACCCGCCTTGATCATCCAATACAGGAAGGTTCCACGCACCGCTCGATTCAAACTTCTCCATCACCGATTCCATGCTATCTTCTTTCCGAACGTACTCGGGGGCATCGTTCATTAAATCGTGTACGAAGGTTTCGTCATACAAGTCCTGATTGAAGATGATATGCCTTATTTCATTGAGGTTTACCACTCCAATAAAGCAGTTTTTCTCGTCAACGACAGGAAATAAATTGCGCTTCGATTTCGCGATAACACGCACCAAATCTTTGAGTTTGTCGTATGGCCCAACCGTAGCGAAATCGGTTTCGATTTCCCGGTGGAGCTTCATGAGCGTTAAAACCGCCTGATCCTTGTCGTGGGTAATCAATTCGCCTCTTCGAGCCAATTGCGTGGTATAAATGCTGTGTGGGTTAAACTGCTTGACGGTTACGAATGCAATGGATGACGTAATCATAAGTGGAACAAAGAGTTCGTAACCCCCTGTTATCTCCGCAATCAAGAAGATCGCCATTAATGGTGCATGCAGGTTTCCAGCCATCATTCCGGCCATAGCCACAAGGGTGAAATTGCTCTCTGACAAATCGCCCAAGCCGAAATGATTTACCGAACGCGCATAAAAAAACCCAAACATCGCCCCCATAAACAAGGTTGGAGCAAAGGCCCCGCCTACTCCACCAGCTCTAAAAGTCAGGGTAGTAGCATACACTTTAAGCAGTCCTAAGGCCAAAATAAAGGCGAGCATGACGTAGGTGTTGTCGGAAAACCCTTCGAATAAACTCCGCTTTAAGACATCGAATGGCTGGCCCCGTATGATGGCGTTCATCGTCTCGTATCCTTCACCATAAAGGGGAGGAAGCAAAAACAAAAGCAATCCAAGCAAGGAACCTGCAAGAATGGTTTTGTTGCGTTGCCGTTTCATTTTATCAAACACCCGATTGACAATTGTAAAGGCCTGAAAAAAGTGGAGGGAGGCTACTCCAGTGAAGATTCCTAAACCGAGGTAATAAGGAATGTCTGCGAAGCGGAATGATTCGGTGATGTTGAAATGAAAAAGCGTTTCATCGCCAAAAAATAAATGCGATGTGATGGCGGCAGAAGCCGAAGAAAGTAACAACGGAATCATGGAAGCCGTGGTCAAATCGAGCATGATTACTTCAATGGCGAAGACGATGGCTGCAATAGGCGCGTTAAATAAGGATGCCATCGCACCTGCGGCACCGCAGCCAATAAGCAAGGTTCGGGTCTTATACGGAAGTTTGAACAGCGTGCCAAGATTTGACCCCCAGGCCGAAGTGGTGCCTACGGTTGGGCCCTCAAGCCCCGCGCTTCCTCCAAATCCAACAGTCAGCGAGGCCGTAACGATCGAACTATAAAGATTGTGCATTCGGATGAGGGCACTTTTCTTAGAAATGGCATGCAGCGTATTTGGTATACCATGGTTTATAGGCTGGCGAACAATTTTCCGAATCACCCACTGTGCCAGCAAAATACCTACAACAGGATAAAAAATGTAGAGTACAAAATTGTAATCCTTGAAGATGCTGTCTGTCAAAATAAATTTGATCAGATGGACCGTTTTCTTTATGATCAGTGCAACAATGCCCGAAATGATGCCCACGACAATAGCGAGAAAATAGGTGAATTGTCGTTCGGTCAAATGGCCCTTTCGCCATTCGTTAATGAAACGAATCACCTTCGCCAACACGTCATTCGTTTGCCTTAAAAACGGGCTGACATGTTCTTTGGTTTTATCAAATAAATCGCCTGCTTTTGACATGGAACGCTAAAGTTAAGCCTCCGAAAGTTTAAGCGCCAATTCGGTTAGTTGGTCTTGGTGAATACTCGAAGGTGAATCAATCATTAAATCACGTCCAGCATTGTTTTTAGGGAAGGCAATGTAATCCCGAATCGAATCTGTTCCGCCAAACATGGCTGCCAATCGATCGAAGCCAAAGGCGATGCCACCATGTGGAGGTGCGCCATATTTAAACGCGCCCATTAAAAACCCAAATTGCTTTTCTGCCTCTTCTTTTGAAAAGCCGAGGATTTCAAACATTTTTGCTTGAAGGCCTTGATCGTGTATCCGAATGGAACCACCGCCTAATTCAACCCCATTGATGACCATGTCATAGGCGTTGGCGTTCACTTTACCAGGATCGGAATCGAGCCAAGCTATTTGATCCATTTTTGGACTTGTGAACGGATGGTGCATGGCATAGTAGCGCTTGCTTTCTTCGTCCCATTCCAACAATGGAAAATCTACGACCCACATGGGCCGATATATTTTCGAATCTCGAAGTTCAAGTTGGTTGCCCATTTCAAGGCGCAATTCGCTCATTTGCTTCCTAACCTTATCCGTATTGCCCGCTAAAATCAAAAGAAGATCTCCTGGTTGAGCATTCATTTGATGGGCCCACGCCTTTAGCGCTGTTTCATCAAAAAACTTGTCTACCGAAGATTTCAATGAGCCATCTTCATTCACACGGCAATAAATCAAGCCTTGCGCGCCTATTTGAGGCTTACGCACAAAATCGGTTAGTGCGTCTAGTTGCTTTCGGGTGTAAGAGGCGGCTCCTGTAGCACAAATACCAAGAACGGTTTCGGCCGCATCAAAAACTGGGAAACCTTTGCCTTTAACCAATTTGGTCAAATCATTAAACTCCATTCCAAATCGAAGATCAGGCTTGTCTGACCCGTAGTTCTCCATTGCCTCGGCATAGGTCATGCGGACGAATTCAGGCAAGTCAATTCCCTTAACCGAAAGAAATAAATGCCGTACTAAAGCTTCGAAGGTCTGAAGAATATCTTCCTGTTCTACAAAAGCCATTTCGCAGTCTATCTGCGTGAATTCAGGTTGGCGATCGGCCCTCAAATCCTCGTCACGAAAGCATCGGACAATTTGAAAGTAGCGATCGTAACCCCCAACCATCAAAATTTGCTTGAAGGTTTGAGGCGATTGAGGAAGGGCATAAAACTCCCCTTGATTCATGCGCGATGGAACAACAAAATCTCGAGCTCCTTCTGGAGTTGATTTGATTAAATAAGGTGTTTCAATTTCTAAAAACCCTAAGCCGTCCATAAATTTTCTTGTCTCGATACCGAGCTGGTGCCTTAACTCGAGGTTTTTTCGCAATGGATTTCTGCGCAGATCCAAGTAACGGTACTTCATTCGGATCTCCTCGCCACCATCGGTTGAATCTTCAATAGTGAACGGAGGCGTTTCAGAAGCATTCAGAATCTTCAAATAATTAACCTCGATTTCAATTGCCCCTGTAGGCATTTTGTCATTCTTACTTTCCCTCTCGATGACAATGCCCTTCACTTGAATGACAAATTCTCGTCCAAGTTTTCGCGCTTTTTCACATAAATCAGCATTCTTTTCAGAGTTGAATGAAAGCTGTGTGATCCCATATCGGTCGCGCAAATCGACAAAGGTCATCCCGCCCATGTTTCGCGTACGCTGGATGGGTGCAGCGTACGCGAAACATGGGCGGGATGACCTTTGTCGATTTG
>Ga0115566_10001125_pt1 | contig 23135 bp, 11 predicted proteins | sample COGITO_mtgs_1204_3_FD_87173 | JGI IMG/M metagenome (GOLD analysis project Ga0115566, IMG submission 87173) | Pelagic marine microbial communities from North Sea - COGITO_mtgs_120405 | ecosystem: Environmental > Aquatic > Marine > Epipelagic | place: Germany:Helgoland, sampling site Kabeltonne...
AGATGACCTGATGTTCATCACGCCGTTCAATGCCCAAGTCGGTGCCCTCCAGAGTGCGTTGCGGGAGCGAGGTATCGAAGGAGCACAAGTCGGCACGGTCGACTTGTTCCAAGGCCGTCAAGCACCTGTTGTGATCTACTCGCTTACGTCATCGTCGGCAGAGCTCGCACCCCGCGGCATCAACTTCCTGCTGAGCGCAAACCGTTTCAACGTCGCCATCTCGCGAGCCCAGGTCGCAGCCATCGTGCTCGCCAACCCCGCACTGCTCGACACCAACTGCACAAAACCCGAACAGCTCCCACTCGTGGGCACATTGCTGAACTACCTGGACGGGGCCGAGGTGCTGCCGTGATGAACCTGCAGGAGCCGGAACGCAAACGGGACTCAGAGTTGTCACGTCTATTGGAGCGAGGAGCGTCGGGGGCTTGGGCCGCGAACGTAGCACTGCTCACCTTCAATCTCGGCCTGAAGCGCTTCGAGATGCTTCAATGGAGTCGGCGAGAATGACCACACCCCTCCTCACGCCGCATCGGGCCAAGTTCTTTACCCACGAGCTGACGTTGAAGCGCGCGGCTGATGATGCGGCCAAGTTGGCGACAGCGTTGATGGATGCTCAGGACCGCCCCGATGAACAGATCGTCGGCGTGCGGCTTGCTGCGCTCGCTGAGGTTCTGCAGCGACATCTGCAGACTGTGGCCATTGACCTGACGTCGTCGGACGATGACCAGTTGATCTTCGAAACGCTTAACGATCGCGGGACGCCACTCCTCGCAGCGGGCTTGATCAACGACTACGTCTTCCAGCAATGCGATGACCTCGGAACTGACATCGATACCTGGGGCGAACAGTACTGGGCCGATTTTGACAATGATTGCTGGCGCGACGAGATCGCTCAGGGCCGATTGCTGCGCTCGAAGATCGACCTCTTCCTTCAGTGCTGGCTGACGATGCGGTTCAAGGAAGAGCTCGGCAATTCGACAGAGCGGTGCGCACGCGCTCAGGTCCCCGGGCCTTGGATGCCGGCTGTGGCCAAGTCGTGAGCTATCAAATCCGGTTCGCTCCGACGTTTCGAAAGTCGCTTTCTCAAGCACCTGCAGATGACCTGTACAAGGAAGTTCTTCCCGAGCTCTATGTCGTGCTTGCTGAGAAGCCCTTCAAGAACCCCAAGCTTCAGACCCATCAGCTAAAAGGAGCACCGCGGAACACGTTTACCACCGACGTCGGCGGAAGACGAAGCGACCGCCGTATTGCGTGGCGGTTGATCAACCGCACAATCGTCCTCCTGCTCTATGGTCCTCATTCGATCCAGAACCGTGCCTGTCGCATGAGTCTCGAGATAGATGACTCCACTGACACGTTGAAAGTGCACGAACCGGCGGTCGACGGTGGAACAGAACCCACATTCGCGCCCAGGCGCGCCCTGCAGGGGCAGTGTTTTCAGATCTGGACAGACGCGGAGCTCGCTGAGATGGGGTTTGACTCGGATGCGGCCCAGAAGCTTCGCGCCGCGAACTCCGACGAAGACGTCGAGCAACTTGAGGCCATTCTTGGCGTTCGCGTCGTGAATCTCTATCTCTATCAGCACGTTGATGGTGAGGAAGCGGCCAAGCGGGAACGAGAGTTGATGCTCGTTCCCGACCCAGCCGAGCCCGAGAGCGATCCATCCGACGTTGCACTCGAAGCCGCGGTGCTGAGCCCACAAGCAGCAGATGATTTCCTGGTGCTCAGTGCCGATGTCGCTGCGCACGTGCTCGACAAGCCGATCGAAGACTGGATGGTATACATCCATCCCGAGCAGCTAACGCTCACCCATCGATCTTTCGATGGCCCCGCAATGATTCACGGTCCCTCGGGGACTGGCAAGACAGTTGTTGCACTTCACCGCGCTGCCTACCTTGCGAGAGCGGGCAAGAAGGTTCTCTTTACGAGCTTCCTCTCGTCGCTGCCGCCCATTCAAGAGGAGCTGTTCAGCCGCTTAGCACCCGCAAGCGCTGATGCTGTCACTTTCCAACACGTCCAAGCGCTAGCCCGTGAGCTCTTAGCGTCATCAGGGAATCCGATCAGTGCGAAGCCCAAAGTTGCGGCCGAGGGATTCGACAAGGCTCTCCTTGCCCTCTCGGCCCTCGAGCCGACCCTCAAAAGCCGAATACCGAGGCGGTATCTCCTTGAGGAAATCGACGCTGTCATAAAGCCAAGGTTTATTGAATCTGTCGATGCCTACGTTGCGCTCGAACGCGTGGGCCGGCCCTCACCGATCGATTCGGCCGACCGGCGACTCATTTGGAATTTGTACGAGAACTACCAGTCGGAGCTGGCAAAGACTGGCGCGGCCGACTACAACGATGTCCTTGCTTCAGCTCTCGAGCTTCTGAGCGGGGGCAACTACCAATCTGACTTCGATTGTGTGATCGTCGATGAAGCCCAGGATTTGTCGGTCCTTGAACTCCGGTTTCTTCACGCACTCGTCGGCGACCGCCCAGATGGGTTGCTTCTCGTTGGCGATGGGCAGCAGTCCCTCTATGCCGGTGGGATGCGTCTCGACGAAGCCGACATATCGGTCGAACGAAGATCTGTTCTGCTTTCGACGAACTACAGAAACACCGAGGAGATCATCACTACGGCCTTTCCGTTGGTCGCCACCCTTCCCTTCGAAGACGGCAACGACACGAGTAGCGATGGAGCCCGTGAGTTCGCCGCGATCCGAAAAGGACAGCCACCGATTCTCGAGGGTTTTCGAACCACCGAAGGCCACGACGACTTTGTCGTGGTGGAGTTGACGAAGCTCTTAGAACGCAGTCCTAGCCAGATTGGTGACATCGCAATACTCGTATCGACGAACAAGCTGGTTCGCCGATACATCGGGCTTCTTGCCGAGAGTGGCTTTGAGGCCACCGACTTGCGGAACTATGACGGGCGCACGCTGAACAAAATCAAGGTAGGAACGTACCAACGTTCCAAAGGGCTGGACTTCAAGCACGTCTTTCTTCCGAGGCTCGACGATGCCTCACTCGTCACGCCCTACTTGGATCAAGATGTCACCGCCGGTGAGCGGTGGGCCATGCTCCGGCGGGAGATCTTTGTTGCGATGGGCCGAGCCCGTGACACGCTCACCTCGACCTGGGTGGGTGTGCCAAGCAAGGTGCTGATTGAGTCAGGTCTCGTAGCTGCCGCTGCCGAGTTTCACGCGGTCGAGCCTGATCTAGTCGAGCGCGAGGTGCCACATCCAAAGCCGGTCGAGACCGATCCTGTTGCGCGCGACGTCGCGCAATCTGATCCGGTCGATTTGGATCTGGTTGAGACTGAGTCCGCGCTCCCGGCTCCAGTTGAGCATGAGCTGGCGAGTTCAGGTTCGGTGGCGCCCGATCCGGTTGAGTCCGAGGTCGCGCAATCTGACCAGGTGGAGTCCGGTCCGGTTGAGTCCGAGGTCGCGCAATCTGACCAGGTGGAGTCCGATCTGGCTGAGACGGGCGTGGCGCACTCTGAAGTGGTTGAGTCCGATTCGGTCGAGCCCGGCGTAGCGCACTCTGAAGTGGCCGAATCTGAACTGGCCCAGCTCGAAGCAGTGCAGCCTGCGGCGGTGGAATCTGACCTGAAGCAGCCTGAACCGGCGCAGACCCAGGACCTTGCGGCGATTCCGGCTGGGAAGAAGTACTCGAGACTCGTCCCCGGTGGATGGGGCACGTCAGGTGCTCCGCTTCTGCCCGCATGCCTGCGGGAGTGGTTGCAACTCGCCCCAGAGCATCTGGCGGAACTACAGGTTGAGTCTGCGCTGGACCTTGGCCTGTCATATTGGGAGGGCCGCGACGTCAAAGCCGTATCGGAACGAACCCTGGACGCTCTGGCTGACGCACTACCAAATGATTGGACAGCCATGCCACGTGAACCAGTGGCGATTTGGCCAATTGTTGAGGACGTTCTGTCGTTGCCGCTTCGCACCCGCACACAGAATTGCGTTAAGGGCGCGGTTTCTTCTAGAGGCTGCGAAGGATCAGCGTTCACAATCCAAGACCTCTCGGGAATCGGTAGCTTCGGCAAGAAGTCGCTACTCGACTTCCTATGTGTTGTGGAAACCCAGATCGCCGACCATGTTTTGGGAATCAACTCGGCCGAGGACCCATCGTCAGGATTTGCGCCGCACCTCGATCTGCTCGCCGAGGTTCAAGATGCGTTTTGGTCAGGCCTGGTAACGCCTCAGGATCCTCGCTTCAGCGGCTACCTCTCAATCGAGTATCCCAACGCGCGCGAACTTGCCCGCCACCTTCTGACCAAAGCGAGCACTGATGCCCCCAAGTTCACGCTTGCGGAACGAGGCACCCACGAGAACCTCGTCCAACTTCCTGACGTCGTCGCTTCCCAGCTGAGCCGCCCCTTCGACGAGGCACTGGAGGAGGCCCTGCTCGGGCTCATAGGGACTAGTGAGAAGAACAGGCCTGGAGTCCTTGCTCGCTTCGGCTTCGGCCGCGAACGGCCTGCGACACTCGACGTTGCTGGGAAAATCGCTGGCGTCACGCGTGAGCGCATTCGACAACTCTGTAAACGAGCTGAGGACCTGATTGATGATGCGCCGGTTTGGCTGCCGACGATCGAGGACGCGCATCGGCTGCTCATCGAGGCGGCCCCGGTATCGGAGGCAGAAGCGGGTGAGCTGTTGGTCAGCAGCGGCCTGAGCCGGGTGCCAGTATCGGCCCGAACTTTCATCCGATGGCTCGAGATCGCAGGGGTCGAAGCCGAGATCGAATTCAACGATGGGTTCGTGGAACGGATAGGTAAAGCTGAGTCCCGTTCGGATGTGGTCACAATCGTGACTGGCCTTGCCCGACCGTTCGGGTTCGTCAACGTCGAGACTGCACAGGAAGAACTGTCCCTACAGCAGGCGCCGGATAGCGAAGCCGAGATTGTTGCCGCTGTCGTGGGATCGGCTGGTTGGCGATTAAACGAGGACTGGCTCTGGTTGGAGACAACCGGGACGACTTCAACGCATCCCGTGATCAATATGGCCAGGAAGGTGCGAGCTTCGGCTGAGAGACCGTTTCGGCCCGCAGACCTTCGACATGCCCTGACTCGTCGGGCTGCGTTCCTAACCTCATCGCATGGGCAGGATGTTCAAGTACCCACGACGGCGGCCATCGAGAACTTCTGCCGGTCGCATCCTGAGCTCACAGTTGACGAGAACTTCCGGGTCGACGTCGACATGCCTGCCGATATCGCCGAAGTCCTCAGCGAGACAGAGCTTGTCATCAAGCAAGCAGTCGACGCTTCGCCCGGACGCGTGATCAGCAGAAGCGAGCTGCTCCAGCGTTGCGTGGGAGCAGGGATCAAGGAGGCCACCGCTAACCAGTACCTGGTCTACGGGCCGATCGCGGCTAGCCCGGAACTGAACCATTGGACCACGGTGGGCCAGGACTTTGACCTCGGCGAAGCAGACATCCAAACCGTTGAACGAAAGCGCACAACCGAATGTGAATGGGAGGGCGAGGACACTGTCGTACTCCGCTCTTATCTCAAGGGCACGAGCAGTGTTGTCGTGTACTTTCCCGTCGGGTTTCACCCTTACGTCGCAGACAAGAGATTCGGAGCTGTCGATATCGCTGAGCGTGATGTCGGAACCATCGCGGTCGGCGAAAACGGGCAATCTTGGGGATACGGGCCCTTCCTCAGGCGCTCTGGGGCGGAAGTCGGGGATCTACTCGTTGTCACACTCAGCTTGGACTCGGGGACCGCAATGCTTCGTCTTGAGCGGGCCGAGGCGCCGGCGGGAACCGAGGGAATCGAAGATGACGTCTCGGTGCCATCAGATGAGCAGAGCATCGAGCCCGGACCGGTCACTGAACTGACAAAGACCCCCAAGCTCGAAGGCGATGCGTTGGCAGCGGTCGAACACCGCGGGACTCATATGCAGATCATCGCAGCTGCGGGATCTGGCAAGACCGAAGTTGTCTCCCAACGGGTGACCGATCTACTCGCTGAAGGTGTTCTTCCAGAGGGCATCGTCGCCTTTACATTCACGGATCGGGCAGCCACGGAGCTTAAGGAGCGGGTCGAGACGAGGGTCGAGGACCGCCTCGGGCGAGCCGCTCTTGACCGCTTGAACGGGCTGTTCATCGGCACGATTCACGCATACTGCTTCCGGCTTCTTCAGCAGCATGTTCCAAAGTACGAGACCTACGACGTCCTCGATCAAAACCAGCTGACAGCATTCCTGAGCCGAGAGGCGAAGCATCTCGGGATTAGAGACCTCACTGCGGACGGCCGCCTGTTTAGGTCAATAAATCTGTTCCTCAACAGCATCGGTGTGGTGGAGAACGAGCTTCTCGATCCCGTTTCGCTGCCCGAACCGTTTGCCTCCGTAGTAGCTAAGTACACCGACTCCCTGGAGCGATACCGACTACTCAGCTACGGCCAGCAGATTCAGCAAGCGGTCATCGCGCTCGAAGACGCGGCCATCGCAGAGCGCATCGCCGGTTCGCTGCAACACCTCATCGTTGACGAATACCAAGATGTCAATCCAGCTCAAGAACGCCTAATCGAGTTGCTCACCTCCCATGGTGCTGAGCTGTGTGTCGTCGGCGACGATGACCAGGCGATCTATCAGTGGCGTGGCTCGGACGTTCAGAACATCGTGACCTTCACCGAGAGATACGCACCCGTTACGTCCTTCTCGATCGTCACGAACCGTCGCTCGGTCCCGGTCATTGTTGACGCCGCCAACCAGTTCGCTAAGTCGATTCCAAATCGGCTGCCCAAATCGATGGGTCCTTCGCGTCAGGCGGACGAGTCAGCGAAATCCGTTGCGTTGTGGTCGGCGCAAGATGAAGAGCGGGAAGCCGGGTGGATCGCCAATACGGTGCTCGATCTTGCCGATCAAGGTGTTCCGTACAGAGAAATCGCTGTCCTGATTCGAGGCAGGTCCGCAGCCCAGGCGATTCTCGATGTGTTCTCATCCTTCGAGATCCCCGTGCAGAGTGGCGGTCGCACCGGACTCTTCGATCAGGCTGAGGCACGCTTACTCGGACAGACATACTGCTGGCTGAGCGACATCGACTGGCGGGACCCGTATTCGCCGGGCGAGACAGTCGGGTCCCAAAACCTGGTCGGGAGCTATCAATCGATCTTCGACCTTGATGACGCACATACAACGGAAATCAGGCAGTTGCTTCAGCTCTGGAAAGTTGACGTCCGCTCGAAGAGCACGCCCGCTGACCTCGTGGGCGAGTTCTATCAGCTGCTCGAAGGGCTCGGCATTCGAAGCTGGGATACCGACGATCCCCACAGCATCAATCGACTCGGAACTCTCGCCCGCTTCACCGCATTGCTCGCTGACTACGAGTCGGTTCGACGGCGCGCCCGCCCGGACGCTGGAGTTTCAGGAGAGCAGGTTGGAGGCCAGGATCGAGGGGAGTGGTACTACAAGAACCTTGCGATCCATATCGTCAACTATGCGCAGGGCGCATACGACGGATTCGAAGGCGAGCAGACGCAATCGGTCGACGCGGTGGATCTCGTGACGGTGCACGGCGCCAAAGGGCTCGAGTGGCCGGTGGTATTCGTTCCATCGATGACGAACTCTCGGTTCCCAACGATGCGAACGGGCCGAGAGCAAGAGTGGCTGGTGCCGAGAACGGACTTCAATGCTGCTCGTTACGAGGGTTCAGACGAGGATGAGCGGCGGCTCTTCTATGTAGCGATGACACGCTCCCGAGATTGGCTCTCGGTCTCCCGCCATCGGCGTGTCACGACCCGAGCTGTTCGCCCGAGTCCCTACTGGGAGGAGCTGTCCGAGCATCTCGTCGAGCCCGGCGAGATCGAGATTCCAGAGATCACAGCAAAGTCCAACCAGCCTGATGAGCAACTCATTATCTCGTTCAGCGACCTCGCTTCGTTTCTCGAGTGCGGCCACGCATACCGCCTTCGGTCCATGCTTGGGTTTCAGCCGCGCCTAGCCCCTGAACTCGGCTATGGGAAAGCCGTGCACCACGTGCTGCGACAAGTGGCGGAGCGAACCAAAGCCGGCGGCACCGTACCGTCGCCCACAGATCTCGCTCAGATCCTCGACGAGAGCTTCTTCTTGCCAACGGCGAACAAGCCAGCCCATCGGCAGATGAAGCAGGCTGCTGAGCGGCTTATCCAGCGGTACATCACCGATCACCAAGACGACCTCCATCGAGTCTGGGAAACGGAGCGACCGTTTGAACTGCATCTCGACGGAGTGACCGTTTTCGGCAGAGCCGACGTGATCCTCGATCAAGAAGGTGGCTCACCCACCGGTCTGGCGATTGTGGACTACAAGACGTCGACGGATTCTGCTGAGGATCATGCCTTGCAGCTTCAGATCTATGCCGATGCAGGCATCCGCGAAGGTCTAGAAATGAAGGGTGCTTTCGTACACGATCTAGGTGATAGCGCTCAACCGCGCACGAGAATCGAGATCAGCTCCGAAGACATCACCGCTGCGGAGGTAACGGTTGCCCAGGCTTCAGAGCAAATCCTGGAGAACGACTTCCACCCGTCACCTGGAGACCGGTGCAAACGGTGTGAAGTCAGGTCCATTTGCGCCTCCCGCCAGTAGGAGAGGCTAGGTCAGCACTTCCGCTTCGACCCTGACGAACAGGACACGAAGCGAGCCCAGCCAACTCGACCCAATAACAACCAACGCCGACGAACCCGGTAGAGACTGAGCTACATCCACCACTTGCGGCTTGAACTCGCGAGCAAGAACAAGGAGCAGGTCGAGTTCGCCGTCTTTCATGACCTCCCGTGCGGCGTTGCGCACGAAGGTAGGTGATGCAGCCTCGTTCTCAGTGAGCAATGCCAGCGCAACCGCTCGAGGTTCGCCTGAATCCTGCTGTAGAAGCGCGGTCGCTCGAACGTGCTCACCCTCCCGTTGGTTCACAGCAGTGAAAACGAGCTGTTCCGATTCCGCCGGGTGGTCGATCCCTTTGAGGTGAAGCTTGTCGAAGACCCTCTGCTCGAATGGGAGGTCGTCATGCGGTTCGACCACAGCGGCAGTGGGTGCAACTGGGGGCTCGGTCGGGGTTTCGACCGTTGGCACCAGTGCTGGTGGCGGTGCGGGTGGAGCGGGGAAGGTTCGCCGCGCTGCGACGCCTGCGGTTGCCGCGTCGGGTCTCAGCGGTACTCGGTACGGCGCCAAATCTTCGAGGACTTGCTGGTTAGCTTCCCAGCCATCGGGCACTGGGATTGGTGCGCCAAGCCAGATCGGGCGCGACATCGGGTGGGCATCGAGCACGTCCGAGATTCCCGCACGGGACACAACGATGCATGCGTGTCGGTGGCGTGAGAGCAGGACGCAGAGGCGCCCCGTTTCCAGATGGAACTCGCTGGCCGTCGCTCGACCCGACAGCGGATGAAGCACGACCATCAGATGAAACTCTCGACCCTGGAGCCGGTTGGCCGTGTCGACCACGATGTCGGAGACGTCAACCCTTTGTCGAGTGCCAAGCTCGTCGAGACGGATGCGCACGGCCGACCGCTGATTGCGGTGCGCCACGCCAACCGCAATTCGGGAAGCGTCGACGGGTCCCGCTTCGTCAGCGGAATCGACGGCATGAAGTTTCATGGCGAGAGTTGCGATCACGGTTTGGGCGATCAGGTCGACCGCTTCGTGATCGACAGCAGGAAAGATTCCGGTGGGTAGTTCGAGATGCGCCCATCCATAGCCGGCCGCCATTTCGATAGCGGTCACGATCGGTTGTTGAGCGTGTCCACCTGAGTCCATCGGCGTTAGGGATCGGTCATCCGGCGACGTTCCCGCGGAGAACGGGATGTCGGGGTAGAACGCATTTGACACCAGCGGGGCACAGTGAGCGGAGAGGCGCCACGAGACCGGTAAGCGGTGCGGGATGATTTCGGGGTGGTTGTGGCGCACCGTGGCAACGGCCGGCGTTACCGGGCCGTCTGCCTGGCCGCGCCATCGCGAATCGTCGACTGGGGTGAACGGATCGAGCTGGCCAGGGTCGCCGACCAGCAACGCCCGAGGAAAGAGGTCGGCGACGTACAAGAGTTGGTCGGAACGCATCTGGTAGGCCTCGTCGATGATCCCAACGCGGAAGTTCATGTCGTCGACGTAACCCCATTTCGACGAGGTGCTGATCACGATGTCGCTACCGGCCACGTTAGCCGTCTTGTTAGACACAATCAGGCCGGGCGAGGTGACGAGCTCACCGTCGTAGGTGCTTCCGGTAAGCCGCCCCACTTCAAGACCAGGATGCCTTGAGCGGAGTTTCTCGACGAGGTCGTCAGCCTGAGCGTTCGTTTGCGCAACGATCGGTACCTGGGCACTCTCAGCCAGTTCGGCCGCAGCCTGAACAACGAACGTCGACTTTCCTGCGCCTGGCGGCGAATCAACGATGACCGCACGGTGATCGGCACTGTGCACGTCGGCCATGACCGCAGCGGTGACTTCCATATGAGCCCTACTTGCATCCTCCGGGCGGGTCACTCTGGTGTCTCCGACAGGTATCTAGGTGTGTCAACTCCGACGTGTGTCCACGGCACATCTTGGGGCGGCCTGGGACTCGGCGGAGAATTGTCGTTGACGTCGGCGAAGACTGCATCGCTACCGATCGGCGGTAGAGGCTGCGGGTTGGGTCGTGTGCCCATTCCGGCAAACACCTTCAAGGTCACTTGATGTCCGTCGATAGCGGTGACTTCCACCCGCATCTTGGGGCGATCTCGCCAGGCGAGCTTCCCGCCGAGGGGGATGGGGCAGGGATCATCAAGTTGCAGGACAACGAGCGGCCGGTATTTGCGAGCCTTGCCCTTTCCTGGTTCAGTATTCGATGCATCGTGATCAACGACGGTTCCCAGGAGAGCGTCGCCGTTCGCGACAAGGGCGGCGATCACAAGAGGGTCGTCCAAGGCTTCGCCGATGTCGAGGTTGCGTTGGGCCCGTTCGAAACTGGCCAGGGCAAAGGCGGCCTGTTTCGCAGTGTCCTTGATTCTGAAGAACGCTTCGCCGTCTTGCACCCGCTGCACGTGTGACGTCCACGCTCGTTTGTCCCCCATCCACCGTGCGGCGACTGAGTCGCCGACGGGCCACGACAACATCAGCTCGTGTGCATCCCACGTTGCCTGCCAGCCCGGTTCGAGAACCGCCTCGACGGCCGCTTGTATTTCGCCGCCGTGGGCCTCGACAGCCGCAGCGCTTTCGTCGGTTCCGCGAGCCTCGTTGAACTGGCTGATCGCCTTGTCGAGGACGTCTCGATCCCACTGTGGGTCGGGGGTCGGTCCGATCGAGGGAAGTGCGGTGACCAACCGATGCTCCTCGGCAAGCTCTGCAGCCTCGGCACCGTTTAGACCATTAGGCGGATTGATCCATCCGAGCAGTACGTGAAGATCCTCGTCCTCGAGCGAGCTCTGGCCTGTCGCCCAGTGTCGGCGCAACAGGTCGGTACCAACTGACATGACGCAGGAACCTGGCACCTGAGACTGCTGATCGAACCATGTCATGTGTGTGCCGAGAAGCCGGGTTGCCTCGGGTATCGGGAAGTCGTCGTGGTTGCGGAGGTAGCGAAGCGACCTGCCTAGCACGCTGCTCACAAACGAAGCCGTAGCGCGGTTCGGAACGAAGATCTGCGGTGCTTGAATACAAATCGATCGCTCAGGCTTCTTCTCGTCCGGTTGCGTGTACTCGAAGTTTGAAAGCCAGGAGGTGATCGACGCGGCAAGCGGGTTCAGCACTTCACGGAAGCGGATCGTTCGGTTTCTTGGTTCGGGGGCGACGAGAACCGTCGCATCGTCCCGGCTCGTGCCGAAGCAAACGCCCAATGGAGCGCCGGCCTCGCCCGACATTCGGTACGCCACAATCACCATCGGCGCGTAGCTGAGGTAACGGTGCCTCACGGTGCATCGTCGTTGGGCATTCCCAGTGGCGGCAGCGTCGAGCGTTAGGAGAACGTCGAGTGCGCTCACGAGTCACTTGCCCGGGGAAGGAGCTTCCTCTGGGCCGCTCTCGCACGACGAAGCACCTCGCCCACATCACCTTCGGGCCCGTCTTGTGGGCCTTCCCCCGAAGCCATTGCGAGGGCTTCGGTAATCGTTGGTGTTGCGGCGAGCAGGTTCGCTGCTTCATCGCCGAGGACACAGGGATCGTCTGCGGCGAGCGCTTCGGACTTGCAGACTCGAGACATATCGCAGTTGCCGATACAAGCCGGCGCATACCGATACGGCAACGCAGCCACCAGAGACTGCGCGTACTTCTCGGCCCCCTGGTCCTCGTTCCCGCTCGGTGGAACCACAGAAGTGAAGTCCAAGTCTCCAAGTACCGAATCGAGAGAATCACGCCGGGCAAGCTGCCGGCGCAACGCGCGCAGCTCTCGCGTGACGTCCATGACCTGGGCGGTTGGCTGGATGGTGTAGTTACGAGGGCAGATCAGGACGACGTCTGAGCTCACGATGTCAGGGTCGAACCCAAGCTCTTGCAGCGTGTCTTGAATCGACGCCAGATACACCGCACTCTGTCGGGCCGCCCCGCCAACCTTTTCTGGCTGGGCGGTTCCGTCGACGATCGGGAATCCTTTCACCTCGCAGATACGCAGCTGGTCGCCGTGTTTGAACGCCAGAGCATCCTGCTCCAGATACACCGAAGACCCACCGACCATAAGCTTCGTCATGCCATGGTCGATCACGTTCGGCACATCGGGGTCTCCTGCCGCTATCGCTCGCAGCACTTCCGTCGTTCTAGCGACCCGAGCCTCGTTGTCAAACCCGCCCGAAACCTGCGCCGTTTCTAGTGCGGTAGGAAGGGTCACGCCGAGCTCGCTCAACACCCGAACCAACTCGGCGTAGCCATCACGCTTCACCCGCTGCTCGAAACTGTTTCCCTGACCCAGCGCAAACGGTGACTGACCGAACGGAACCGGCTTCCCGAGCATCGTTGCAAGCTTGTTCGTGTTCACCCCGGACGCATCGAGCACAGCTCTTCGAGCGCAGCCAGGATTGTCGAGCAGCGCGGCGGTGCTTCGAGCGCTCATGCGGCCCTCGGGTAGCGGTCCTCGAAGATTCTGCCAGTCAGACATTGTTAGAATTTGAGCGTCGGAAGCGACTTGACGATCTCGACGGTTCTGACCGAAACCGTCGTGACCTTTTTGATCAGATCAACGATGTAGCGAGGGCTCCCCTGCTCGAGACCCCACTTGTTCACGTTATTGACAATGCCAGACTTCTTGTCCTTCTTGACGTAGTAGCGATCGATCAGCCAATCGATCGCTGATCTCGTACCCAGTACATACTCGTGAGCCTCTGGCGGGATTCCCACCAGCGTGAGGTGCGGGTTATAGATCAGGCGCTTCTTGTCGGCAACCTTGTCACCGGTGACCGCATCCACGACCTTCGGATAGGCCATTTTCTTTGACCCGACAAACAGCACATCGGGACTCCCCGCAGGATCGACGCCTTCCCTCCACTGTTCTTCTCGCGGATAAGGCTCAACGTCTTCGTAGTTCATGTGGAGGTCCAGCAACTCCCGACCAGCGACCCGAAATGCATCGAACTTGGCCCGGCTGTCGACTAGCGGAACCCGTGGAGCTTCCTCTTCAGCGAACTCTCGAACTCCTGCCGGAAGTCGAAAGAGTGGAGTACCCCGTACACATACTCGAACACCGCATCGTCATCGATATCGGCACCGAATGCATCTTTGAACCGTTGAACGCCGGCAGGATTGAGGTTTGAAGTGCGTCCGCCGACTTCTTGGCCTAGAAGACTGTTTTCTTCACCAGCTACCTCGTCTCGCCAGCGCGCAAAGAACTTGCCGGATTCGGATCCGTACATGGCCAGGTCGGGAATCTGATCGGTCGCAAGAACCGAGAATTCCTTCGTCTTGCTCGATATCGAGTAGTAGCCAATATTTCCGGAATCGGGAGCTGGGTACAGCTTCGGAAGCTGACCTGGCTCATCGTTTAAGCTCCGGTCGAACACAGCGTGCTGCTGAAAGAACGGTCGATACAGCCCTAGGCGGAGCATCTCAGGCGCCAAGGCGTAGGTCTTCCCTAAAGCTACATTGCCGTAGTCCGCTCGGTTCCAGCTGAAGTGAGTGTCATCTTTATCGACGAAGGCCCTCGCTTTCTTTGAACGAGTCTCCTTCATCTCTCCAGCCGGAGGGTGTGCGTCGGTAAACCCATCGAGCTGTTGGTTGTAGAAGTCGATCATGGATTCGACATTGCGCCGAAGGTCCTTTCTCGAGCTGTTGTAGACCCAGGCGTCGCGGTTTGTCTTCAGTCCGTTCGAGGCGAGTGTGAAGATGGCATTCGGCTCCCCAGCGAGTGGAATCAGTTTGTCGTAGGCTGGGTTTCGGTGGTTGATCCAGTCGTTCTGCTCGTTCGGTTGGATCTCGGTCCACTCGATTGAGGTGATCGACGACTCGTCGATGATGGCGAGTTTCTCCTCGCGGTCGAGGTAGTCGCCGATGTCCCGGTAGTGAATCTGTGCCCCACCTGGTGGGACCGGTCCTCGCTTCTTGACAAGGAGTGTGACTACGACCGTGACTCGGACATCAAAAACGTTACCTCCCTCCATCCGCGCCCTCTGACCTGCCATTCGGGAGTTGCCTCGAAGGTTGAAGACGTAGACGTCGTGAAATTCATCGTGCAGGCAGTGGCGAAGTCCGTCTGCGGTGTTTCCGTCTAGCCAGCCGCCGTTGCTGACGAACCCGACGATTCCGCCGTCTTCGCAAGCTGCGATTTGGTTGGATGCCCACCGGAAGGCTCGGATGTACGAGTCGTAGAGCGAGTTCTTGAGCGTCGCGGTTGAGTGCTTGGCGTAGGTCTTAGCAATGCTTCCATCCAATGTTGGGTAGGACAGATTCGCGTTGTCGTCGTTTTGACTCGCTTGCCCGACTGAGTACGGCGGGTTGCCGACGATGACTCGGATGTCGAGTTGTTTTTGTCGGTCGGCGCGGGCGTTGTTGCGGGGGAAGAGGACGTCGTCCATGGGGTCGCCTTCCTCAGCGAGTTGGAAGGTGTCGGTCAGGACCATGCCTTCGAATGGCTGGTAACCGTTGGGTGTTCCTTGGGCGTTGTTGAACGCGAGTTCGATGTTTATCGCAGCGATGTAGTAAGCGAGCAGCATGATCTCGTTGGCATGCAGTTCGCCAGCGTATTTGCGGGCGAGTGCGTCGGGTGGGATCAGTCCTGATTGGATGAGGCGAGTGATGAAGGTGCCGGTGCCGGCGAAGGGGTCCAGGATGTGCACGCCTTCGTCGGCGAGCGAGGCGCCGTCGAAGTGGAGTTTGAGCAGATCATCGACCGAGCGGTTGATGAAGTCGACGATCTCGATTGGGGTGTAGACGATGCCGAGTGCTTCGGATGCCTTCGGTAGCGCCTTTTTGAAGAACTTCTCGTACAGCTCGGTGATGACTTGTTGGCGCCCCTCGGCCGAATCGATGCCGCCGATGAGCATGCGGATGTGCTCGTAGAAGTCCTTGAGGGTCGCACGCTCGGTTTCGAGGTTTGTGTCGTCGAGGGCATCGAGCATCCCTTGCATTACCTGGGAGACCGGGTTCTTTTTGGTGAACTCGTCGCCGCCAAAAAGCGCCTCGAACACGGGGCGGGTGATGAGGTGCTGCGAGAGCATCGCAATGCCGTCGTCTCGCGTGATGCCGTCGTTCAGGTTGTTTTGTAGTGCAGTGAGGAAGACGTCGAACTGTTCGACCGTCGTCGGGTTCTGCTCGGGATGGTCGAGCAGTGTGCGTATTCGTGTCTCCTGGGATTGGGCGATCGAGGCGATGTCGGCGGCCCACGAGTCCATGTAGCGGCGGTCGCCAACCTTTTCGACGACCTTGATGTAGAGCGCTTCGCGCCACGTGTCGAGTTCGGGGAATGCAAGCTGTTCAGGACTGCTCTCCGAGGTCACCCTGGTCAACACCGACCCTGGCGAATCTGTAGCGTCTCCGCCAGACACGCCGATGCCGATGACCTCGATCTTTGACGAAGCCTTGTTGATATCGATCTTGTTGATTTCGGCGGCGAGCCGTTCATCGTGGGAACGCAAGGCTTGAAGCACCTGCCACACGACCTGATATTGCTTGTTGTCTTTCAGCGCAACTTCGGGGGCGACACCTGCGGGCACCGCTATCGGGAGAATGACGTAGCCAAACTCCTTGCCCTCGGCGAGCCGCATGACACGCCCCACTGCTTGCACAACGTCGACGACGCTCTTGCGTGGTTGTAGGAAGAGGACAGCATCAAGAGCCGGGACGTCTACGCCCTCGGTCAAACATTTCGCGTTCGACAGCACGCGACAGACGCCATGACCGGGGTCTTCCTCTACCCACGCGATTGCTTCGGAGCGGTCTCGTACGTTGATCGTGCCATCGACATGGTCGGTTTCGATGCGCACTGCGTTCGGGTTAAAACGGTTCTCGAGAGCTGCGTTGACCACCATCGGAAACTGATCTCGGAACAGCTTCGACTGCTTGATCGTGTTGGAAAAAGCCACCGCGCGCTGCATTGGTTGGCTGTCGTCGCCGAACTGGGGACCGCGCTTTGACAGACCGTGCCAACAGCCAACCATCCTGGCCACGTCGTTGAGCGACATTGAGCCGTCTTCACGGGTGAGCTGGCGTTGGAACGCAGCCGAGACGTCGTCCTCATTGACGGCAAGGACCAGGACCTTGTAGTCGGTGAGGAGTTTCTGGGCGACAGCCTCGCCAAACGGAAGTTCGTGGAAGACGGGGCCGAACACCTGCTCGTTGTCCATCGAGGCGACGAAGATGCCGTTCTCTGCGGCTTTGGCCTTGGTCTGATCTCCGTAGATCCGCGGCGTGGCGGTCATGTACAGCCGCTTCTTTGCCGCCACCCATTCGTCCTGGTGGACCTTTTGGAAGTGGGAAACCTCGCCCTTGCCGTCGTCAGCGCCCGTGGTGCGATGTGCTTCGTCGCACAGGATTAGATCAAACTCGTCGATGCCGAAGTCCCCGTCGCCTTGCGACTGCTGGCACTCGTGAATCACATCGATCGACTGATAGGTGGAGAACACGACGTTCATGTGCTCGCCGTCCATCACCGCCCCCATCACTTCCAGAAGCTCTTCAGGGTTGGTCGACGCGGGGAACGAGAGATCGTTCGGGCTCATGTCCTCTGCGTCGCGACGCTTGCCGGCGTTGGTATCGGAACAGACCGCAAACGTGTTGAGCGGAATGCGAGCGTCGCTTGCCCACGCCTTCACCGCCTGAGACAGCAGATTGATCGATGGGACAAGAAATAAGACGGTGCCGCCCGGGCCGACCATTTGTTCGGCGAGCCGCAGGGACGTAAAGGTCTTGCCGGTGCCACACGCCATGATCATCTGGCCGCGGTCGTGTTCCTCGAAACCTTCGAGAACATCTTTGATCGCGCTTTCCTGATGAGGACGCAACGACTTCAATGCCCGCAAATGCAGCTGGGTTGGACGATCAATCGTGAACCGATCCCAGTTCACCCGAGAGTCTTCAAAATCTTGGACACGCCAAATATTGATGTGCTTTGAATTGTTGTCCAGGTTCGGCTGGAGGTTCTTGGACTCTTTGCCGGCAGTCGAAATGATCAGACCCGAATGAAAGTCCGGCTGACCCAACATCCCAACGAACGTCGAAACTTGCTTCCAGTCCAGAACTGCTCGGGGTGCGTAGAACTTGCACTGGATGCCTACCAGGTGGCCGGTGCCGCGCTCTTTGGCCACGAGGTCGATACCGGTGTCGGTCCGACCTCTGCGACCGGGCCAGTCCATCCACGACCACACGTCCTCGAAGCGCTCCGTTTGTATGGGATCGGTTCGCAGGAACTGCTCACAGAACACCTCGAACGTACGGCCCTTCGCCGTCTTGCTAGCGGCCGATTCTTCAAACTGATCCAACAGCTGACGAAACGTTGTCATTCGGCACCCTCCACCGGGAAGTCATCTTTGCACAGGTTCGCTACTCGACTCAGGCTCGCCTGTCGTCACGCTCCCCCCACTGTCCGGCGTCTGCGGCTTCAGGGGGCAGAGCGATTCTCTGGGGAACAGTAGCGGCCTCTTCAGAGATGTACCGATGCGCTGTGACACCGCCTGCGTGAAACCGACAGGTTGCGGGGCCATCAATTACTTTCGTGGTGCGCGCGAGATCGTGCGGACCGAAGCTCATCACGGCGTACCGAGCGGTAGATCAGCGCGATGGCGCTGTCCCTTGTTGGCCGCTGAACGGAGTCATTCGTCGCGCTAACTTGCCCAGATTCGTTCCCAGCCGCCGCAGTAAGTGACTTCGACCACCCACTCCAATCCAGAAAAGATCTCGACCACCCGGACGACCTCGCTGGAGCCGTCTCGCTTGACGTGCTTGCTGTAGGCATCGAGATGAAAACCGTGTCCTCATGCAACAGAGTTGTCGAGCAACGCTGTGGCAACGGCCACGCATGAAATTTACTATTGCGCTTGGCGATAGCCGAGCGGGATCGTTGCTGGCGCAAAGTTTGGACAATAGTTCCCCTACGCCTGAAGCGGAGCTTGACCCGCGGCTCACTCAGACATCGCCAGCTCGCTTGGCGACGAGTTCATCGATGCTGCGAAGATGACGACCCGACTACGTGGCTGTTACGGCGTCGCCCAGTCGTAGCACGTAGTGTGTTTCAACGCCCGGGCCGACCTGGTCGACGCGAATCAGGGAGCGGCGCAGAGGAACATATGAGACGGTGGATATTTCAGGCGAATCCCAAGCAATACGACATCGTCGGAGCGCTCACGGCGCTTGACGAGATCCGTTGGCGTGTCCCGCAATACACCGACGAAGTACGACCTGGCGACGAGGTCGTGATCTGGCGGAGCGGAAGCGAAAGCGGCGTTGTCGGCGTTGGTGTGGTGGTAACTGATCCGTTCGAATCGACGGTTCCCCTGACAGAAGCCAGGTTCGTACTCGACAAGGAGACAGAAGGAAACCCAGAAACCCGGGTCCTCATAAAGGTGCGAGACGTCGACTACGTCCCCAAATCCGTACTTCAGCTACAAGAGTCGTTGCGTGAACACCAGATCATCCGTGCACCCATGGGAACCGTCTTTCGACTCGAGCAGCTCGAATGGGACGCGATCAAGACACTCCTCTCGGTCCAACCCCCTGTTTTCGATGGCGTGTCGGCTGAGCAGCCCGATGTGCCCCTGCCATACGCGTGGAAGGATCGACGGAAGGACACGTATCCACTTCCCGGGGGCAATTACGAGTACCTGGCCAGCCTGAGCAAGATCCTTGAACACGTCGCCCTGCAGCGACCCACGATCGACCAATTGAGCGAGTGGTTGCAGGAAGACTTCGGGTCGTCCCCATCGAATGCGCGGCACATAAGTCTGTTTGTCAGACGAACCGGGTTCGCGCACGAGTCAACGGGTCTTCTCGAACTCAGCGCTGTCGGCCGCCGGTATCTCGACTCACATGATGGTCCGCTGGTAATTGCCCAACTCCATGCACGCATTCGATTCATCGGCGAGATGCTCGAGGTCCTGCGTTCGAGCCCTGCCGCAACGGATGCGCTTCTGAAGATCGCCAACGACAAGTACTCGATGGGCTGGTCGACGAAGGCGCAGATTCAGCGACGCCGGGGATGGTTCCAGTCGGCTGGCGTGACCGCGCAAGACGACGAGGGACGGCTCGTGCTGACCACCAGCGGGCGAGAGATTCTTGAACGCCTGGATCTTCATTCGCCAGAAGCCAAGTCGGACACAACGCCCACCAACTCGGATGAACCAGATGTTGCACGCGAGTCCGAGGCACAGATCACCTCGCCGCCACATGGTGAGTACGTCGCTTCGCTCGTCGCAGATCTGCACCGAACATCGGTCGACAGTGCCAATCCTGACGACTTTGAGAACATCGTGCGAGACGTCTTCGAGTTCCTCGGGTTCAAGGCCGAGCAACTCGGGGGCTCAGGCAAGACTGACGTTGTGGCCGATGCAGATCTTGGGCGAGACAACTCCTACCGGGTCATCATCGACGGCAAGACAACGTCGCGTGGCTCCATAAAGGATGGCCAAATAGATTGGGACACAATCGACGATCATCGGGCTCAGCACGACGCCGACTATGTAGTGATCGCCGGACCCGCCTTCGGCGGCGATCGCTTGCTGAACCGAGCCAACAAGCATGTGGCAACCCTTCTCACGGCTGGTGATCTCGAGGATCTCGTTCGACAGCACGCTGATACACCGCTGAGTCTGGACGCCTATCGCTCATTGTTCGTCACAGGAGGCGAGGCGAATCTCGAGGCCCTTACCGAATCGGTCGAAGAGGCCGAGCGATTGACTGCTGTGACCTTGGCTGTCCTGAGAGGCATCGAGAACCACGGGAACGAAGTCGGCGCTATGACTGCTCGAGACTTGTACCTGTTGCTTCGAACCGATACAGAACTCGAAGCCGAAGAACGAGAGATCGAACAGGCGCTCGTCTCGCTGGCCTCGCCGCTGTTGGGCATTCTGACATCCTCGGATGGCGCATTCCGTTTGACTGGCCCTCTACGAACCTCTCTCATGAGGATGCGACTGCTTGTTGACGTTCTCGAGGGCTCATGACCGCCACGCCGACTTGATGGGCGCCTCGTTATGCCATCGTTAGTCGGCTGGCTGGACCAGTCAGAAGAACAGCAGCGCAAGATGCGAGAAGTCATCGCGCTGTTCGGTGAGAAGAACACGGTCGACGACATCGGCATCGGCGTGGTCCGCGATGCGTTCTCTGACCTGCTCTTTCCCGGGCTGTCGACCGTTCAAACTCGGGTCCGGTACTTCCTGTTCGTGCCATGGGTGTACCAACGCCTCGAGGCCGAGCGTGTGCCGTCGGGCAAGGCCGACCAGGTCGCCCGTCAATGGGAGATCGAGCTCATCCGGTCATTGAAGAACGGCGGAGCGGAGGCGGGCGTGATTGGCATTAACGCGGGCGACCGACTCAAGCAGCTGCCCTCGTTTATCTATTGGAATGGTCTTCGCACGCACGGAATCCGACTATTCAACGGTACCCGTGCGGACTACCACCGATCGATGAGTCGAATCAACGAAAGCAACCGGGCGCTCCGGAACGTCGAGCTTCACTTCGACAATCCGGTCTTGGAGCCGCGATGGCATGCGAACCTGCCGTGGGCGCCAGAAGACCTCTGGAGCCAGTCGACTCTCGATCTCACCGAAGCTGAGGCCGAGTATCTACAGGAACGCTTCATCGCCTCTGCGCCTGATTCGCTGCTCGCGCATTTGGCCCGAAAGCCCGCACCTATCGATGACAAGCTACCGATGCCCTGGAATTCGGTCACCGTCGATGAGCTATCGCCGGCGCTGGCAACGAACCTCGCGATTGCTCGCTACTTCAGCGAGGCCATTCACGGGGCACCGTTGCTTTACAACCTGATGCTTGCCGAGAAGTCTGCGGAACGCGGTCTGGCCCACGGTGATCTTGTCGATCGTTACCACAACGAGCTCGAACGCTGGCAGGACCTTGTTGGCGGAGTCGGCGGCGGTCATGGCATCAGCCGGACCGACTTCTGGGCGACCGTCACCCAGACGGGTGCCAACGTGACCTGGCCGGCAAAACAGTTCATCGACGGCTGGCTTGATCTCGTTCGAGACGGTGTGGCTGTTGAGACGTCTGATGCGGCATGGCAATTGATCGACCGGCGAGAACGGACTCTGAAGAAGGGACTCTCACGGCTGGGTAATTCGCGAGCCCTCGAGAACTGGGGCGGAGCATCAGGTGCAGGGCAGTTGACCTTCCGATGGGCCGAGGGCCGATCGGCGATCAATGACCTCGCCGCTGGCCTCGGGGTCGATGCCGATGCTTGAACCTACAAACCGGTTCATGCTCGTCGATGCTCTTCGACCGCCCGATGGCTACACCCTCGATACGGCCGTCGGAACTAGCTTCACGCTCGACCTCGACGCGCTGCTGTTGGCAACCGTGTCATTTGCCATCTTCGACAGTCTCGATAACGAACTCGGCCGGCCAGACCCGATGGCCCTCCTCGAATCGGTTCGACGTCATGCCGGCAACATCACAGTGTTTGCCCAGGCCGGCGCCCTCTCTGGTCCCCGAACCCACCCCCCGGTACTCGCCTACCTCGAGGACGCAGTCGTTCCGGTTCGCCCACCTCGGCCGGGCCACATCTTCCATCCAAAGCTATGGGCGATCAGGTTCGCCGCGGACGAAAGACCGCCGCGCTATCGGCTGCTGGTGCTCAGCCGAAATCTCACATTCGACTCGAGCTGGGACACGATCGTCCGGCTCGATGGCGAACAACATCGCGACGCCCGCCAAGCGCACCAGGTGCTGGCCGACTTCATCGAAACGCTTCCCGGTCTAGCTCTCTCAAAGCTTTCGCCTGGCCGTCCTCAGCAGATAGCCCAGCTTGCTAGCGAGCTCCGAGATGTCAAGTGGGAGATGCCCGAAGGAGTCAACCGTCTTCGGTTCCATCCGCTCGGCCCGGGGTTTCAAAGCCCCAAGATCGGTGGCGACCGCTTGCTGGTCATGTCGCCATTCCTGAGCCACGACATGATCAAACGTCTCGGATCCGGCGCCGGTGAGGACGTTCTCATTTCCAGGCCGGGTGCACTCGACGGGGTTGGTGCCTCGGCGGTCGGAGGGTTCGCTCAGACCTATGTAATTGACAGCGCCGATGAGCTCGGTGCTTCGGCTGCCCTCACCGGCCAGGACCAAGACGAAGAGGTAAATGGCGAGCTTCCCATCGACATCGAACCACCGCGACCCGGCTGTGAATTGTCTGGACTTCACGCCAAGGTGTTTGTTGTCGAGGACGAGAACTCGACCACGTTGTGGCTCGGCTCGGCTAACGCCACCGACGCTGCATTCTCCGGCAATAGCGAGTTCATGGTTGAGCTCGGTTTGAAGGACCACGAAGGCTCCATCGATCGGCTGCTCGATGGAACAGCAGGTGGTCCGAACCTTCGGAGCATGCTGATGCCTTACGTCCCACAGCAGGAAGAACCGGTCGAGGCATCTGAACTCGAGCGAGTAACCCGCACGCTCGATCGGCTGGTGCGAGATGCTGCCGAGTTGGCGTATCAGGTGATGGTGACAGGCGACGGAGACGACTACCACCTCGACATCAGCTGGAAGAAAGGTTCCCGGATAGCGGCAAGAATTGAAGCAGAGGGATACCGGGTAATTGTCGGACCGGCCACCCAGG
>Ga0115566_10001130_pt1 | contig 23090 bp, 23 predicted proteins | sample COGITO_mtgs_1204_3_FD_87173 | JGI IMG/M metagenome (GOLD analysis project Ga0115566, IMG submission 87173) | Pelagic marine microbial communities from North Sea - COGITO_mtgs_120405 | ecosystem: Environmental > Aquatic > Marine > Epipelagic | place: Germany:Helgoland, sampling site Kabeltonne...
ACGGATCGTCAGGGGAGATGTGAGGCACCCTTTTCAACTGCACGTATGGATTCTCGTCCGCCAGTGACTGAGCATAGTGGGAGCGCGTGACCGGATCGTCCCAATCCTGTAACAGGAGGATAGGTTGCTGTAGGGCTGCGGCTTGCAGCAGCGGGCTGTGGGATCCGGCGGGAAGTTCGTACTGCCAGATGGCGGTCTGTGCGGCGAGAACGAATAGTGGCGCCGGTAGCCCGGTGACGACCTTTGCACCGTGGATCAAGCTATCGAGCATCCCTAATTGGGGATCTAGCAAAATGGTGCCGGTCACCTGTAAACCCTCTCGCAGGGCGCGAATCACCGCGCTGCCGCCCATGGAGGCGCCGAGTACAAATCGGGGGAGTGCGGTGGGCTGCGATTTATCAAGCCACTGTGCTGCTGCGAGCACGTCAGCCCACTCGGTGGCCCCCATATGCAACCGCGCATCGGTAACGGGTGAGTTACCGTGGTTCCGCAGATCCATGGCGATGACTGAAATGCCAAGCTCGTTTAACGTGGCGTAGAAGTCTAGAGAGCCAACATATGCAGAGATGCGATTCGACCCGGCACCATGGACAAATATCAATTCGGCTGCGGGCTTCTCTGCTGGTATCCACCAGCCTGCCAAGGTGACGCCATCGCTCTCGATCTCAATGTCGTCAAAATCAAGGCCGCGGCTGCCTGGGTCTTGATCGACCGTGTAAGAGTTGACTGCCACGAAGAAAGCCGGCGCGACGGTGACGGACACCAGCGCCCATACGCTGAACAGTATTGCTAGGGACCAAAGAGTGAGGCGTTTTAGCGTGCTGCGGGATGTCTTCATGTGGGGTTTAGGCTGACAGGAGTCGGCGAAGCCACCCGTCTTTGTGTCTTTCTTGTTCGCGCAGCACCAGCAGATCGCGAATTTCACGATCGATGGCTTTGGCAAACTGACGACGGAGCGTACTCAGCTGCCTCATCGTCAGTGTTTTGCCCTTGTGCTGACTCAGAGAAATCGGTTTCCCGATCGCGAAGTAACTCGTCTTAGGCTTGGGGAGTGGGCCCCCGAGCATGCCTGCGGGTAGGGGGGGTACTAGATCTTCTCGTAAATCCGATGGCAGCACCCCGGCCCTCATCAGCGCTTGCACGGGTGCAGACTGATAGACCTCGGCGGCAGACAGGGCATGGTTGTAGTACTCGTCAGGACCGACAGAGGCGATCGGCACCACGGTATAGCCTGCTTCGGCGGCAAGCCTGACAAAGCCGTAGCGCTCTTTCCATTGCAGCTGATACAGGGCCTCAGGGGGTTTGACAGACTCATAAGCGCCCCCCGGGTAGAGCAACAGATCTTTCCCTTGGGACATCAGTCTCTGCACGATGGGCGCTTGACCAGAGACGCCACCCAATGCATGAGCGAGTGACGCGTAGTGCGGGTTAGCGAAGAGACTCTTATCGCCAATCCCTTTTACGTAGCGACCATGGTCATAGTACAAAAAGGTGTGAAAAACGAACGCATCCAGCGCCATGAAGGCGTGATTGCCGATAAAGAGCGCAGGGCCTGTCGGGAGATTCTCAAGGCCGACAAATCGGGGCTTGAACCACGCTCTCGCCAGTGCCGCCGCCGCCGCTACCTGCGGTTTGATCGGCATGCTGAATTGAGAGACGTATTCAACGTAGGCATCTGGATCATCTACTGGGCTGGGTGCTGGGCGAACCATAGTGCAAGCTCTTACGCAGTGATAAGACTGGAGAGCTTAGCAAAACTTCGGTTATATTGATGTGGCACTTTTTGTGTGCCTCGATGGATTACTAAGTTCTTATTTATGCTGAATTCACCGCTCAAGCACTGGGCTCTCCTAGGCTATCTGGTTCTGGTATGGGGATTTGCCTTTGCGCTGATTGCTGTCGCCTTAGAGTCGCTGCACCCGACGTTTATTGTCTGGTGTCGACTGTGGATGGGGGCCGCAGTCGTGTGGTGTGTCTGGCGCTGGAGAGGAAAGCCATGGCCCCTAGGGGTCATTTGGTGGCCACGATTGTTCTTACTGAGTGTGGCTGGCAATATCATTCCCTTTTCTTTGATTGCGTGGGCTGAGCTGTCGGTTCCTTCTGCTGAGGTCGGTATCTTGATGGCGTTGATGCCTATTGCCACGCTCCTACTGGCCCACTGGTTATTAGAGCATGAGCCGTTAACGTGGGTGCGTTTCTGTGGCGTTTTAATGGGGTTTGCGGGGGTGGGTTTATTAGTCGGTGAGGATCTTTTTCAAAGCGGCACTCAGGGCCAATTGCCGGGCCAACTGGCGACCCTTTTGGCCACCCTAAGCTACGCGTTTAATGGCGTGTATGCGAAACGCATACCCGACGCTGACCCGGTGGCGCTATCCCTAGGTACCTTAGTGGTCGGGGGATTGATACTGGCGATTCCTGCTTGCCTGCTGCAAAGCACTGGTGCGGGCTTCGCGCTTTCCGTTGAGGCTGTCAGTGTGCTCTTGATTCTCGGCGTGATGGGAACGGGACTCGCCACATGGGCCTTTTTTGTCGTCGTGAGTGAGCGCGGCCCGGGTTTTTTATCGACCATTAATTATATGATTCCAGCAGTGGCGTTTTTAGCGGGCACGGTCTTTTTATCAGAGCCGTGGGGCTGGCAACATCTGGTTGCGCTTATGCTGATTCTGGTCGGGGTCTGGCTCATCCAAGTGCGGGAGGCTAAGGCGGGCCTCACTCAGGCTAAGTCCGTCTAACTCAGGCTAAGCCAGATCAAAGCGCTTCCTGAGAAAGCGCGCCACGCCATCTTCATCATGATGCCCAATGACGTCGTCGGCGACTTGGATGAGCAGGGGGTCGGCATTTGCGGTGGCATAAGACTCCGTCGCGCACTCAAACATGCTGAGATCGTTATCGCCATCACCAAAGGCAATAACATGCTCCACTCCAAGTTCTGATCTTAAGTGATTGATCCCGTTCCCTTTACTGCCAAGGCTGTGATGGATATCGAGCCAGTGTAGGTCTCTTTCTGCGACCGCAGTCCCCGCATACGCCACAAGATGAGGCTCATCGGCAATGCTTTCCCGGACGCGGTCGATCGCATTGGCGCTGCCTAAGGAAAAGAGATTTATGACACTGACGTCGTCGGGCATGGCTGTCAGGGGCTCTAAGGGGAGATGCCGTTCCTCTTCAAAAAGATCGGCTAATTTCTGTTCGCTGCTACTTTTTAATGGCCCATGGTACAGGGCATGCTGTTGATTGGCCTGAAGCGTGAAAACGAACGGCGTTAGATCGTTGACGGTAAAGGCTGCTAAGACATGCCACACCTCTTGAGGGGTGAGCAGGTGATGATGGCTGTAGCGGCCCTCCTCGGGCGACCAGATGATGGCCCCATTTTTTAAAATCATGGGTAGCACGAAGTGATGATCTTTGAGCGGGGCGGCCGCCGCCTGCAGGGTCCGGCCAGTTGCCACGGTATAGGGGATGCCGCGTGAGCGCATCATCGCCAAGGTGTCCGCCGTATACGCTGATATTGCAGACTGCTTGTTGAGTAATGTCCCGTCGAGATCGAATACAACTAAGGTCACGTGTGCTCTCCCTAAGGGACGTGTCGATTAGACGACCGGCTAGTGCTCAGTCACCACTAGGTCAGCTACCAGTGAAGCGCGAATGTCTGCGGCGACCTCGTGATGTTCAACCCTATAGCCTGGGTTATCGATACCGGCGAACAAGGGCGCACCATCTTTTAATGCGTTGATTTGCTCGGGTGTGATCTCAAACCGAAGAAAGTGCACGGAAGACGTCTTATCGGCTGTAGTTCGATCGAGGTCTTCGTCAGCAATGGGCACGATACGATCCAGTTCGCCCACCTGTAGCCAGACTTGATCCTCAATGCCAATCATCTGCCCGAGTCTGACGGCCCGCTGCTCAGGATCGGGTATTTCGATCATAAACGTGGCCTTCCAGTTATGGCCGTCGGGAATGAGTGGGTTATAGGCGCTGAGCTCCTCTTCGATCCCAGCGGGCTCGAAGACGCGTTCGATGCGCAGCATTTCTTGGATCTGATAACGAATAGTGGTGGCATCTTCGAAGTAAAGTCGCGCGTGGTCTCCCAATGGCAGTTGGCGCGTTTTTTTGTGCGCCATCACCTCTGCGCGGAAGTCAGCTCGCCGTGCGGCATACTCTTCCAGACTCCAAAGATCTTCTCGTGTCAGTTGCGTCATAGTCATTTCCTCACTTATCGAACAGTCGTGGTGTCACTACTGTAGCGGATTAGAGCCCGTAAGCCTCTCGGAGAAGGGACATAGGGTGTTCTGCTTTTTGTACGTTGTCGGCTAGGTTTGCAATGTGCTCGCCAGCCATAGGGCAATCGCTGATAAATCGATCGGGTGCCTGTGCGTCAATTTTGCGCACCGTTGGCCGCGCAATTTTGACAGACTTATCGCGAGTCTCTTTTTTCACCGCGTAGGTCCCATCATGGCCAGAGCATCGCTCGTAGGGTGTGACCTCACTGTCATCAACAAGATTTAAAACATCTCGCGTTTTCAGTCCGATATTTTGAACGCGCTGATGACAGGCGACTTGGTAGGCGATGTCCCCCAGCGCAGACGAAAAATGCGTATTCAGTGCGTCGCCTTTATGGCGCAGCCACAGGTATTCGAATGGATCGAAAAATGCCTTTTGGACCTTTAAAACATCGGGGTCATCGGGGTACATCAATGGCAATTCTTGCTTATACATCAGCACGCAGGAGGGGATGGGAGCCGTCAAGTCATAGCCTTCATCCACCAGCTTGGCGAGTACGGGAATGTTCGCCTTCTTCAGCGCATCGACGCTATCGAGGTCTCCGAGTTCCAGCTTAGGCATGCCGCAGCACTTTTCTTTCGGCACAATATCGATATGGATGTCGTTGTGTTGAAAGACTTTGACAAAATCCTCGCCAATCGCAGGGCTGTTGTAATTGCCGTAGCAAGTGGCATATAGCGCAACCTTCCCGGTCGTTTCCCCCACAGCTTGCGCCGGCAGCGTCTTCAGCAGCGGTTTCACGCGCTTCCTCAAGGTCTTGCTGTGTAGTTTAGGGAGCGGCGCTTCATGATGAATGTCGAGGGTCGCTGACAAGGCTTTCCGAAATAGGCTGGTATTGTTAAGTGCGTTAACCGTGATGTCGACCAGCGGAATTGAGGTGGTCGACAGTAAACGGTCCGTACTCGTGAGGGCTCTGTCGCGCACCGAGGCGCCCTCGTCCTTAAAACGCTGCGCCTTGGCTCTTAGCATGAGGTGGGGGAAGTCTACATTGAACTCATGAGGGGGCACATAAGGACACTTGGTCAGATAACAAAGATCACAGAGGTAGCATTGATCCGCCACTTTGCCAAAGTCCGCCTTATCAACGCCATCCACTTCGAGCGTCGACGACTCGTCAATCAGATCAAACAGGGTAGGAAAGGCATCGCATAAGCTGACGCAGCGGCGGCAACCATGACAGACGTCAAAAACACGTTCGAGTTCCTCGTTCAATGAATCCTTGTCCCAAAACGCCTCACTTTTCCACGCTATCGGGTGCCGAGTGGGGGCGTCGACGCTGCCTTCTCTCATCTAAAATTACTCTCTCTGTGCCAATATCAGTGAAGGATTTCACCTAGCGGATGCGCAACGGTGCCAGTGGGTCAATACAGCACCCGGGTAGTAATCAAGTGGCCAAAAATAAGGGGAGCTGCGAGAGCTCCCCTGATCTAACCGCTATTCCGATTGCTCGGAGGGTGACTAGTCGTCGAGGTTATCCAGCGCTTTCTGGAAGCGATTGGCATGACTCCGCTCAGCCTTGGCTAGCGTTTCAAACCAATCCGCAATTTCGTCAAAGCCTTCATCACGCGCCGACTTGGCCATCCCGGGGTACATGTCTGTGTACTCGTGGGTCTCGCCTGCAATAGAGGCTTCGAGGTTTTTCTTGGTATCACCCATCGGTAACCCGGTTGCTGGGTCGCCCACCTCTTCGAGATACTCTAAATGTCCGTGAGCATGCCCTGTCTCGCCTTCTGCTGTTGAACGGAAGACTGCTGCGACGTCGTTGTACCCTTCGACATCCGCTTTAGAGGCGAAATACAGGTAACGTCGGTTAGCCTGAGATTCACCCGCGAATGCGTCCTTGAGATTTTGCTCGGTTGCACTGCCTTTCAATTCCATTTTCTACTCCTTAAATTCGCTGAATACCGTCGGGTTGGCATCTCCTCATAGGGACCAAGATGCCACTGACTTCTTACTATACTGATCGCGTTCATATTTGGCTTACTGATATTTTAAAAAAAATCGATCGATAAAAACGATTACCATGTGCCGCAGAGGGTTGAATTGATGTCAAACACTCCCCCAGTAGGGTCTGCAATTGAAAAGAGGCGAGAGCAACATGAAAAGCGATGAGGATCTGAGGCCGCGCTCTGGGGCACTGCGATGAGGCAGCCGACCGTGAAGCAGCTGCGCTATCTAACAGCCGTTGCGCAGCACCAGCATTTTGGGCAGGCGGCGACGGCGTCTCACGTAAGTCAAAGCACCCTGAGCGCGGGCATTTTGGAATTGGAAGAAGTGCTGGGCGTTAGCCTGATCGAGCGCAACAATCGCAAAGTGTTCCTGACGCCGACAGGAGAACAGGTAGTTACGCGGGCACGAGAGCTTCTGGTGGGTGTGGAAGATCTGGTGTCCTTGTGCGCGGGGGCGGGTGAGCCCTTTCAGGGGCGCATGCGGCTGGGGGTTATTCCCACGGTCGCACCGTTTCTGTTGCCCGAGCTGTTGGGCGAAATTCGCGCCTTGTATCCGGAGTTCAAGTTGTATATCCGAGAAGGACTGAGTCAACCGCTGCTAGCGGGATTGCAGGCGGGTGAGTTGGACGTGTTGTTACTAGCCCTGCCTTTTCCGGCAGAGCAGGTCGAGACGATGCCGCTGTTCGATGACGAGTTTTTGCTGGCCTGCCCGCCGTCCCATCCGCTGGCAATGCGTTCACGATTGACGAGTGCGGATCTGCATGGCGAGGCCCTACTGTTATTGGAGGAGGGGCATTGCCTGCGGGATCATGCGTTAGAGGCTTGCGAGCTGCGAGACTCCCAAATTACGATTCCCTATCAGGCGACCAGTCTGGCTACGATTGTGCAGATGGTGGCCAATGATATTGGTGTCACATTGCTGCCGAGTATGGCGGTGAAGGCGGGCATTACGGCGAATACGACACTGTGTGTCAGGCATTTTGATCAGCGTACGATTACCCGAAAGATCGGTCTCATGTGGCGAAAAAAGACATCGCGGCGAACCGAATTTCGGCAGCTCGGCGACCTCGTAGCGCGTCTTATCGGAGGCTAAGACCTGGGGGTTATCGCTGTTTCCTGCCGATATTCCCGCGTCGCTCACCCGTATGCTGAGTGCGAAAGGGTTTCTCACCGGGTTTCACCATTCGGTGCCGCTTAGGGGGTTGGCGCGTCGGGATAAGATGCATTGTGCCATTGCCAATCAAGTCACGGCGACCCATCGATTTCAACGTTTTCCGCAGTAATGGCCAGTTATCGGGATCGTGATAGCGCAAAAAGGCTTTGTGTAATTGCCTTTGCTTTAACTTTCTTACCGTGCTCATGGTGGCGCTGTCTCGTTTGACCCGCTTGAGGGGGTTGTAGCCGGTGTGGTACATCGCGGTGGCCGTTGCCATGGGAGACGGATAAAAAGTCTGCACTTGATCGGCTTTAAAGCGATGGCGCTTGAGCCACATCGCCAAAGAAACCATGTCGTCGTCTGTGGTGCCGGGGTGCGCCGCAATAAAATAGGGAATCAGATATTGCTTCTTGCCGGCCTCTTTTGAAAAGCGTTCAAACATTTCGGCAAATCGGTCATAGCTGCCAATTCCCGGTTTCATCATTTTGGACAGCGGACCGGTTTCGGTGTGTTCCGGCGCAATTTTGAGGTAACCGCCCACATGATGCGTTACCAATTCACGGACGTATTCTGGGCTTTCCACTGCTAGGTCGTAGCGCAGTCCTGAGGCGATCAATACTTTTTTAACGCCTTTGACGGCCCGTGCCTTGCGATACAAGCTGATCAGAGGCGTTTGATCGGTGTTCAAATTCTTGCAAATACCGGGATAGACGCAGCTGAGCTTGCGGCAGGCTGCCTCAGTGGCTTTGTCCTTGCAGGCGAGGCGCCACATATTGGCGGTGGGACCGCCTAGGTCAGAGATGACCCCGGTGAAAGAGGGGCTGGTATCGCGAATACGCTCTACCTCCCTGACGATAGATTCTTCGGAGCGGCTTTGGATAATGCGGCCTTCATGCTCGGTAATGGAGCAAAAAGTGCAGCCACCGAAACAGCCCCGCATGATATTCACCGAGTGTTGGATCATCTCCATAGCGGGCACTGTGGCACCCCCATAGGCAGGATGGGGTAGCCGTTGGTAAGGCAGTTCAAACACCCAGTCGAGCTCATCGGTTTCAAGCGGGATGGGGGGCGGGTTCAACCAAACCGCCCGGTCGCCATGGTATTGAATCATCGGCAAAGCATTATGCGGATTCGTTTCTTTATGAAACACCCGCGAAGCATGCGCATAGAGTGCTGGGTCTGCGGTGACGGCTTCTGCCGAGGGCAGTCTGATGACATGGGTATGAGGGTTCGTGCTCGCAACAAGCCTCACGGGTGTGGCCACGGCGACCTCTGCGTCGGACTCGGTCGCGCAGGACTCTGCGCTCATTCCGTCATAGGGGTTGGCATGGGCTTCGATGGTGCCGGGCTCATCGATTGAAGTGGAATCAACGATGGTTCTGCCCGCGTAGGGCGCCGCAACGACGCGTGCGGTCCCGCGGATGTCGGTGAGCTGGTCAATAGACTCGCCCTGTGCCAGTCGATGGGCAACTTCGATGATGGCGCGTTCGGCATTGCCGAACAGCAAAATATCCGCTCGACTGTCGAGTAATACCGAGCGCTTAACGCGATCACTCCAATAATCATAATGGGCTATTCGTCTGAGGCTGGCCTCAATCCCGCCAATCACGATGGGCGTGTCTCGCCAGGCCTCGCGCAGTCGTTGGCTGTATACGGTGATGGCGCGATCCGGACGCTGACCCGCGACGTTCCCGGGAGTGTAGGCGTCATCGTTGCGCCGCTTTCGGTCTGCGGTGTAATGGTTGATCATCGAATCCATATTGCCAGCGGTGACACCAAAAAATAGAGTGGGTTGGCCGAGCGCAGTGAACGCGTCTGTCGAGCGCCAGTCGGGCTGCGCGATCATCCCCACACGAAATCCCTGTGCTTCTAAGACGCGACCAATGACGGCCATCCCAAAGCTAGGGTGGTCAACATACCCGTCGCCAGACACGATAATGATGTCGCAACTGTCCCAGCCAAGTTGATCCATTTCCTCTCTCGACATGGGTAACCATGGAGCGGGTCCAAAGCACTCCGCCCAGTATTTCCGGTAATCAAAGATGGCAGGGGTTTCAGATTTCATTGCTTTTCCGCTTGTTGGCGAATGTCGGGGGGGACATCGAGTTCGGCACCGCAATGTTGACAGTATTGAGCCAAAAGACCATGGCCTTGTTTGGCACAAAGTGGGCAGTTCCAGGGCAGTGTGGGGTTGGGGTTGCGCTGTCGATTAAGGCGCTCCCAGAGTTTGCCTGTGATGATAGCGGTGGGCACTGCAATAATGGCGTACCCGATAAGCATGCCTAAACCCGCTACGAAACGGCCTGCCATGGTTTGTGGCACGAGGTCCCCGTAACCCACGGTTGTGATCGTCACGACAGCCCAATAAACGCTAACCGGGATGCTAACAAATCCGTGAGCGGGTCCCTCGATCACGTAGATCACACACCCAAATACGATTGTGACCAACAGGACCATGACAAGGAACACAAAGATGGACTTTGACGTGCCGCGCAGTACGGCCAAAATGTCGTTCAACTCGGCAAACAGCGTGACGAGTCGAAACACGCGAAAGACGCGCATTACTCGGAGCAATCGGATGACAGCGAGCGGCGCTGCCTCAGGGAAAAGGAAGGCAATATAAGTGGGGACAATGGCCAGTAAGTCGATGACGCCCCAGAAGCTTAAGATATAAGCTGAACGATTATGGGTGCTCCAAATACGGATCACGTACTCCAGTGTGAATAGCCCTGTTAAAACGAGCTCTAGCGTCCAAAAAGTGGTCCCAAGGTGGTTATGTAATTCATCAACTGAATCAAGAATGACGATGGAAACGCTGAGCAGAATCAGCGTGATCAAGGTGATATCGAAGCGTCGCCCAGCCACTGAACCAGTCCCAAAAATGATCACTTCTAAGCGACGTCGCAACGCCGATTGCCCCGGTTCTGGCGTATCGGAGAGTGGGTTTGGATGAAGCATTACAGGAGGTCCTTTAGGTCAACCCAGACAGCTGAGACGATCAGTGGCTGTGCGGTGGCCGTTGGATGAATGCCATCTGCTTGCATGAGAGACGGGTTGGTCGCGATGGATTCAAGGGGGAATTGCCCCAGTACCGCATCGCTCCCTTCGATGGCTTGAGGAAAACTGGCTCGAAACGCGTCGATATAAAATTTGCCCAGGTTGGGGGGTATCTCCATGGGCAACACCAATACTTTGGCGCCAGCCGATTCAGACAGGCGAATCATGGCGGTGATATTGTCTTGCAGTTGGCGAATGGGGTATCCCCTTAATCCATCGTTACCGCCGAGCTCGATAATCACAATATCGGGCTGATATCGTTGTAGCAACGGTGGCAATCGTCGCAAGCCGCCGGCAGACGTATCGCCTGATATACTGGCGTTGATGACGGGGTGAGGATCCGCTTCCTGTCTGAGTTTTTGTTCAAGAAGTGCGACCCAACCCTGCTCGAGTGCAATACCATACGCCGCGCTGATGCTGTCACCGATGACTAAAATGGGGCCTGGCGCACTGCTGGGGTTGGCGTGCGAGGTTGCGCTCAACAGCGAAATCAATCCAACACAGATCGCGAGTCGTAAGTCATGTGCGAGGGCACGCAGTATGATCAAAGTAAGTCATCTCCTAAAAACAGTACCGACCGCAGACGGTGATCTTGACATCCTTCGCGGCATCGACCTCGAGATTCCAGCGGGGTCGTCGGCCGCCATTGTGGGCGCGTCTGGGTCAGGTAAGTCTACCTTGCTCGGGCTCCTCGCGGGTATGGATATGGCAACTGCGGGACAAATCTGGATAGACGGAGAGCCGCTGGCCGATTTAAACGAGGATCAGCGTGCGAATCTGCGTGCGGAGAAGGTGGGTTTTGTCTTTCAAAGTTTTCAGTTGCTGCCTTCATTGACAGCGCTAGAAAATGTGATGTTGCCGCTGGAATTAGCCGGTGTAGCGGGAGCGGCAGACACAGCAGCGCGGTTCTTAACTGAGGTGGGTCTTGAAAATCGCTTAGAGCATTATCCTACCACCCTATCGGGGGGGGAACAGCAGCGAGTCGCCATTGCCCGAGCGTTTGCCAGAGAGCCTCGGATTCTCTTTGCCGATGAGCCAACGGGTAATTTAGATACGCGCACGGGCGAACGCGTGATCGAGTTATTATTCACATTGAATGCGATCTCGCGCACTACCTTAGTGCTGGTTACCCACGATGAGAAGCTCGCGAAGCGGTGCGATCTCCGCTTCGGCATGGTAGCGGGCGAATTGCAGCCGCTCTGATGAAACTGTCCCTGATTTGGCGATTACTAGCCCGTGATTGGCGCGGTGGAGAACTCGGCATACTGATATTTGCCCTAGTGCTGGCGGTCTCCGTGATTGTGGGTATCAGTAGTTTTGTGACGCGACTGCAATCGGCACTGATGTCCGAGAGTGCGCGATTCCTGGCCGCGGATCTCGTCATCGTGAGCCGATCAGACCTGCCAACGGCGTGGGCTGAGGAAGCCGCCAGATTGGGGCTGCAAACCAGTGACCTGCTGGGATTCCCCTCGATGGCCGTGGCCGATATCGACCATATGGCATTGGTGTCGATTAAGGCGGTTTCCGATGGTTATCCCCTGCGAGGGGCGTTGCAGTGGTCAGCTGAGCCGTATGGTCCTCTGCGCACCGAGGGCGCGATTCCACTGCCCGGAGAAGTCTGGCTCGCCCCCCGATTATTTTCGCTGTTAGCCGTCGAGTCGGGTGATCAGATCACGGTGGGTGAAACACTGTTGAGTGTCTCGGGGTCGGTTCGCAGTGAGCCCGACGCCACCACAGCCGTATTTGGTTTTGGACCTCGGCTGCTGATGAATACCGCTGACATTCCGGCCACCGGAGTCGTTCAGCCCGGGAGCCGGGTGGAATATCGGTTGCTTATCAGTGGGCCTGCGATCGCCACCACCGCGTTCGAAGATTGGATCACGCCACAGCTGCAAGAGGGTCAGCGCGTGCAGTCAGTCGAGGGAACGCAGCCGAGAATAGGCGATACACTAGATCGAGCGCAGGGATTTTTGTTGTTGGCAGGGAGTCTTGCTGTCGTGCTGGCCGCCGCTGCGATCACATTGGCGAGCCGTCGTTTTGGCGTACGTCACACGCAATACGTGGCGATCTTAAAGAGCCTCGGCGCCCAGTCCCATGAGATCAGTCGTCTGTATGGTGCCAGTTTGTTCTGCTTGGGTGCCGTGACCACAGTGGTGGGTTGTGCCTTGGGTTGGTTGATGCAGGAAGCGTTCATTTTGGTGCTGGGTTCGTTGCTGCCGTTGACACCGGGAGCGGCCGGTGGTCAGCCTTTTGCAATGGGTGTTGCCACCTCTGCGGTCTGTTTAGCGTGTTTTGCATGGCCCCCGCTGAGCCGGTTAGGCCAAGCGCCGCCGCTACTCGTGCTGCGGGCGGATGTGCAGGTTGATGATGTGCAAAAGCCCACGGATTTTCTGCTGGGAGGGGCCGCTATTATTGCCCTGATGTGGTGGTATAGCGGGAGTGCAACTGTCACGTCAGCGGTTGTGGGGGGGCTTGTCATGGTGGTTGCGCTCGGATTTTTAGTGGCGCGATTACTCTTATCCGGCGGGCGAAAAATGGGCGGATTCGCTGGCAGTATCTGGCGGATAGCGCTCGCTGGATTACAACGCCGCGGACGCGCTAACGCGCTGCAAATGGTGATCTTTGCGATCACCATTATGCTGATGTTGCTGTTGTCAGTGGTGCGCTCTTCTTTGATCAGTCAGTGGCAAGATCAGCTGCCGCCGGGGGTGCCCAATCACTTTATGCTGAACCTCGCCCCGGCTGAGCGACCGCTGCTAACCGAGTTTTTTGACGATAACGGGATTCGTTCAGAAGTCCTTTATCCGATGACTCGTGGCCGAGTGATTGCAGTCAATGACAGCGCCTTGCCCGAATGGGACGAGACTGAGAGCAGTGACGCGCCGCGACAACGCGGTGCGAACTTTACGTGGTCGGACACGGTGCCCGCTGGTAACGCGCTGAAAGAGGGCGACTGGTGGGACCCCGATACTGAAGAGCCGTGGGTGTCTATCGAGGAGGATTTCGCGGAGGGTATAGGGGCTAAGGTGGGCGATCAGGTATCGCTGCGCATCGGTGCTGATATTGTGCGCGCCAAAATCAAGAACATTCGCGAGGTGGATTGGCAATCGATGCGCCCCAACTTCTTTATGGTCTTTCCGCGCGCTGTATTGGAGGCTTATCCTGGGATGTACATGACGAGTTTCCTGTTAGCAGCGGAGCAGAAGTCACTGCTGAATAAACTCGTCCTGGCATTCCCGACTGTCACGGTGATTGAACTTGACGTGGTGATTGAAGAGATGAGGTCGGTTGTCAGTCAGGTCGCTCGGGCCCTTGAGTTGGTACTGGCAGTGATCCTACTCGCGGGGTCACTGGTGCTGGTGGCGGGGGTGCAGTCGAGTTTGGATGGTCGGTTGAAAGAGAGCGCGTTGCTGCGGGCCCTGGGTGCTCGACGTCAAGTGGTGTTGGGCACGCTGTGGATTGAATTCTTGGTGTTGGGCGCATTGGCGGGGGCGTTGGGGAGTGCCGGCGCCGAGGCTGCTGCCTGGGGTCTGCAAACGGCCGTGTTTGACATGACGTGGACACCCACTGTGCTCATGTGGTGGTTAGGACCGCTATTGGGTGCACTGACGGTGGGGACCTTAGGTGTCTGGTCTTGCAGACGGGTCGTCAACACCCCGCCGGTCATTTTGTTGCGCGAGGTATAAAGTAAATAGGAGCCGCTCACTGGCCTGTCAGTCGAAGGTTTGAGGACACAGCATGACGCGTGGGCCGGTGCCTGCGGTGCGGTTCGCCGGCGCGGACCACTGCGCCAGTGGCCTGCGCACTCTCCGTTTTTCCCGGTGCCGTATTAGCTCAGTAGATGAGCGACCGCGTCCCGCTCCTCCGCTAATTCCTGAGCAGTGGCGTCCATTTTTTCTCGACTAAAATCAGAAATGGCCAAGCCTTGAACAATTTCCCAGTTGCCGTTTTCACAGCGACACGGAAAAGAGTAGATGAGTCCTGCCTCGATACCATAAGTGCCATCAGAGACGACACCCATAGAGACCCAGTCGTCATCTGGCGTGCCGAGCGCCCAGGTGCGCATGTGGTCGATGGCCGCATTGGCCGCCGAGGCGGCAGATGATGCGCCTCTGGCTTCGATGATAGCGGCACCACGTTGCTGAACCGTGGGAATGAAGTCGTTGTCGTACCAACCCATATCGATCTGCGCGATGGCTGGCTCGCCGTTCACTAATGCATGATGCAGATCAGGATATTGGGTGGCAGAATGATTTCCCCAGATGGTCATTTGCTGAATGTCGTTGACGGTTTTTCCTGTCTTTTGCGCTAGCTGGGTTTTGGCGCGGTTATGATCCAGCCGCGTCATTGCAGTGAATTGTCTGGGGTCAATGCTGGGTGCATTGCGTTGTGTTATTAAGGCATTGGTGTTGGCTGGGTTGCCCACGACGAGGACTTTGATGCCCCTGCTCGCGACCTCATCAATGGCTTTGCCTTGCACGCCAAAAATGGCAGCGTTGGCTTCCAGCAAATCTTTTCTTTCCATTCCTGGCCCGCGTGGTCGAGCACCCACGAGCAAAGCATAATCAGTCTCCCGAAAGGCAACCTGTGGGTCATCGGTACAAATGACGCCGTCGAGCAAGGGGAAGGCACAGTCATCTAGCTCCATCTTGACGCCGTTGAGGGCGGTCATTGCTGGCGTGATATCCAGCAGTTGTAGCACAACAGGTTGGTCTGCTCCGAGCATGGAACCCGACGCGATGCGGAACAGGAGGGCGTATCCAATTTGCCCTGCGGCTCCAGTGACAGTCACGCGAACGGGTGCTTTCATAGTGTTACTCCTTGGTATTGGGGGTTTTAACACCAGCGAGGGTGCCGGCCTCGGATTTTCCTTTCAGATCGTCTAAAACTCAAGCTTCTTTGTCATCGGAGCGTGTGCTAGCGACGCAAGCACGGCTTTTTCAGAGAGCAAGCACGGCTTTTTCAGGGAGCAAGCACGGCTTTTTCAGAGAGTAAGGCGCGCTAAGACGCGACAAAGGGGTCAGCGAATCGATGTTGTAGCGCCGCGCTCCGAGTCGCTCGGGGGGCCATCGCTCATCGAGGGATGAAGTATTTTGCGTCTCAGGGCGCTGTCTCCTATCATCCCCACTCGATCCACAACATAAGCCCGGTCGGTTTTGCTGCCATTGCGAAAACCACCACAGGCCAGACGAGCGGCAGATATTATCAGCGACTTAGCACACAAAGACCCCCGAAAAGGCCAGCTGGAGTTTAACAAGCTGCGCAAGCGGCTGCGTCGACAGATGGGAAAGGCCATTGCCGACTTCAACTTGATCGAGCAGGACGATCGGGTGATGGTCTGTATCTCAGGCGGTAAGGACTCGCACGTCATGCTCGAGTTGCTGATCGCGTTGCGTGAGAGTGCGCCAATAGACTTCGATATTATCGCGGTAACACTGGATCAGAAGCAGCCTGATTATCCTGAAGAGGTGTTGCCCACCTATTTGGAGACGCTCGGGATTCCCTTTTATATTCTGGAGCGCGACACCTACAGCGTCGTTAAGTCAGTGATCCCAGAGGGTAAAACAACCTGCGGCCTGTGTTCTCGTCTGCGCCGGGGGACGCTCTACGGCTTTGCGGAGGAGATTGGTGCGACCAAGATTGCGCTGGGTCATCATCGTGATGACATCGTTGAGACGCTGTTTCTGAATTTGTTTTTCGGTGGAAAATTGAAGGCAATGCCCGTCAAGTTGCGGAGCGACGATGGACGCAATGTGGTGATTCGGCCTCTGGCCTATTGTCGCGAATCGGATCTGGCTCGCTATGCGGTAGCGAAAGCATTTCCCATTATTCCCTGCAATTTGTGCGGCACGCAGGAGAACTTGCAGCGGCAGGAGATCAAGCAGATGCTGCAGGCTTGGGAGAAACAGTACCCTGGACGGACCGAAACAATATTTCGGTCGCTAGGCAATGCAGCGCCCTCGCATTTATTGGATCGAAGCTTGTTTGATTTCTCTGGATTGAGTGTGGAGCGCGATGACAGTTTGGGCTTGCCCGATATCCGGGTTGTGAATTTGTAATGGCGTTATTAGCCGCCGCAGAGGTCGCTATAGAGCGCGGCGAGCGTCGCTTGCTGCACGGCGTCAATCTCTCGGTAGACTCGGGGCAAGTGTGGCAAGTACTGGGCGCCAACGGTGTTGGCAAGAGCAGTTTGTTACGGGCACTCGCGGGCCTGGCACGACTCGGCGTTGAGGGTTCCATCTCTCGATTTGAGCCTTTGCTTTATTTGGCGCACGCCCCTGCGATAAAAGGGGCGCTGAGTCCCTTTGAAAATCTTCGCTGCCACCCCGCCTGCGACATCATCTCGACACGTGCGCAGATCGAATTGGCGTTGCAAGCCGTTCAGCTGAGGGGCTTTGAGGATCAACCGGTCGGGTCGCTATCCGCTGGACAGCAGCGTCGTGTCGCTCTGGCCCGTTTGCTGTTGAGTGATGCTCGTCTGTGGTTGCTGGATGAGCCATTTACGGCGCTTGACCGGTCGGGCTGTGAGTGGCTTGAGGAGTGTGTTCGTCGTCACGTAGGAGCGGGGGGTGCCGTTATCTTTACGAGCCACCAACCCAGCCGTTTTGGCGAGCTTCAGCAAGACCTGGATTTAGCGCACTATGCTGTCAGCTGATCGCCCTCATCTATCCTTGCTTGCGGCCTTTGGCCGGCAATTCCGTCGACACGGTCAGGCATTGATGGCGAGTCTCGCAGAGGTGGCGAATCCACTCCTTTTTTTCTTCATGGTGGTCACGCTATTTCCGCTGGGTTTGGGTCCAGACCCGACGCAATTGGCTGCTATGGCGCCAGGAGTTCTTTGGGTTGTAGCGTTATTGGCAAGTCTCATGGTCAGTGCGCGGATGTTTGCCTCCGATTTTGAGGATGGCAGTCTGGAGCAAATGGCGCTGGCGGCGCACCCACTGGCGGTGCTCGCGCTCGGTGAAGTAGTGGCACACTGGCTTGCCACTGGGTTTCTGTTGGCATTGGTTTCGCCCTTATTTGCACTGATGTTGGGCTTGCCGTCCCAAGGTCTTGGCGTGCTCGTGGTGAGCTTATTACTGGGCACACTGTGTTTGACCCTCATTGGTGCGGTCGGTAGCGCGCTGACCGTCAGTATTCGCAGGGGCGGATTGCTCCTCTCACTGTTAATCATTCCGCTCAATGTGCCGGTGCTCATTTTTGGCACAGCCGCCGTGACAGAGGCCGTCAGAGGCGGAGATCCATCAACTTGGTTGGCGCTGATGGGGGCTTTAGCCGCGGGCATGCTCGCGCTAGTGCCACTGGCTGTGGGCGCAGCGCTGCGGATTTCTCTTGATAGTTGAGCACCGCGGTAGGCGGGCCCTGTCGGAATATGAATTAGGCCTCAAGGCACGGGTTTAGGCGCTATAATGCAGCGCATGTGGACGTTTATTCATAAGTTAGGGTCGCCCCCTTGGTTTTTTGCATTCAGTGGCACCTTGGTGCGCTGGTTGTTGCCGGTGACGGTGCTGCTGCTAGCATTGGGAGCTTGCTGGGGATTGCTGGTCGCCCCCCCAGACTTCCGTCAAGGTAACTCCTATCGCATTATCTATATCCACGTTCCCGCCGCCGTCGTGGCACTGGCGGGCTATTACGTGATGGCCATCGCCGGCGCGATCAGTTTGATCTGGCGGATTAAAATGGCGGATGTGGCGATGCGCGCGGCCGCGCCCGTGGGCGCTGTGCTGACCGGCATTGCACTGGTAACTGGGGCGATTTGGGGCAAGCCGACATGGGGCGCCTGGTGGGTATGGGACGCGCGCATTACGTCGATGCTAATCCTTTTTTTCCTCTATCTGGGCGTAGTTGCGCTGTTTGAAGCCTATGAAAACAAGGCGGCTGCGGCAAAGGCTTGTGCGGTGCTGACGTTGGTCGGTACGGTCAATATCCCTATTATTTATAAATCAGTCGACTGGTGGTATTCGTTGCATCAACCGGCATCGCTTAAATTTACTGGGGAGTCGGCCATTGATGCCAGCATGTTGTATCCCCTGTTGGTTATGATTGCGGCATTTTATTTGCTTTTCGCCGTGTCGGTGCTGCTGTACATGCGGGCAGAGTTGGTTTGGCAGCATCGTAATGCGAGTTGGTTACGACAACGGCTAGGGACTTCCTGATGTATTTTGAATCCCTTGCTGCCGCGTGGCATATGGAGGGCCATGGTGGCTATGTTTGGTTGGCTTACGCACTCACGGCGACGGCGTTAGTGTTGATGGTGTGGTTGCCGCTGGCACGCCATCGCCGTCACTTGCGGTGGATAGCCGCGGACCAACGACGACAGGTCGCTGACAGCCCGTGATAACGGTTGACAGAACCTATTTTATTGTTGAGAGGGCTCGTAGTACCTTGTGGGCCCCATGAGAGATCACCCTATTCAGGGATTCACTGTTGCGCAGTCTGATATCCAACGGAGTGGCTAAGATGCACCCAGCTCGAAAACAACGCCTCATTTTGGTGAGCCTTGTGGTGGTGCTCTCGAGCACTGCCATTGGTTTGGCGGCTTATGCGCTGAGAGACAATATCAACCTGTTTTACCCGCCGGCAGAAGTCGTGGCGGGTAAGGCGCCGATCGACCGCACCATCCGGTTAGGGGGAATGGTGGTTGAGGGCAGTATCGAGCGCAGCAGTGATGAGCTCGACACCACCTTTCGGGTGACGGACTACAAGGCGTCGGTGGCGATTCGCTACAGCGGGATCCTGCCTGACTTATTTGCTGAGGGGGAGGGCATTGTTGCCGAGGGTCGGCTCGATGAAAATGGTGTGCTGATTGCGACGCAGGTACTGGCGAAGCATGACGAAAATTATATGCCCCCCGAAGTCGCCGCGGCGCTCGAGGGGAATACCCCACCTTCCGCCGCGCCGTATCAGCCATGATTCCAGAAATAGGCCACCTCGCCCTCATTATCGCCTTCGTATTCGCGACGGGCCTCGCCGTTATCCCAATGTGGGGGGCGGTACGCGGCAATATTGCCGCGCTGAATCTTGCGCCGACATTGGCTATGGGGGTCTTGGTGTTTGTGTCGATTGCTTTTGCCATGCTTGCCATCAGCTTTCTCGACGATGATTTTTCGGTCGCCGTTGTTGCGGCTAATTCAAACAGCTTGCTGCCACCCATCTTTAAGTTTTCTGCCTTGTGGGGCAACCATGAAGGCTCCCTTTTACTATGGGTACTGATTCTATCGGGATGGATGGCGGCAGTGTCATGGTTCAGTCAAGGGCTCCCTCGGGTCATGGTTGCTCGGGTGCTGAGTGTGATGGGTATGATCGCCATCGGCTTTCTTGCTTTTTCTCTGCTGACCTCGAATCCCTTCGAGCGCTTGTTGCCCAACATCCCCCTCGATGGTAATGACTTGAATCCACTGCTTCAGGACCCGGGATTGATTATTCATCCGCCGCTGTTGTACATGGGCTACGTGGGATTGTCGGTGCCCTTCGCCTTTGCGATCGCGGCGTTACTTGGCGGTCGATTGGATGCTTCCTGGGCCAGATGGTCCCGTCCATGGACCAATGTGGCTTGGGGGTTTTTGTCACTCGGAATCATGCTGGGAAGTTGGTGGGCGTACTACGAACTAGGATGGGGTGGCTGGTGGTTCTGGGACCCCGTCGAAAACGCTTCCTTTATGCCTTGGTTGATGGGCACGGCACTGGTGCACAGTCTCGCGGTGACGGAGAAGCGAGGAGTGTTTCGGGCGTGGACAGTGTTGCTCGCCATTTTTGCGTTTTCACTGTCATTGCTGGGCACATTCTTGGTGCGCTCGGGTGTCCTGACCAGCGTACATGCCTTTGCCTCTGACCCTGAGCGTGGCCTCTTTATTCTGATATTTCTCGCGCTGGTGATTGGCGGCTCGTTGCTGTTATATGCCCTCAGAGCGCCTACTGTGGCGAGCCGTATTAATTACACGGCGGTCTCACGAGAATCATTATTGATGGTCAATAATCTGGTTTTCACGGTTTCCACCATCATTGTTTTGCTCGGCACACTTTTCCCATTGGTGATGGATGCGTTTTCCTTGGGCAAATATTCTGTTGGTCCCCCTTATTTCAATGCGGTGTTCGTCCCTCTGATGGCATTAGTGATGCCTTTTATGGCCATTGGACCTCTGTCGCGATGGCGTGAGGATTCTGCCGCTCGCTGGCTACACGAGTTGCTCGTTCCGGGGGCAGTGGTGGTGGTGTTTGCCGTCGCGGTGCCCTTCCTGTTTGGGGGTGAGTTTAATGTGTGGATCGCGCTGGCGGTGTTGCTCGCGGGTTGGGTTGCAGTGGGCGTGTTGAAAGACTTGTGGCGTCGTCTCGGAGTCGGTTCTGGTTATGGGTTGAGGTGGCAGGCGTTAACCCCCAGTTTCTTGGGGATGGCAATGGCGCATTTGGGTTTTGCCGCGGTGGTCATGGGTGCGGTAGTGGTCACCCAGTTGAACGAAGAACGTGATCTACTCATGGAAGTGGGGGACGTAGAATTCCTCGGAGGGTATCGCTTTGAGTTGACGGGTTTATCCCGTGAGGCGGGACCCAACTATATGGCAGACCAAGCGGTTTTTGAGGTCACTCAAGGGGACCAAGTCATTGCGACGTTGATCCCTGAAAAGCGTCGTTATTTTGCGAGCGGGCAAATGATGACTGAGGCCGCGATTGACGCGAGTGTGTGGCGCGATCTGTATATTGCCTTGGGAGAACCGATCGAAGAGGGTGCCTGGGCGGTTCGATTGCAATTTAAGCCGATGGTGCGGTGGTTATGGTTAGGCGGTGCGCTCATCGGCTTTGGTGCACTCTTGACCGTCGCTGACAGGCGCTACCGCAGGCAGTCAACGCGGCACTCTGCTCCGTTAGCGGAGGCGTCCGGGCTTGCGCGTTAAACGATTCATTCCTCTGGCCGTCTTTGCGCTGCTGGCGTTATTGCTTTTTAAGGGGCTGTCGATTGACCCCACAGCCCTGCCAGCCGCCCGCTTAGGACAGCCTTTTCCTGACTTTAGCCAGCCAGAGCTTTTGACGGAGGAGCTGATTGACGCGTCTGCGCTGCGACCCGGTCCTGCGCTGGTCAATGTGTGGGCGACGTGGTGCTACTCCTGCCGCGTCGAGCATCCGTATTTACTGGCTTTGGCCGAGCAGGGCGTCCCGATTTATGGGTTGAACTATAAAGATGATTCAGAAAAAGCTCGTCAATGGCTTGCCGACCTCGGAGATCCTTATCGCCTCAATATCGCTGACCGCGACGGGACTGTGGGCCTTGATCTGGGTGTGTACGGTGCACCAGAAACCTACGTCTTAGGCGCGGATGGCGTCATTTTACATCGGCATGTGGGGGTGCTGGATCAGGCGGTTTTTGAACAAGATATCGGCCAGTGGTTTCCTGCGCTTGCGAAACTGGGTCAGGCAAACGCTCCAGAGAGCAGTGCGCAATGAGGCGCTTGCTTTGCATGCTGATTCTGATGGCTTCTTCGGCCTGGGCGGTCATTGAAACCTACGAATTCTCGTCTCCTGATTTGGCCTCGCGATATCATCTCTTGAGTCAGGAACTGCGCTGTCCGAAATGTCAGAATCAAAATATCGCAGACTCCAACGCCCCCATTGCTCGAGATCTGAGAGTGGTGCTTTATGAGCAATTAGAGGCCGGCCAGAGCGATCAGCAGATTCTCGATTTTATGGTGGCGCGCTACGGTCAATTTGTCCGTTATCGGCCGGAGGTCGATCGCCAGACGGCTCTTTTGTGGTGGTCGCCCCTACTCCTGTTGGTGCTAGGTGGTCTGGGGGTGGTGCGCCACTTCCGCCAAAAAGAACGCCACCCCGAGCGTGGGCTGACCGCGATGGAGCGGGAGCATGTTGATCGATTGCTGAAGGACCGACTCCCTTGATCGATTATTTTTGGATCGCTGCGGGGGCGCTGTTGCTGGGCGCGATCGTGTGGGTGATCGTATTGCCTCGCTATTGGCAAAGACACTATCCCGCGGAAACGAACGAAGACTGGCTGCGGCTTAGGCAGCGCGAGTTGGCAGGGGAGTCTGAGCAGCTGCAACAAGAGGCCGCACTGCGGCTTATCGAGGATGGCGTGGTCGATGAGCTGCCGTTACCAGGGGCGCCCAAGGCTCCGTCTAAAGCCGCTCAATGGATTGGCATCTTGATGCTGACGCTCTCGGTCGTGCTGCTATATCAGCGATTAGGAGGCTGGGAGGATGTCACGATCGCCCGCGCGTTATCAGATGTTGAGCGTGCTCAACCGGCCGAGATTATCGCCTTGATAGCGCGGATTGAGTCGCGCGCGGAGGCGAGGCCTGGCAATGCAGATTATGCCCTGCTGTTGGGCGAGTATTACTTGTCGGGTAATGATCCGGCGGCGGCATCCGACTACTTTGATCGTCTGATTGCGATGGGCGCGACGGCGCCCGAAATCTTAGGCAAGGCTGCTCAGGCAGAATTTCTCGCTAATGATCGTCAGTTGAGCGCCCAGGCACGTGCGCGAGCGGAGCAGGCTTTAGCCATCAATACGGCCGAACCGGCTGCGCTGGCGACCTTGGGGATGGCCGCATTTGAGGCGGCGGATTTTCGCGCCGCAATTCAGTACTGGGAACGTCTGCAAGCGCTGGAGGCCCCTGGTTCTCGGGGCCATTCGATGCTGG
>Ga0115566_10001137_pt1 | contig 23001 bp, 19 predicted proteins | sample COGITO_mtgs_1204_3_FD_87173 | JGI IMG/M metagenome (GOLD analysis project Ga0115566, IMG submission 87173) | Pelagic marine microbial communities from North Sea - COGITO_mtgs_120405 | ecosystem: Environmental > Aquatic > Marine > Epipelagic | place: Germany:Helgoland, sampling site Kabeltonne...
AAGCCCGATTTCATCACGGTTGATGGAGGAGAAGGAGGGACGGGTGCTGCTCCTGTAGAATTTTCAAATTCTTTAGGAACTCCGATGCGCGATGCACTGCATTACGTGCACAATCAGCTGCTGGGCTACGATCTCAAGAAAGACATTCGACTCATTGCTTCTGGAAAGATCATTTCTGGCTTTCACATTGCCCGTGCCATTGCTATGGGAGCCGATCTCTGCAACAGCGCTCGCGCCATGATGATTTCCATTGGTTGCATACAAGCCCTGAAATGCAACTCCAATGAATGTCCGACTGGAGTTGCAACTCAAAATCCTAAGCTTTACAAAGGATTGGATGTGAAAAATAAGGCCGAACGCGCGGCTAACTTCCATCGCAATACCATGGAGAGCTTTGTGCATCTCATGGCTGCAGCTGGCTTTAGAACTCCCGACGAATGCCAACCAAAGCACATTCATCGTAGGGTTTCAATGCTGGATACCATGACATACGAAGAATTGTATCCTTCAGTGAAAACTGGTGCTTTTCTCGGAGTTGAAATGAAGCAGTAAAGCTTCTTTCAATTAATGCGCTAACGCTATTATGGAAAAAATGAAGGCCGCAGTGCGCAGATCCTATGGATTCCCAAAAATTATTCAGCTCGAAGAGATTGAAAAGCCTGTACCGGGAGAAGGTGAAGTCTTAATCAAAGTTCACGCCACCTCTGTAAATCGAACAGATTGTGCCAATCTCACGGCACAAACTTTCATCATGCGTTTTGTGCTGGGCTTTCTGAAGCCCAAAAAAATCATTCTTGGGACCGACTTTGCTGGAGAAATTGTAGCGCTTGGAAAAGACATCCAAGACTTTCAGCTGAATGATCGCGTATTTGGATTTACCGACACTGGATTGGAGTCGCAAGCTGAATTCTTGACCCTTGAGCCAAAAGGAAATCTCTTAAGCATTCCTGCAAGCATTGGATATCGGGAAGCAGCAGCAAGCTTGGAAGGAGCACATTATGGCTATAGTTTCATCCATAAATCGAATATTCAGTCTGGACAAAGCATACTCATCAATGGTGCAAGCGGCGGCATTGGATCTGCTCTCCTTCAATTTGCAGCACAACTTGATGTTCACATTACTGCCACTTGCAGCACAAAAAATATTGATCTCATTAAATCACTAGGTGCGGATAAGGTGTACGACTATAGCCGCGAAGATTTCACAAAAGATGCTGAGAAATACGATTTCATATTTGATGCCGTAGGGAAGAGCAGCTTTGAAAATGCGAATCATTGCTCAAGAACAATGGAGTTTACATCTCCTCGGAATTGGGGGCCTTCGGACAAAACTTATTTTTCGCCCTTACTTCCAAATGGAGAAGCAAGAAAGTAATCTTCCCAATTCCTTACAATGTTTCAGAAACTCTCCCTTACATAAAGGAGATCCTGTTGTCGGGTAAATACAAGCCAGTCATTGATCGTGAATATTCATTGGATTCTATTGCAGAGGCATATCAATATGTGATTTCAGGACAGAAAACTGGAAGTGTTGTCATCAATGTCTAAAAAGCGTAATCCAAAACACTCTTCAATAAAACTTCGGCGAAAGTTGCAAATCAGCTGTATATTTAGTGGGCTATGACTTCCTCATTTGAAAGTGCACTGGGAACCATTTACATCACGACGAGCGATGAGGCTGTGCGTGCCATCTCTTTCAATCCAAAGCAATCCTTCGATTCTCCATTAACTCGGGTGCATCGCGCTTTCAGGCGTCAGATCAAAGAGTATTTCGAGGGAAAACGTAAAGTATTTGATTTGGGTCTTGATTTAGAAGGAACTCCCTTTCAAAAGGAAGTTTGGAAAATCACCTCTAGAATTCCCTTTGGTGAAACTCGAACGTATCGCGACATCGCGAAGCAGTTGGGAGATGTGAAGAAAAGTCGTGCTGTTGGGCATGCCTTAGGTTTAAACCCCATTCTGATTGTTGTTCCTTGCCATCGAGTTATTGGAGAAGACGGCAAACTTCATGGATATGCCGGAGGCAAGCGAAGAAAGCAATGGTTGCTCAACCGAGAATATGAAATCTTGAGTGGTCAAACCAGTCTCTTTTAAACTTCATTTCTGAAAGCTTTAGCAAAGTCTGAAAGCTGGTCTATTCTGGATAGACCGCTGCTAGGTCTAGAGTTGAAGAAAATGAATTTTTCATTCCAAATTCCAGTAGTTTTGACAAATGAATTTATCCCAGTAAATTCTGATAAAAGAAGGCCTGCTAGATGCGAAAAGTCTCGTTCAAGTTTAAGACGAACAAGTAGCGTTCGCAGCTGTTTCCCAAACTAAATGATGATTCCAAGTTTTATCACCCGAGGAGGTTTGTTTTTGTTTTGCGTCCTTCAATTGCTTCACTTGGCCTCCAACGCGCAAGGACGTAGGCCATATGTTTGGGAAGAAGATGTTGAGGAGAACACCACAGTATTGGGAAAAGTCATCGACGGACAAAACGCCGCACTTCCATTTGTAAACGTTGCATTCTACCAGCTCAGGGATTCTTCTCTTTCAGCTGGAACAACCAGTGATGAGAGTGGCCGGTTCCGAATTGAACTTCCAGAAGGCGAGTATTTCACGCGCTTAACTTTTTTATCCTACCAGGGTCTTAGTCTTCCCTCCATGAAACTCTCGGGAGGTGAAAAGGATTTGGGAATACTGGTAATGACTCTCGATGCGGAACAGTTGGACGCAGTAACCATCGAAGCTGAAAAGGCCGAAATGGAACTGCACATGGACAAACGCGTGTTTAACGTTGAACAAAACATGGTGAGTAGAGGTTCCAACGCAGCTCAACTCCTAGACAATCTGCCTTCTGTAACGGTCGATGTCGAAGGAAATGTGAGTCTTCGTGGTAGTCAGAATGTGCGGATTTTAGTCGACGGTCGTCCATCTGGTTTGGTGGGATTTTCGAGCACAGAAGCCTTGAGGCAATTGCAGTCAAGTCAGGTAGAACGGGTAGAGGTGATTACAAACCCTTCGGCGCGCTACGATGCAGAAGGTGAGGTTGGCATCATCAATATTGTTTTGAAGGAAGAAAAGCGTACTGGTTTCAACGGTTCTTTTGAGTTGAGAACCGGCGAACCCGCGAATCATGGTGCAAGTGCCAATCTGAATTACCGGACGCAGAAGTCGACCTTCTTTGGTTCTTACGGAGCGTTTTACAGAAGAAGGCCAGGCACGGGTGCTTCCGAGCAAAGTTTTACTTACCCCGACACTTCATTCAGTTACGACCGTCAGGAAGAACACAACCGGGGTGGCTGGAATCAAATGGCTCGTGCAGGTGTCGATCATAAGTTGGCCGAAAAGGCAAGCATTTCGCTTTCTGGTTTGCACAGAAGGTCGGATGGAGATCATTACACCGAGTTGGATTATCTGGATTACAACGAAGAAGGAGATTTAGTGCGCTCAGTAAAAAGAAGAGAAGATGAGACGGATTATGATGAGACGAAGGAGGTGAATGTCAACTTCGAAAAGAAATACGCTCAGAAGGACCGCAAATGGACCATCGATCTAAAGTATATGCTCTCCGGTGAAGTAGAGGAGGCTTTCATTGAAGAGAGAAGCCCAGAAATAGGATACGTCGAACTTGATCAAAGAACCTTTGCCGATGAACTTCAAGAACTATACTTCTTTCAATCCGACTACATACATCCTGTTGGAAAGGCTGGGAAATTTGAAACTGGGGTTCGAGGGTCGATTAAAACCCTCGACTTGAAGTTTACGCTTGAAAACCAACTGACCGACGAAAGCTGGGAGATCGACAATCGCTTCAATAATTTCCTGATTTACAAGGAAGACATCTACGCGGCCTACGCTATGTATGGAAATAAGCACCACAATTGGTCATATCAACTTGGTTTGCGTGCAGAGTATTCAAACATCTCCACCGAGTTGGTTGAAACCGGGGATTTCAACCCACGGGATTACCTCAATTTATTCCCATCGGCGCACTTTTCATATGAGCTGAAGAAAAAGACCTTCCTGCAGTTTTCCTATAGCAGACGCATTCGACGTCCGAATCATTGGTGGTTGGTGCCCTTCTTTGGTTTCTCCGATAACCGAAATTTCCGATCTGGTAACCCCGACCTCGATCCACAGTACATTCATTCGATGGAGACCACCTTATTGAAGAGAAACAGAAAGGGCTCCATCATGGGAAGCATTTACTACAGGCACACCGACAACAATATGGAACGCATCATTTTCAGCGACGACAATGGATTCACTAGAAGTTTGCCCGTAAACCTTGGACAAGGAAACTCCATCGGCCTTGAGTCAAACGCAAATCTCCGCTTAAAGAAATGGTGGACTGTAAGTGCTAATTGGAATGGATTTTATGAGACTGCTCGTGGTACTTACGAAGATGTATTGTATACCAATGAAACCTTTGCATGGACTGGCCGCTTTAATACCAAGTGGAATTTAAAGAAACTCTATAGCCTTCAAAGCAATTTCAATTACCGTTCTGCCGCGAATACAAACCAAGGGCGAAGATTACCTCTTTATTCCTGGGATGCTGCCGCATCGATTGATGTGTTGAATTCAAAAGGAACCCTTTCTTTCAATGCTAGAGATATATTGAACAGCCGAAAGAGGAGAGACATTGTTGAAGGTGCCAACTTTAGGACTGAATCATCGAGACAGTGGATGTCGCGGAGTTTCACTCTTACCTTTAATTATCGCATCAATCAGCAAAAAGAACGTCAAGCTTCAGGGAAAGGAGATTTCGATGGAGGGATGGATGAGTAGGCAGAATAGAAAAACCCACCTGAATTCAAGTGGGTCGTTAGGGATGTTTATTTGGTCGCTCTTCAAATCATAAAAAGAGCTTAGTTACCTCCGTTGATCACAAAGAGAAATGAATTCGTTCAGAAGTTGCTTCGTAAAGCTTTCATCTGTAAGAATTTCCGTTCAGTGCCCATCAGCAGGAATAATCGACTATTTGTCGATGGAAATCGAAGTCTAAAGTCTATACTTTCAAAGCTTTAGGCATAAATTGAAAATTATCGTAGAACTTTGATTCTGCAATTGTTGTTAATATCGCTTGAAGAGCCATATTTGTTATCTGGAATCAATCTAAATAAGTGAGTTCAATTCGAATCATAAGCGCGAACACTAATGCCTTGATGCAACTCGGCCTCAAAGCAGTATTGATGCGTGGAGGAGGGGTTGAAAAATTCAAAGAGGTTTTAACGCTCACTGACCTCGATGAACTCTTGGCTTCAGATGAATTCGGACTTCTCATTTTCTGTCCAAATACTGAAGCAGGCTTTACCAAGGAAAAGTTGGCTGAGATTAGAAAGGCCAAGCCAGAGCTAAGTATTCTCGTCATTTCTAACATTCGCAGTCCACAGATGGTGCTTGACATCCTTCAAGAGGGAACCCAAGGATATTTAACCAATTCCTGCGATGAGCACGAAATACTGCACGCGGTCTTTGCCCTGGCTAAAGGAGAGAAGTTCTTTTGCAATAAAGTTCTCGACATCGTTCTAAACAAGCACCTCTACGAAGGAGAAGAGGAAAATTGTGAGCCAACTGTACTTACCAAGCGTGAAACCGAAATCACCGCTTTATTGGCTTCTGGAAAGACAAACAAAGAAGTTGCAACTGAGCTTTGCCTAAGCCCGCATACCGTGCATACGCACCGAAAGAATGTAATGAAGAAACTCAATCTGAGATCAGCTTCAGACATTACACGTTATGCAATGAACACGGGCTTATTGAACCCCGTCTACCCTCAATAGGGTAGTTCTGTATTTCAAATTTACCCTACCAAGGCGATTGTCCTTGAGACTTTCGAAAGATAGATTTGTCATCTAATATTATTTAGACTGTTTCTAAATAGACTTTAGACGATGAATCGAATAATACTGTGCATTCTTTGCTTATTCCTTAGCCTTGCTGGAAATGCTCAACATTCCTTTGAACTCAATCTTAGCAATGAAGGAAATGCTTCCGTGCCTTTTGCGCAAGTGCTCGTTGAGCCTGGCAGTCATCAATTGCAGAGCGATGCTTCAGGGAAAATGCAAATCGATTTAGAGAAGGGGACTTATCAATTGAAGGTTCATCTCATTGGTTTTAAAAGCATCGACACCAGTTTTGACCTCAATTCGAATTTGAGCCTCTCTTTGAAATTGAAAGAGCAAATGTTGGACTTACCTGAGTTTGTCGTGCGCAGTCAGACTCTTACAGGTGGCTTAAACTCTTCGTTTAAAACGGCTGGCTCGGCACAGTATTTATCGCCCAAGGAACTAGATCGATTCAGTTACACCGACATCAACAGAAGCTTAAGAGCGGTTCCAGGAATCAACATTCAAGAGGAGGATGGCTTTGGATTGAGACCAAACATTGGTTTGCGTGGAACAGGAGTAGAGCGTAGTTCAAAAATCACCTTGATGGAAGATGGAGTATTAATGGCACCGGCACCTTATGCAGCTTCTTCCGCCTACTATTTCCCTACCATCGGCAGAATGCAAGCCATCGAGGTAATGAAAGGAAGTAGTCAGGTGAGGTTTGGCCCTTACACGACTGGTGGTGCAATCAATTTGATTTCTACTCAAATCCCAAATAAACTCAGCGCACGTGTAGGCATGTCGGCTGGATCTTTTGGAACAAACAACTTACATGCATACGCCGGAAACAATCATGGACAATTCGCTTACTTGGTAGAGACCTTTCAATTCGGGTCCGACGGTTTTAAGAACTTAGACAAAGGCGGGAATACAGGTTTCGAAAAAGATGATTACACCTTCAAGTTTCGCTTTAACGCATCGGAGAAAGCGAAAGTATATCAGAGCGTTAGCTTTAAATTAGGATTCAGCACAGAACGTTCAAATGAAACATACCTCGGACTCACAGAGGACGATTTCGCCATCAGTCCATTTCGCAGATATGCTGGCTCAAGAGAAGATTTGATGCTTACAGACTTCAGGCAATTGTCGGCGAAACACATCATCGTTCCAGCCAAGAACACACACATCACAACTACCCTGTATCGCAATGACTTCAACAGAAACTGGTATAAGCTGGATAAAGATAGTGACGCAAATGGTAACACCAGCAGCATTTCAAGCATACTGGCTAGTCCAGAAGAGCATACAGAGCAAATGCACCTAATCGAAGGTGGTGGAGACCCGAATGGCCGTCTTTGGGTGAAGGCGAACAATCGATCGTACTTCTCACAGGGCATTCAGTCGAACTTCAGCAAGTCATTCAATTCAGGAGGTTTCAAGCATCAAGTAGAGTTTTCTGTGCGCCTTCATGAAGATCAAATGGATCGATTCCAGTGGGTGGATGGCTATTCCATGAATGAAGGCCAAATGAGTTTGGAAGAATCTGGTGTGGCTGGAACCGAGAGCAACCGAATCGAACACGCTCAGGCGATTGCCAGTTATGTGCAATATGAACTACAAGCGGGGCATTTCACAATCGTTCCTGGGGTACGTCATGAATACATTGAGTTGGAGCGCGAGGATTACGGCAAAAACGACCCAAGCAGAACGGGAGTTGATTTAAAAACGCGAACCAATACTGTGAGTGCCTTCGTTCCCGGACTTTCGGTGAGCTATGAGAGCATGAAGGGAGCCAACATTTTTGGAGGCGTCCACCGAGGTTTTGCACCTCCAAGCTCAGCCGAAGGAAGTCTTCCTGAAGAAAGTGTGAACATGGAACTCGGCTACAAGCAGCAAACTAAGAAAGCAGCTGTTCAAGCCATTTTATTCATGAACAACTACACGAACCTTCTCGGGACAGACCTTGCTGCTGCTGGAGGTGGAGGTTCAACTGAATTGTACAATGGCGGAGCTGCGCGAACTCAAGGATTGGAGTTCCTCTTGTCGTACAACCTCAGTTCTGAATTGTTCAAGAAAGTTCGCTTCCCTATGAGTTTGGTTTACACCTATACCGACGCTTATTTCCGAAACAACTTCGAGAGTTCTTTCGAAGGTTGGGGTTCTGTGAGTTCCGGCGACGAGTTGCCTTATCTAGCGCATCATCAAGGGACTGCTATGATTGGCGTCGAAAGTCAAAAGCTCGATTTCAATCTGAGTACGCGCTATTCAGGACAAATGAGAACGGTGGCCGGAGCAGGGGATATTCTGACTCAAGAATCCACCGACGAGCAATTTATCATTGACGCTTCACTCACTTTTCGCATTCTTCCGAAACTGCGAATGGAATTTAGAGGAAACAACTTGAGCAATCAAGTCTACGTTGTCTCTCGCCGTCCTGCCGGCTTGCGCCCAGGTCTTCCTAGAAGCTTTACCGCAGGATTCCGTTTGGATTTGCCTTAGCTAACACAGAATGCTTAGCGGCTTTTCAAATTCATTTTTTCAACTGAAAGTGAATAATTGTCGGCCCATGGGCTCCTAGCATAAAACCAAAAAGCGATTTTTGGGTTAATAATTATGCTATGAAGAATCGAAGCATCAAAAGCCAATGGCATTCACAAAAGGTGAATATGGGTGGAATCATCCTAGATCAGCCTTTGCCCACTCAAAAGGTCGACACTATTGACCCGTTTATCTTGATTCATCACTGGAACGATAAAGTTCCGGCGGGAAGAAAACAGAAAGAAGTAGGAGTGGGGCCGCACCCGCATCGTGGATTTTCTCCTGTAACCTTCATTTTCAAAAGAGCCGTGCATCACCGCGACAGCTTGGGAACCTCAAGTGTCATTAGAGAAGGAGGTACGCAATGGATGAATTCTGGAAGAGGGATTGTTCACAGCGAACGCCCTAACAAGGAATTGGCAGAAAATGGAGGTGACTTCGAACTCATACAGTTTTGGGTTAACGCTCCAGCAGCACACAAGATGGATCCTCCATCATATCAGCCAATCACCGCTGAAGAAACTCCGAAAGTGAAAAGCCCCGATGGTAAAGTTGAGCTTGGAGTTGTGTGTGGAGAGTATGAGGATAAGAAAGGGAAAGTAAGTCCACATTCTGAAATGCTGATCTGTCGCTTAAACATTGAATCTGGCGGTAAGATGTCTGTAAAGATTCCAAACGGCTACAATGCCTTGGTGTACCAATTGGATGGTAAAATGCGCTTAAACGACTCTGAAGGCCTAGCGAAGGACATTTTTTGGCTGGAAGCAGATGGAGATGGCTTTGAAGTGGAAGGAATTGATTTTACACGCGCCATCTTGTTGGCGGGCAAGCCAATCAACGAGCCCATCTCAACCTACGGTCCGTTTGTGATGAACACTCAAACTGAGATCATGCAAGCACTCCGCGATTACCAAATGGGTAAAATGGGAGTACTAATCGAAGACTTCGATTGATATGAAAAGACGCGAATTTGTATTGAAAACATCCTTGGCGGGAATGCTGGTAGCCATTGAACCTTGGTCTGCTTATAGCAACTCAAGCGCAAAAGGCTTATCGCTTAAACCCATTCAAGGACACGTTCGTCACAGCGGATTCAACTCCGATGGATTTGAAGACAGCTTTACCAAGCTTGGAAGTATTGAAATAAAACGCGATCGCTTTTTCGCAAATGGCTCAAGTCCGGGTACAAACGACCTTTTTAGTTGGCACATAAAAGGCAAAGGCTCAGAGCTTTTCATTCAATCGAACGGTGAACAGTTCCATTGGCAATCGGGAAGTAATGAAGGTTCTTATGAATTGAACAACTCAAAGCAGGAGTTGATGATGGAGGGCCTTAAGGCAGTTTCTTACACTTCCGAAGGAAAAAAGGTACTTCCATTAAATCTCAAAAAAGGTGATCAGGTCCTCGTTTTGCAAGGACAGGCCAAGTTGGAGGGGCATTCATTGGATGAATAGCGCTCTTTGGTAATACAAAGCTCTGGAGACTTAAAATTGCGCTTAAGCACACGAACTTGCATTTTGGTGGTAAGTTCTTCCTAGAAGCCGACTTCAAACTCACAGTCTTTTCTAGTTTCGACTAGAATACATTTCACATGAAAGTTGCCATCATCGGTGGGGGAGCAGCGGGCTTCTTTTCCGCCCTGTCAGTAAAAGAACATCATCCTGAAGCTGAAGTTATCCTCTTCGAGAAATCGCAAGAGTTGCTTTCCAAGGTTCGCATTTCGGGTGGGGGCAGATGCAACGTCACCAATGCTCTCAGCTCAATCAGCGCATTCAGCAAGTCGTACCCAAGGGGAGCTAAGTTTCTCAAGAAAGCATTTCAAATCTTCAACAATCAAGACAGCATCCAATGGTTTGAATCGAGAGGCGTTCCGCTGAAGGTTGAACCCGATGGACGCATGTTTCCTATTTCAAATAAATCGGAAAGCATCGTCGAATGCCTGATGAATGAGGCGAAGAAGCTGGGTGTTCAGATTGAGATGGGAGTCTCCGTTGGAAATATTCAGCCAAATCAAGAACAAATTGAAATCGATTTTATTCGTGGAAAGGAAAAACCAGAGCTCTTCGATCGGGTGATCGTGGCTTCAGGGGGTTCACCACGAAGAAAAGGACTTGAATGGCTTGAAGAACTTGGACACCAGATTGAAGAACCCGTTCCTTCCTTGTTCACCTTTAATATGCCCAAGGAAGACGTCGTTTCGCTCATGGGGGTTTCAGTTCAAGATGTTGCAGTAAGCATTCAAGGCAGCAAGTACAGAAGCAGCGGACCTTTATTGATTACCCACTGGGGCATGAGTGGCCCAGCCATTCTGAAGTTGTCGGCCTTTGCAGCTCGGGAACTCGCCCTAAGACACTATACATTCAAGGCTCAAATTTCATGGATTGGATTCATCAACCAGGAAGAGGTTCTTGCGGAACTGCAAAAGAAAGTCACTGCGGAGCCCACGAAAACTTGCCTGAAAGCCAAGCCCTTTGATTTTCCGCAACGCTTCTGGGCTTATCTCCTGCATAGATGCAATCTTCCTGAAAATCAGCTTTGGGGTGAATTGGGCAAGAAAAAACTCGATAAGCTGATCAGTGTTCTATCCAATGACATCTACGAGGTGCAAGGAAAAACAACCTTCAAAGAAGAGTTTGTTACCTGCGGCGGACTTGCACTCACAGAAGTAGATGCAAACATGCAAAGTAGAAGAGTGTCTGGGCTCTATTTCGCCGGAGAAATCCTCGACATAGACGGCATTACAGGCGGCTTCAATTTTCAAGCTGCTTGGACAACGGGATACATTGCAGGGCAGTTGAAGTCCTAGTTAGGTGCACCAATACCTTCCATTAGGAGTTTAACTTCAAATTGGTCGAACAGACAACATATATTGAAGCAAGGAATTTATAGCATTGCAGTGTGAGGGAATTCTTCAAGAAAGTTCGAAAGCGTACGGCAGACATCTGCGCTCCAATAAGTCCGGAAGACAGCATTCCGCAACCTGCGGTTTTTGTTAGTCCGGCTAAATGGCACTTAGGTCATACAACCTGGTTCTTCGAGGAGTTTGTTTTGTCGAAATACAATCCGGATTACAAACGCTTTGATGAGGACTTTGCCTTTCTCTTCAATTCCTACTACAACTTGGTGGGGGAGCGCATTCAAAGAAATTCTAGAGGAAACCTCACACGGCCCAAACTCGATCTAGTTTATCAGTATCGAGCTTATGTTGAGCAAGCTATACTTGCTCTCAGCGATGATGTTCTCGAAGAAGCGAAAGAAGTGCTTGAACTGGGTTTAAACCACGAACAGCAGCATCAAGAGCTCTTGCTCACAGATCTGAAATTCATTCTTTCCCAAAATCCGCTCAAGGCCGTTTACAAGAAAGACTTTGACCTTGCCGGCGGAAGTCAAGGTGCAGGAGAATGGCTCAAGATTTCTGAGGGCTTGCATTCCATTGGTAATGACGGAAAAGGTTTTGCCTACGACAATGAGTTCGGACGACACAAGGTCTACTTGAATGCATTTGAGATTTACTCGGAATTGGTTACCTGCGGGGACTATCTTGAATTCATAGAAGATGGTGCCTACGAGCGATTTGAGCTCTGGCTGGATGAAGGATGGGCATGGATTCAAGACGAAAAAATTAAAGCCCCGCTCTATTGGTTTAAGGAGGATAAGAGCTGGAAACGCTATTCTTTAGCTGGCGTCCTTGATTTAAACAATGAAGAGATACTGAGTCACATAAGCTATTATGAGGCAGCCGCTTATGCAGAGTGGAAAGGCTTGCGTCTGCCCACTGAAGCAGAATGGGAAATAGCTTCGGAGCACTTCAACTGGGGCCAAAGGTGGGAATGGACCAATAGTGCTTATTTAGCATACCCAGGTTTTGCGAAACCCGAAGGATCCGTTGGCGAATACAACGGAAAATTCATGATCAATCAAATGGTGCTGCGTGGAGCTTCTTCCGCCACTTCCGAAGGACACAGCAGGGCTACATATCGAAACTTCTTTCACCCCCATTACCAATGGCAGTTCAGCGGGATACGTCTGGCCAAATAGAGAGCCCAGTAAATCGTCAATTCGCTCAAGACCTAAAGGAAGGTTTTGAGCAAGAGTTGAAACACATTCCGTCGAAGTACTTCTACGACGATCAAGGAAGCAAGCTCTTTCAGGCGATTATGGGCATGCCTGAATACTATCTCACAGATGCGGAATTTGAGATTCTTGAAACCCAATCGATGGCGATCCACAAACAGCTCGCCTGGCAAGAGCCTTTTCGCATTGTTGAACTGGGAGCTGGAGATGGTAAAAAAACCATTCAGATGCTGCGTGCCTTTGAACAGGCTGGACTCGATTTCATTTTCAGTCCTCTCGACATTTCAGAGGAGGCAATTCGACTCCTTGAAGCGAGTGTAAGAGAGCAATTGCCAAGCATAAAGATGGAATCTCACGTGGGTGATTACTTCGACTATCTCGGCGATTCCGGTACGCATAAATTGCCTACGCTCATTCTCTTTTTGGGTTCCAACATTGGCAATTACAATGAATCGTCTGCTACTGATTTATTGAAGCTCATAGCTTCCAACATGAACGAAAAGGACGCGCTCTTGGTGGGCTTTGATTTGAAGAAAAACCCCAATACCATTAAGCTTGCTTACGACGACCCACATGGGATCACTAGGGCTTTCAACCTAAACCTATTGGAACGTGCAAACCGAGAACTCGGGGCCGATTTCGCTTTAGATCAATTTGATTTCTATTGTCATTACAGTCCGGAAAGTGGAGAAGTAAAGAGTTATTTGGTGAGCCTGAAAAAACAAACGGTGGATTTCAAGCATTTGAACTGGCAAGTTGACTTTGAAGCCAATGAATTGATTTGGACGGAGATGTCGAAGAAATATTCGGTGGAACAAATAGACAAGCTTGGAGCTGGAGCGGGTTTGCAGACGGAAAGCCACTTTTTAGATTGCAAGCATTTCTTTTCCGATTGCCTATTTCGAAAGCAACCAACACATTGATGCGACCAGAATACATGCGTTTTGAAGCGCAAGTTCACAAGGCCGCTCAGATCTTATCCCTAACGGCCATCAACTTTGGAGATGCTGAGGAAGACGACATTCACACGACACTGGGTTATAACGATGGCGAGGGGCTTCTGAAGGGGCTTCCAGTGGACATCAATGGCAGAAAGCTTTGGTTGGCCTTAAACGTAGACGAATGGAAACTATCTCATTGGGAAGGAAATGAAGAGCTTTCTTGCATCGATTTCAATGGCAAGTCGTGGGAAGAGCTGCATGCGGCATGGCGAGATTGGTTAAGCTCTTTGGGCGCTGAAGCAAGCAAAGAACTGAATTATAATTTACCAGAATCGGATGCCTATAAATTTTCTGTTTTTGAAGAGTTTGATCAAAAGGTCATTTCGGAATGGAAAGAAAACAGAGCAACAGCCAATCGAGTATTTCGAGATCTTGTTGAATGGTGCGGAATTGACAGCCCCATTCGCATTTGGCCTCACCACTTCGACACTGGAGGCTACTTCGTGATCGATGCTGACGACAAAGGCGTAAGAGCCAGTATAGGAGTAGGACTGGCCGTTGCCGATTCAGTAGTTTCTGAACCCTATTATTACCTCTATGGTTGGACTCGTGATGGAGAAATTGACTTCTCCAAAGCCCCCAAACTTAAACGAGGGGAGTGGCGAACCAAAGAATGGAAGGGTGCCGTACTAAGTGTAAGCACCTTGACCAATCAGTCGGAGGAATTGAACAATTTTTGTCATCAATCATTTACCTTTTTGAAGGAACAAATACAATCAACATGAAAGCAGTTTGGAACGATAAAGTCATCGCAGAAAGTGAAGACACAGTAGTTATTGAAGGAAACCACTATTTCCCATCAAACAGTGTCAAGAAGGAGTTTTTCAAGGATTCCTCAACACATACAGTTTGTCCGTGGAAAGGCACAGCTTCATACTACAATGTTGAAGTAGATGGGAAGTCGAACGCAGACGCTGCTTGGTACTACCCAAGTGCATCGGCATTGGCCAAAAACATTGAAGGATATGTGGCTTTCTGGAAAGGTGTGAAGGTGACTGAATAAGTCGGCCAAAACTTCTAAAACTATTGATCAAGCGGTAGAGGTGAAGTGGGATGAAGAGGGCTTTGACTTTCGCATTTCAGTTCACCTCTTTCTTTTGCAATCACTTAGGCTGAAAGCAATACAGCATCTCATCTTGCGCTACATTTGCCCGCTTCGAATAAACCCATAGCCCTCGATGAGCGCTCGTAAAAACGCTTCACTCATTTTCATCTTCATCACCATTTTGGTTGATGTTATAGGCTTGGGAATCATCATTCCCGTAATTCCTTCCTTGATTCAATCATTGATGGGGGGAGATTTAAGCGAAGCTTCCTTCATTGGCGGTTGGCTGTTGTTTGCCTTCTCCATCATGAGTTTCTTCTTTGCGCCTGTTCTCGGTGAGCTCAGCGACCATTTTGGCAGGAAACCAGTTTTACTCATCGCCTTATTTGGCTTGGGCCTCGACTACATTTTTCATGCTTTGGCTCCGAGCATCTTTTGGCTGTTTGTAGGTCGAGTATTGGCCGGAATCATGGGAGCGAGTTTCTCAGTAGCCAATGCCTACGTTGCAGACATCAGCAAGCCAGAGGAGAAAGCGAAGAACTTCGGGATGATGGGCGCCGCCTTTGGTTTGGGATTCATTATTGGTCCAGCAATGGGTGGAATTGTGGCCGAATCATTTGGTGTGAAAGCGCCATTCTTACTCGCCGCAGCTTTGAGTCTGCTAAACTTGACTTATGGATTGTTCGTGCTTCCCGAATCACTTCCTGTTGAAAAGAGGAGGAAGTTCGATTGGAGAAAAGCAAATCCTCGCGGATCCTTTTTAAAGCTAAAGAAGTATCCATTGCTCATTGGTTTTGCCGCTGCCTTCTTTTTAATCCATTTAGCAGGTCATGCCGTGCAGTCTACCTGGACGTTCTTTTCCATGCTAAAATTCAGTTGGACAGAGGCAGATATTGGTTATTCATTGGGTTTCGTTGGAATTATGGTTGTTTTGGTACAGGCAGTTCTTGTAGGTTGGTTCGTAAAAACCTTGGGCAATCAAAGAACTGTAATCATTGGTTTTGTGCTCTGGGGAGTAGGCATGCTCACCTTTGCATTCGCTGAATATGGTTGGATGCTCTATCTGGGAATCATTCCATATACCCTTGGAGGAATTGCCGGTCCTACGGTTCAAGGAATAATGTCCAATCAGGTCCCCGACACCGAGCAGGGGGAGCTTCAAGGCGCCTTAACGAGTCTCATCGCCCTCACTTCTATCATTGGCCCAGTGCTAATGACGAGCATCTTTTCATACTTCACCCAAACAGGTGGTGACTATTTCATCCCGGGAGCGCCTTTTATCCTAGGGACGGTCTTCGCCGGATTATCTCTATGGTTGGTAATACGAGCCTTGGGGACTTTGCGGAAAAGTGAAATAAGGCCTGAATAGAATCAAGCTTTGTCGATCCTTGCACTCATGTTGTCTTCAGAATGAGTCCTGATGGTTCATTTTGATACTTACCGAATAGGGGGAAATAGGTCTTTCAAAAATTCCAGTCCAAAAACAGCACATACTAGAAGGGGTTTAAAAAAAGCCTAAAAGCAGCCGAAAAAAGGGCGAAATCGGGTCATTTTATTCCTGAGAGGAATATTTTACGTGAAATTTTCTCTTGAGCTTTACGACCTCGTTCTTTTTATTCGTTCTCACAGCCTTCGTAGCATTAGAGAGGTAACCCCCGGGCGTTAGGGTTTTAGCAACATTGATTTTTTCCATTCAGGTAAATCACACGTGTTAGTCCAGAGGAAACCAATAATCTCAGCTGTGGAGGCTGTTTTTTTATGCCTTAAACTGAGCAAGCCAAGTCATGGCATCGATTTCAGTTGGGAACATCTTGTAAGGGAAGTCGGGTTTTTTTTCGACGCAGGGCAAAGAATAAGTTGCCAAGCAATCGCTTGTGAATCGATGGGACCACAATTGCAATTGCCTTGAATGCATTGTAGGAATCCGTGCGAAACATTTCAACTTCTCGAGCCTCTTTGGTTATGTTTCCATACTTCCCTGCAACAACCAGCAGAGCTTTATCCACAGGGTCGAGTTCATTGAAAACTTCCCAAGTCTCTTGAATGAAATCGAGGTCAATGATGTAGTCCTCAGTCTTAAACCGCATCTCCAATAAGCCATCTTCTCGCTCTCCAACAATGGCCAAACCCGTATCGAGCGTGCGGAGCAAGGATGGCTTTTTGTCTTTCACTTGAATTTCGATTAATGGCAGTATACCACTTAAACTGAAGAGCCTAAAGTAACATTTAGAAGCTCTCGCGATGAACTACTCTCCGTGATACAACCAGCGAATTGCTCTTTTCAAGAAACCATCTTTTTTAGGCTTACTTGGATTTGGAGCTGCCTTTTTTGCAGATGCGCTCGAGTTCAAGGGAACAGATTTCACTTCAATTGCTTGCTTCGCTGAAAGAACTTTTTTGTCTTTTGCCTTAATAGCCTTCTGTTGAACGCTGCTTAGATATTTCGTTTTTCGAGCTTCTTTCCGCTTCGCTTCGAAGCGTTCACGTTCTTTTAATTTGCGTTTCTCTTCCCGAGCTTCTTTTTCTTCATCGGATAGGGGAGTGCGTACGGGTCTTTTTCGGACTTCACGTTTAGGGCGTCGCTCTCTTTTTTCAGGAATGCTCTTTTGCTCTGCGGTAGGCTCTTTTACGTCCCCGTTCTCTTCAGTTTCTGCCTCGGGAATTTCAGGGGCTTTAGGTTCAGGTAAATCGATCTTACCAACAACCTTAATTCCTTCCAGTTCGGGTATAATAGCCTTTATGTGTTCTACATTTTCAGGGATTTTCTCTTCAAACTCAATGGCGCCCTCAAGCTCCGATAGAGTTTCAACAGATTCCTCTACAACTTCTTCTTTCTTTTCTTGAATTTGAATGGACCAGTCTTCTTCAACGACTTCATCCTTCTCTTCGACTTTAAATTTTGATCTCAATTCTTCAAGAATCTCGTCATCGAGCTTTTCATTGAATCCTTTTTCTAAAGTTAGTCCTCTCGTTTTCTCGAGGTGTTTAGCGATTGTATTTGGGCTGATTTGCAGTTCACGTGCAATTTGGGCAAGTCTCATGTGTAGTAAATGTGCTGCAAATTTAAGAGCCTCTTTGTTTCAGTTGCCTTCTATTCAAAGAATCTCTAGATTGCGTCGAAATCAAGGAAAGAAAACTGTCCATGAAAGTATTAATTACCGGGTCTACAGGTATGGTCGGAAAGGCAGTATGCCTCGAGTGTTTAGAGGATCCTTTAATCAGTGAAATCGTTTTAATCAACCGAAGTTCATGTGGAATTGAAAATCCGAAAATTCGAGAGATCATCCATCAAGACTTCTTTGACTTGAGCTCCGTACAATCTGAATTTTCCAATATGGACGCTTGCTTCTTCTGCATGGGAGTCTCAGTGGCTGGCATGTCAGAAGAGGAGTACCGCAAAATTACTTACGACCTCACGCTGTATTTCGCACAGGTATTTATTTCTGTTAGTCCCAAAGCCATCTTCACATATGTTTCTGGTGAGTATACCGATTCTACCGAAACCGGACGAGTGATGTGGGCTCGAGTTAAAGGAAAAACGGAAAATGCCATTATGGCCATGGAGTTTACAAAAGCCTATTTGCTTCGTCCGGGATACATACATCCCATGAAGGGAATTCGTTCGCGAACCAAGCTATATGCAATACTCTATGATGTATTGGGGATTTTTTTCCCGATAATTAAATGGATTTCCCCTCACAAAGTGACCACCTCGGTAAATGTTGGCTTAGCTCACATTGAGCTCCTCAATGGCTGCAATAAACGAATACTTCACGCAGTAGAAATCAATGAACTGGCAGAGCGAAACCATCTGCGTCGAGCTAGAAAGTCCTAAAAAAATTGCCTAGAAATGGGCAAGCCTGACGGAGCTTAAGTTCTCAACATCAAGTATGAAGTACAGTCCTTTGGGGTAATTGAAAGGGATGCTAAGTGTCCTTTGTAAGGGCTTACTTGAATGAATTTCCCTTCCTTGAAGGTCGACGATTTGAAGACTTCGAATGGATTCAAGGGATTCAATTTTCAGTTCTCCCTCTTCAATCCAAGCACTCATGCTTTTATTGTTTTCAGCTTCAAAGGCGAAACCAAGAGTTTCATCTTCACAGTTTCCATACAATTCCAATTCGATGATTGCTGCGAAACTTGAAAGCTGAGCATTCAAACCAATCGTATGTTCCATTTCAAGAACATTGGCATACACTTGACCTCCTAAGGGGCCTGATGCCGCGTATTCAAAGCGGTAATCCCCAATCGATAAACATAAAGTGGCGTAATCTTCTTGTTTCGCTGTGTCAATCAAAGTTAGATTCCCAGTTGCCAACTTTGTCAAGTTGGTGTCGACCACAGACCATACTACCTCTCCGTCAGCCAAGGCTCCTCCAAAGTTTTGAACCCCGATTTGAAGCTCGATGCATAAATCCTTAGGGCAAAGGTCAACGGGCAGAACAAACTCACAAGCCACGGTATCGCCAATGGTCCAGAGCTCAATGCGCGAGGCAAACTCGAAGGAGTCGTTGGTCGCCACTTTCAAATGGTGCTGACTGAAGGAAGAAATGCCGAAGTAGTTCAGTTCCTCAAAGGCCACCGTATCATTGGCTCCATTGAACATCACAAATTGAGGATAACTAAAGAACTCAGAGCTTGTGTTTTCTACTTCCAGAAGGATTAAAGAATCGGTGAAGGGGTGGCTTGAAATATTGAGTATTTCTAAACTATCGCAAGGACTCTGAGCAAAGGCTGACAGAGAGCCGAGGAGAAAAATCCCAAAAAGAGTATGGCGCATTCAGTTGGTGTTGAGCATTCAAAGAAAGTTCGATTCATATCAAAATCAAGCCGCATTGATTGAGCGGAAGCGATTCATGAAGAATCCCTTTGTCAATTCGTTAAATCTGCGACCTTTGTTAGGGTCTTCAAAAAATGCGCAATCTCGCTACAATATTGATTCTTTCTAGTTGCTTGGCGTCTTGTTCAACCGACTCTTCTGAAATCAAGAAATCGATATCGTCTGATAGTCCGACTGAATCCTACAGCGGAGTTAAAACTGCCCTCGATCGCTTGATGGAGCGTTTGGAAGGTACTTACAGTTCTTACGGTCAGGACAATGCCGGTAGCTCTCCCATCTTCCTAAAGATGACCCGCATTTGGGATCACGATAAGGAATCCAGTTGGCTCTATGTAGAGCATGCATTCTTGAACATGCCTGAATCTCCGCATTACCAAAGGATTTTCCGCATGAAGGAGGACATTTCCATTGACCGAGTGTACATCTATTCTTTTCGCTTTGTAGAAGACTTCCAAGGCATTGGGAAAAGTCTTACGCCTAAGATTCTCGATCTTATGGACGCTGGTTACATTGAAGAAGAACAAGCTTGCCAGATATTCCTTAAGCCGGTCAAACGCGCAAGTGGGATCTACTATAGAACAGCCACCATTGCAGATGAATGCCAGAGCAGTCTTTTTGGAGCCCGGTTTTTAAAGTCTGAAATGCGGGTGTTCGAAGATCGCATTGAACTGTGGGAAAGAGGTGGCTCAGATTACGAAGAAACGGATGAGACCATAGCTAAGGGCTTCGTTTTCAAGAAAGTTGAAGACGTCCAATAAAAGCAATAGCTTTTAAAAATGGCTACGGTAAGCGTTAAAGTCATTCCTAATTCACGAACAAACCTTCTCAAAAAGACAGAAAGTGGCTACCGGATAAAGGTACAGACCCCGGCTGAGGATGGACGTGCAAACAAAGCTGTAATCAAACTTCTGGCAGCGCACCTTGGCTGCAAAACCCATCAAATATCAATTCTTTCGGGGGAGAAATCTCAAGTCAAACGTTTTGAAATCCCCGATTGACTTTCTCGAATCAGCATGGTACATTTACCCAAATCCAACCGGGCAAAATGAAATTCCTACTAAGCTTCATTCTACTTTTTGCTTCTTTCTTAGAAGGAGCTGCACAAATTCCTTTTCATGAAGACACTGGCTTATCCATTGGTGTAAAACCCGCTGGAGTAGGAAGCGTAGATATGGACTACGGCGATTTAAATGGCGATGGAAGCCTAGACTTGGTGATTGTACACCTCGCAGATGAGGGCGAGCAAATTGAGTTCTATGTCAATACGGGAGACCATCATTTTCGCTATGCCAAGGGAATCGAGATTGAAACGGCAAAATCAACGGCCGTCAAGCTTGGCGACCTCGACAACGATGGGGACCTCGACGTGGTGGTAGCGCGCTTCTCTGGCAACAACCGAATTTACTTAAACCAAGGCGACCTTGTTTTCAAGAATAAAGGCGGAACCTTCGGACATACCAAACACACCATTCACGATCTCCACCTAGCCGATATGAACCACGATGGCTTTCTCGACATCATAGTGGCTTACCACAAGGGTAGAAATGAAATATGGCTCAACGACCAATCGGCAAAGTTTAAAGAGGTTCACCATTTTGGCCATGTATTGAGTCCTTCTTACCACATGGAAGTTGGGGACCTCAATAAGGATGGTTTTCTCGATGTAGTGGAAGTAAATGCAAAAGGACACAAGAACTGGATGTACTTGAGTAAAGGCGCGAAGCTTCATTACGACGCAGTTGGCTTCAGTCACCCAAACGTCGACAGCAGGGCGGTGGAGGTGGCCGACTTAAATTACGACGGCAACCCCGACATCCTCATTGGCAATTACAAAGAGTTAAACCAGGTTTTTTATCTCAACGAAAAAGCTGAATTCATCGACACCCTATTCTTTGGTGGTTCAAACGAGAAAACTTCCGACATCTCTGTAGTAGACATGAACAACGACGGAAAGCTCGACATCCTCTGTGCCCACATGGGAACAGCCAACTCAATTTTTTTCGGAACAGATACCCACAAGAAGTTCATCCGTCAGGATTTGAATGAACACGTGTTCAATACGAGCGCCATTCTAGGCTTAGACTTAAATGGAGATGGACTGATGGACATTGCGGAGACCAACCTCAATCACCGCAACGTTTATTATACTCAGGACACTCTTCCAATCAAGAAGGTGCCGGAAGGCTTAAAGATTATCGGGAAATAACTCTGAAACTTTTAGGCAATACTCATTCAATCACAAGAACACCTTCAATGTGTTTGCCAACCATACTCTTTATCCGGTACTGATATTCACCCTCTTCCAAGTCGGGTAGAACAAGTTTATTTTCGGTACCAAAGAGTTCTAAAGAAACCACGCGCGTTCCTGATTCATCAAAACACTCGAAATACCGATAATTATTGATTTCGGGAGTTTCAACAGTAATTCTGCCAGAGCTTGGGTTCGGATAAACCTGGTGTGGTGCAAACTGAACCAAACAGTCGTCGGAGGTCCGTCCAAGAACAGTAATCGTCTCAGAATGATGTACTTGTTCCCCTTGAGCGTTTGTAGAAGAAAGGCTAACCTCATAAATTCCACGAGTTTGATAGCTATGCCTTGGGTGACGTTCTGAACTTGAGTTGCCATCTCCAAAGTCCCAATGAGCGTGTAATGAGAAGGATGAAAGATTTTTATACTGCACATCTAAATCTTCATTTACGGCTACAAACTCTGCAGAAGGAATTGGAGCAGATTGATAATCCTTTACGATTTCAATATTGGTTATTGGTGAAATCGCTTGGTTGGGATTACTAATCAAACTTTGACCAGCAACAAGACCCGAACTTAGATCAACGGAAAGAATCTGACCCGCCTTAATGTAGTAATAAAGGCCAGCTACTGGATCTATATCTGAAACTCCACTTTGAAATTGGTCTGCACTTATAACTCCCGGAGAAATAAGAGTAATAACTCCGGAAATGGGGTCCACAGTTGCTAAGCGAAGCTCAGCAGGCTTTGTCGTAAAACCATTGTTATCCCACTTAGAGCCAACGTAATTGAGCCCAAATATTTGATCCGTCAACCAATCGTAAGCAATGTTTGTAATTGGACTTAAAGCATTGTTTGGATTCGTCATGAGCTGATTTCTCAACACAGTTGCAGTAGCAATGTCAACTGTGATAATTGAGCCGCCGCGAATGTAGAAGTAGCGCCCGTTTATTGGGTCAATGTCTGAAACACCACTTTGATATTGATCGGACGAAATGGGACCTGAAGACAGCACCGTCATTACACCGGATACTGGGTCTACTTTTGTAAACCACAATTGGCTGCCTTTGTGGAGCAGTCCGTAGATCAGACCATCTGCCCAATTGAACGCGATGTTGCTGATGGGTTGAGTGAAATTGAAGGAATGGGATGAACAGCTAATGCTCGGGTTGTACAAGACCTGACCATTGCTCATATCAACGGTGATGATCTGACCAGCCCGAACGTAATGATAACGTTTGTTGACTGGATCTACATCGCTGATGCCAGAACCAAATTGGTCGCTGCTCGTCGGACTGGATGAGACAAGCGTTAAACCACCGCTAAGTGGATTAACCTTAGCCAACCGTAGTTGAGAAGTCCTAAATTCAAGGCCATAGACTTCACCAAACCGTTGAGCATGACTTTGAGTCACAGCGAGAACAAGAAACAAAAG